>JAEEGK010031271.1_pt1 | contig 10501 bp, 4 predicted proteins | sample 8958771 | NCBI WGS metagenome assembly JAEEGK01 (sample SAMN16246547, study PRJNA631951) | gut metagenome | biome: gut microbiome; feature: rumen; material: SC-attached | host: Bos | place: Iran: Karaj | collected 2018-10 | reverse complement strand
ATTACCGCATTCCGCGCCACCTTTGCTGGCTGCACCGAAAAGTGTCTCTAAAGGCCGTCCTGTAAAGCGGAATTCGCTGTCGTAGTCGTCTTCGATAATGAAATGGTTTTCGTCTGCCGCCGCCCACGAAAGCAGCTCCCGCCTCCTGTTAAGGCTCATTACAGTGCCTGTCGGAAAGTGGTGCGAGGGCGAAACGTGCACGACAGAAGCCCCAGATTCACGGACTGCACGAACATCAATACCTTCGTCATCGACGTTCACAGGAACGCAATGTGCGCCGTTCATCTGGAAAACAGAAGCGATTTTCCTGTACCCTGGGTTTTCAACGCAATACACGGCGTTTCGCCCGAAAAGGCTCACAACAATAAACGTGATATACTCCGTTCCTGCTCCAATTATGATTTGCGACGGATCAACGTCCATATCGCGGAAACACCTAAGATACTCCGCTATTTCGCGGCGAAGCTCGTAAACACCTTGCGGTGGCGGACTGCGTAAAAGAGACTCATGCGGTTCTTTAAGGACATCGCGCATCGCCGCGTTCCACACACTGAACGGAAACTTATCCACGTTTATGCCGTTTGTTCTGAAATCTGCGAGCAGCGTGGGTTTTCCGTCGCGCGCACTCTCTCCGCTCGCCCCCTCTCTAACCACGGACGGCTCTCGCGCCTGCTCTCCCGCCGAGAAATCCACACGTTGTGATGCTTCCGGCACATCAACGTAATCGGACGCGGCGAAAAATCCTTTTTTCTCCACAGAATACATGTAGCCTTCGGAGATAAGCCGAGCGTATGCATTCGCGACTGTTATGACGCTCACACCAAGATGCGAGGCAAGGCTACGCTTGGACGGAAGTTTCTCGCCTTCTTTCAGAGAACCACTACGCACCTGCTCTTTAATCGTGCTGTACAAATATTCGCAAAGGCTCAAATCTCCCCGAAGCTGAAAGTCACATGTTATCATAATCTGGTTATATCATAATATATGAAAAATGGGTATACACATAATACCAGATTTTGCGTATTTTTTGATTGTGCAGGATGTGCAGCATCGCCTAAAAAAGCGACATCGCATCAAAATGAGGCTTCGCCCCAAAAAGTGAAATGCGGCATTCAGCACAAACAACACTGCAAGAGGTTCAATTATGGATAAAAGACTTTTAACAATTCAGGATATTTCCTGCGTAGGCCAGTGCTCGCTCACAGTCGCGCTGCCAGTTATCTCCGCATGTGGAATAGAAACAGCCGTTCTTCCAAGCTCCGTGCTTTCAACACACACAGCGGGCTTCAAAGGCTACACATTCCGCGACCTTACAGACGATATGGACGCAATTCTTGCTCACTGGAAAAAAGAAAACATCACTTTTGACGCATTCTATACAGGGTACGTTTCAGAAGCACAGATTCCGATAATTCTCCGCATAATGGAAGAGACAGCCCGCAAAGGCGCGCTCCGCATTGTTGACCCGGTAATGGCAGATAACGGCAAACTTTATCCGGGCTTCAACGAATCTTTCCCATCAAAGATGGTAGCACTTTGTAAAGGCGCGGACGTTATCCTTCCTAACCTTACAGAAGCTGCTTTCCTGCTTGGTCAGGAGTATGTAGGTTCTGGCTACACAAAAGAGTTTATCGAAGATATGCTCAAAAAGCTCTACAATCTTGGCGCAAAGAACGTTGTTCTTACTGGTGTAAGCTTCAAGGATGACGAGCTTGGATGCGCTTGCTACGACGGCAAGACGGTTACATATTACTTCAACAAGAAGATTGATGTTTCTATGCACGGTACAGGCGATGTTTATGCTTCATCGTTCGCGGGTGCACTTTGCCGCGGAAAGACGATTCCAGAAGCAGCCGCACTTGCTGCGGACTTTGTTGTAGAAAGCATCAAAGCAACGATGGGCGATAAAGATCACTGGTACGGCGTTAAATTTGAAAAGGCATTACCGTATCTGATGAACAGACTGAACTAATCAGAAATACTTAAATTCATGATTTTTGCGAACTATCGCTACATTGGTTCTGTCGGCCAGTTAGTGCGGGGTGTAAGGTAATTGACTCGCTTCGCTCGCCCCCGCAATCAACGAACACAGTTCGTTGTTTTCAAAAGGTATCGCAGTCGGTTGCTACGCAACCTCCGCACAAATACTGTCCGCAGCCCCAATTACGCTACGTCCGCAAAAATAAATATAGTACCATGAAATAACTAAACACCCTGCTGCCAAGACTCGCCTGCATACGCGTTTGGGGAAAACTTTTATTTCTCCGGGTTGAGGATGAATTTGCCGTGGTCGTCGACAATCGTCGTCGTCATGCTTGAAAGCGGCTTCCACACTACAGAAAGCTTGAAGTACGGACTGAAATCGAAATAATACGGCTTTGTATCTTTCATAAGACGCGGCGAAACGGAGAACTCGGCGGAAAGCTTCCAGTCATGAAGCTCGTGCGTCACTTTAAGCGAAAGGGTTTGCAGCTTGAAAGCCGATTTTTTCCGCAAATCCTCGTCCCAGAACGCGAACGAATCAAACAAGTCAACGAAAAGATTCTTCTCGCCCGGAATTTCGGCGTTTATACTGGACAATCCCTGAACATACTTAAAGATAGACGAGTTTCTGCTTTCCGCCGAAAAAGTCAGGTCAAGCACTTCGTTTATCTTGAATGAAAGAGAACCGTTTATTGAGAATGAGCTTTCCGTAGGACGGACAAGGTTCATAGTAAGCTTTGTAGAAACGGAAGGCTTTATCGATATCCTGTTTTTCCAAGCATAGAACGAGGCATCGTTCCAAGAATACGAAAGATTCATATTTTCCGCCTGGAAAGTCTTTTCATCGCCTTTGACCCAACCCTGATCCTCATCAAATGTATATGGGAACGAGTGGTTCATGTTGAAATTAAACTGAAGTTTCTTCCATGTGAGACCAATGGAGAAACTGGAGGCATGTTCTTCTTCAATGTTGTAAATAAAACTCTGGCTTACGGACAACGCTTTGTCAAAGAAAGACCATTTGGAGCTCTGGCTTAACGGCGCGAAAGTCCACTCCTCGCTCGTTTTGCTGTCCTTTTTGTAGGAGCTGGACAAAGAAAAACTGTCGCAGTACGGAGCTTTCATGCTCAACGACCAACCGATAGAACCAAGAACCGGCGGAAGGTTTAAGTTAAGAGACAATGTCTGGCTGAACGTATTCGCAAGCTCCGATGCCGCCATATCAAGATTCAGGCTGTTCTGCGTTATAGATTCTTCATCCCAATCCGGAAGTTTATAGTCCCATTCAGGTTCAGACGCTGTTCCTGTGAATTCCGTACGCAAGATTTTCATGCTTCCTTTCCAAGATAGCGATGAACCTGAAAGCAAGTCGATTGAAGTAAACGGTTTGAAGGAAACTGACGAGCTGTTATTCAGATCGAGCTTTCGTGCCTTGTAATCTGAAAGAAGCAAGTTGTTTCTGCTGTTGCTTTCTGCCGGATATTCAGTATCAGATATAACAGGATGCCCCTTATAGACAGGCGAGAACGAAAGATTATCTGTTACAGAAAGAATGCCGTTGCCCCATGACGCGCTTCCGTTCACCGTTAACGGAGATGTGAACGAAACAAAGAAAGTATCGTTTTCAGTGAACTTCACGTCTTCAGGAACAGCGAATTCCTTTGCGGAAAAATGGCTTTCGGTAGAGAGCGACGGCTTAAGTGAATATGTAAGCGAATACGTCGTATTCTGAACAGTCTTCCTTTCAAAACTGACGTTTCCCATGCTCTTAAGCATGTAATCAGGCACATCTTCCGGTTTTTGCTCAGTCTCTGCGTCCACATCTGACTCTTCCGATGCGTCTTCGTTTTTCCTGGAATCGTCTAGTTCGTCGGGAAGAATGTAGTTTGTATCACTTTTTGGTGTTTCAGCGGTTGTCGCTTTGTTTTTATCGGGAATAAAGCTTCCTTCAATGGAGGCTGTAATCTTTATAGGATAAAAGGATGAAGGATAATAGAACGACCTTTCCGGACTTACGGTAGAAAACGGAGTTTGCAGCGTTGCATTTGTCTTTTGATTGAAGTTGATTTTAGACGAAAGTTCCGTTATAGAAAGCGTCTTTACATACGGATTCAGCAGCTTAACGAAGTCCGGGGTGCTTATGTTGCCGGTTAACGACCAGCTGAACGACGATACCGAACTAGAGGTTGTTGAAGAGCTAGAACTCGTATGAAGTGCAGGATTGTTCAACAAAAAGTCAATCCAGTCCATGTCCTCGCTTCTGTTAAGGAAATCGGACTTAAAATACGGATCGGAGTAAACAGGAAGCGAAATCGACAAAGAGAACGGTGTGTATTTGAACTTCATTGAAAAATCGGCAGAAAAACGGAACGGCAGCTTCAATCCGAAAATCCAAGAATGGTCGCTGTACTTTTCGTCATTGTAGAAAGTGGTATATTTTCCTTCAGACGCGGTGAATATCGTCCGCGACCAACCTAAAAATGCGGAAAATGATATGTCAGATATCATTTCAGAAGGTTTGAACGAACCCTGAACACCGGTCAAGAATCCAAGGTTGCTGTACGCATCGACCATCACTTTAAGAAATGATGATGGGGCTGTATCTTTTTCCTCAAGATTCCTGTAAAAAAGGCCTTCCCTCACCTGCTTTTTAAGTTCCGTAGGTTTAAGAAAGTTTGAAATTTCAGTATCGGACGACGCACTTCCGAGCTTTTTGCGGCCTATAATATACGTTGTTGTCTGTATTGAATATCCCCTGCGCTCATCGTAGCTGAAAACAGGGTTGAAAATCATTTCATCTTTCGGGTAATAGAAGAACGGAAAATACATTACCGGGATATGCCCAACGTACAAAAGCGCGTTCAGAAAGCCGAACTCGTTGCCCGGCAAAAGCCAGATACGCGATGCCTTTATTTTCCAGTGCGGATCCTCATCATCGCAGAACGTGAGCGTACCGTCTTTGAACGTTACAGTGTTTGCGTTTCCTTTTACAAAAAGGTCAGAAGAGATTATGAGTTTCGTGCCGCTCGAAAGATTTATCGCGTCAGAGCTGCCCTGAATAACTTTTCCGTCGTCAAAAAAGCCTTCCTGAGTTTCTGTGTTGAGTAATAGCGCCGACGCAGACATTTGCTCGGCGCCTGAAGAACTGGACGAGCCGCCTTTTGTTCCGAACTTTACGGAACCTTCCGCGTACAACAATGATTTTGTGCGGTTAAAAGTAACAGTGTCGGCTTCGATCGTAAGTTCGGAAGAGCCCTGCGTCACAGAAAGCGAAACATCGCCTGTAAAAAGGATAAGCTCAGAGTCGTCCACCGGGTCTTTTTTATACTCGGTTTTACGTGCAGAAATGATTTTGACGACGGACGGCTCTTTTGGTGTAGCGGGCACTATAACAACATCATCATCTGTTTCTTCTGTGTCGTCATCATCATCTTCGTCATCAGCTTCTTGTAAGTCGGCGTCGCTTCCGCCTGCACTCGTTGTTCCTTCGGCTGCCGTAACAGAATCATTCTTCACCGATGTTGTCACGGGCGCATTTTCCTGACCATACAGCGGAACGAAGAAAAACGCTATGGCTATTAAAACGAGAAAAACTTTTTTTTGGCAGGAACGAAGAAATGCGCCATAACCTGCGCCACACTTAGTGCCACGGCCGGCATCGCAACGCGCTTCATAGCTTGCGCCACAGCCGGCACCACAAGGAGCGCCACCAAACGCACCATGCGCATTATAAGAGACACAATCTTCGTTCTTATCATCCCTAAAAATCATTTCTTACACAGTTCTTGAGCTAACTTCTCTTTAATATAATACCCTGTGTAAGATTTTTCTACCAGTGCAACTTGCTCCGGTGTTCCTTCTGCAATAATCTCGCCGCCGCCGGAACCGCCCTCCGGTCCAAGGTCGATTATGTAATCCGCCTGCAAAATAACGTCAAGGTTATGCTCAATCATAACAACCGTGTTTCCCTGATCAACAAGGCGGCCAATAACTTCCATAAGCTGCTTCACGTCCGCAAAGTGAAGTCCCGTCGTCGGCTCATCGAGTATGTAGAGTGTCTTTCCTGTTGAGCGGCGCGAAAGTTCGTTCGCAAGCTTTACGCGCTGTGCCTCGCCGCCAGAAAGCGTCAGGGCGGACTGTCCCAGCTGAATGTAGCCGAGCCCGACGGAAACGAGCGTTTCCAGTTTGTGCGCTATATGCGGAATGTGTCCGAAGAACGAAGCCGCTTCTTCAATCGTCATGTTAAGAACGTCGTCTATGCTCTTGCCTTTATAGCGCACATCGAGCGTTTCCTGATTAAAGCGCCGTCCGTGACAGACATCGCAGCAAACATAAACGTCGGGCAAAAAGTTCATCTCTATCGTGATTGTACCGGCTCCAAGACAGTTTTCACAGCGTCCGCCCTTCACGTTGAAACTGAAGCGTCCCGGCTTGTAACCGCGCGCTTTTGCATCCGGCAGGCTCGCAAAAAGGTCGCGTATATCATTGAAAACGCCGACATAAGTAGCCGGGTTGGAGCGCGGAGTGCGCCCGATAGGCGTCTGGTCAATGTTTATAATCTTGTCGATGTTTTCCAAACCGGTAATCTTGCGGTACGCGCCTTCCGGCAAGTTCGAGCGCATGACGCGGTTGCTCGCTGCCGGCCAGAACACGTCGCTCAAAAGCGTCGATTTCCCGGAGCCAGAAACTCCAGTAATACAAGTAAATGCGCCAAGCGGGAACTTAATGCTTATATCCTTAAGATTATGCTCCGTACAACCTTCAAGCGTTATAAAAAGCCCGTTTCCAGCGCGTCGTGTCGTGGGAACGTCCATGCGTAAAGTGCCGGCAAGGTACTGTCCGGTAACGCTGTCCTTAACTTTCATAACTTCTTCAGGCGTTCCCGATGCCATGACGTTCCCGCCGTGTACACCGGCTCCGGGGCCAAGATCCACAATCCAGTCGGCGGTGCGGAGCGTCTGCTCGTCATGCTCTACAACGATAAGCGTGTTACCGATGTCGCGAAGGTACGTAAGCGTGTCTATAAGACGCTGGTTGTCGCGCTGGTGAAGCCCGATCGAAGGCTCGTCGAGTATGTAAAGAACACCGACAAGGCTGGAGCCTATCTGCGTGGCAAGCCTGATGCGCTGCGCCTCTCCGCCTGAAAGCGTTGCTGCCTGCCGTTCCAAAGTAAGGTACTGCAAGCCGACGTTTTTAAGAAAGCCTAGTCGGCTTCTTATTTCTTTAAGTATTTGCTCGGCGATTTTCGCTTCTGTTTCCGTAAGGCGCAGCGCGTCAAAAAACGCGAGCGACTCGGTAACAGAAAGTTCGCAAAGCTCAAAAATGTTTTTTCCGCCGACCGTAACGCCGAGCGCTTCTTTTTTAAGACGCTTGCCGCCACAGCAGCCGCATGTTTTGTGCGACATCAGTTTTTCAAAGTTTTCTTTTTGCGAATCAGAGAACGACTCGTTATATCTCCGCCTCAGTTCGGGCAAAAGTCCCGGCCACTTCTGTATAAAATCAGAAGAGCCCGTTCCGTCAGCGCGCACATACTTAAACTTAAGCTGCTCCTCGCTTCCCTGCATAAGAAGGTCGTACTCTTTTTTCGTAAAATCTTTGATAGGCTTGTTGAGCGGAAGCCCGAACTGCGCGGAAAGAGCCTCGAAACGGCTTCTGTTCCAGTTCGAGTCGATATTGTAGCCGTGTATCGCTCCTTCGTTCAACGACAAACTCCTGTCCGGAAATATAAGATTCTCGTCAAACTCCTGCTTTTCGCCCAAACCGGTGCACTCAGGACACGCGCCAAACGGATTGTTGAACGAAAAAAGCCTCGGCTGAAGTTCAGGAATTGAAATTCCGCAGTCCGGGCACGAGTTTTTCTGAGAGAAGAAAACTTCCGTCTCTCCGCCGCCGTCTTCCGGCGGCAACGAGCGCAGCACCACAACAATGCCGTTCGCGTAATTCAAAGCCGCTTCTACAGAATCGGCAAGCCGGCGGCGGACATCCGCGTTCAGCTTTATCCTGTCTATCACAAGATCTATCGAGTGTTTTTTCTGCTTGTCGAGCTTCACACCGTCAGAAAGCTCCACCATCAATCCATCGATTCTTGCCCGCTGAAAACCCGATTTTATCGCGTCATCAACGACTTTCTGATGCTCACCTTTTTTTCCGTGAATCACCGGAGAAAGCACCTGTATCTTCGTGCCTTCAGGCCAGCTCATAATCGTGTCGATAATCTGGTCAGTTGACTGCTCACGTATCTCGCGTCCGCATTCTGGACAGTGCGCATGACCGATTCTGGCATACAAAAGCCTGTAATAGTCGTAAATCTCAGTGACAGTTCCGACCGTCGAGCGCGGATTTTTATGAGTCGTTTTCTGTTCTATCGAAATCGCAGGAGAAAGACCTTCAATAAAATCAAGATCCGGTTTGTCCATCCTGCCCAAAAACTGACGTGCGTAGGCAGAAAGACTTTCAACGTAACGACGCTGTCCCTCCGCAAAAATCGTGTCGAACGCAAGCGAACTTTTTCCGGAGCCAGAAAGTCCGGATACAACAATAAGTTTATTTCTAGGAAGCTCAAGATCTATGTTTTTCAGGTTATGTTCCCGCGCACCGCGGATAATCAGTTTATCAGAAGCACTCATATACTATACATTATACAAGTTTTAAAATATTGTGCAATACGTACGACGCATTGACACAATCCCGCCAAAGTTCTATAACAATCTTAACTATACGAGCAAAGGCGCTCATTCAATTTGACGATGCCGCACCAACGGTTTCATCAGATGGAATGAACGCCTTTTTTTTGTTTGGAGTGAAAATGAGCGACGCATATCTTATTCTTGCCGACGGCACAGTTTTCAAAGGAAAGTCCATCGGCATGACAGGAACCACAATCGGTGAGACCGTATTCACAACAGGAATGACAGGCTACCTAGAAACGCTGACCGACCCGAGCTACTACGGGCAGATTGTTACGCAAACATTCCCGCTTATCGGGAACTACGGCGTTATTCCGTCGGATTTTGAAAGCAAAAAATGCTGGGTTCGCGGCTACATTGTCCGCGAGCTTTGCGATGATCCGAGCAATTTCCGCTCTGGTGGCACTCTTAACGATTTTCTTAAAACACAAGGAATTGTAGGCATTTGCGGAATAGACACACGCGCGCTCACAAAAAAATTGCGCGAATCGGGCGTTATGAACGGCATGATTGCGAGCGGCGAAAACGCGGAAAATATCGTGCAAGAGGCAGCGAAAAATCCCGGTAAAATCCGCGAATACATGATAACGGACGCGGTGAAAAGCGTACAAAGCAGTGGGGTTAATGGGGGGGAAGACTCCCCCTACGCCTCATCTAAAGAATCGGCTACCCCCTCTACAGGGGCTACGCCCCCGTACCCCCAGACCAACCGCACGGATTCGGGATTGTTAACACAATCCCAAAAGGTTGTACTTTTCGATTTTGGAGCAAAGGCGAACATCGAGCGTGAGCTTGAAAAACGCGGATGTTCCGTAACGGTTGTTCCATACGATACTACAGCTGAACAAGTTATAGCGTGCGCGCCCGACGGCGTAATGCTCAGCAACGGACCCGGCGACCCGGCGGAAAACGTCGGAGTAATAAGCGAAATAAGTAAACTTTGTGACTGGAACAAAAAATGCGCCGCTTCCAGTGAGGCCGCCGGAAAACTTATCCCGATTTTCGGTATCTGTCTTGGTCACCAAATGCTCGCCCTTGCCCGTGGCGCAAAGACGAGCAAGCTCAAATACGGACATCGCGGCGGCAATCACCCTGTAAAAGATTTAGAAACTGGCAGAGTTTACATAACAAGCCAAAACCACGGTTACGCGGTAGAAGCCGCTTCTTTGCCGTCGGGCGCGCACGAAAGCTTCGTAAACGGAAACGACGGTACGTGTGAAGGCATTGAATATACAGACATCCCTGCTTTCAGCGTCCAGTTTCATCCCGAAGCATGTGGCGGACCGCATGACACAAACTTTTTGTTCGACAAGTTTTTTGAATTGATGCAAAAAAATAGTTAGTACATAGCTACAAAGCTTGAATTTCACTTAACGGAAGTCCTACGCCTTCTGCGACTTGTTCCAGCGGTAATCCCATTTTCAGCAAACGTTTTGCAGTTTGAATTGCGTGGTTATGTTCACCCTGTCGAAGTCCTTGCTCTTCGCCGCGCCGGTACGCGTAGCCTTCACGCGACTTACAGTCATGCACGAAACGCTCGTAACTCAGCTGCCGCTCCCATTCCTCTCTGTCAAAACTCATCTTATCAAGCAATGCGTCCGCCATGCGTACCTCCTTTTTCCGCCCGGAAAAAACTGCAAGCTTCTTACGGGATTTCTTGTCTCCACCCACCAATATCATCAAAGCCCAGAACTCCAGTTCTGACAACTCTCCGGCCGGACTGTTTCCCGCAATATTTCCGTCTTCGTGGCAATCCATTATACGTTCCTTAAGCTTTGGAAGCTCCACGTAGTGAATCTGAGCAACATCGCTCAGCTGCGCGTAGTCCGCAT
>JAEEGK010031269.1_pt1 | contig 10501 bp, 6 predicted proteins | sample 8958771 | NCBI WGS metagenome assembly JAEEGK01 (sample SAMN16246547, study PRJNA631951) | gut metagenome | biome: gut microbiome; feature: rumen; material: SC-attached | host: Bos | place: Iran: Karaj | collected 2018-10 | reverse complement strand
TAATAGTGTAATACTTGCAATTAAAAGAACAATTAATAAAAGCATTGCAATTATTCTGGGACATTTAACACTACCTTTATTTGACATTTTTATATGATTTCAATATTTTTTCTTTTAATAAGAGGTAATCAATAAATATTATTTTATTTTTTAAAAATAAGGGAATCTGGACCTTTTTTTTAACAAATAAAAAAGAATAATGAAATAAAAAATTATTATTTAAAATTAAATTTAATAATTAATTAAATTATATTATTTTAAATGTCTTTACTTTTTTATATTAATAATATTATTTTTATATTTTATTAATTAAATCAAATTATTGAAATCATTATTAATTAAATATATATATCTAGAATATTAAATTAAAAAATATAAATTCAATTATAATCTTTTATTTATCATAGATTTTGAAATGTTTTAAAAATATCTATTTTCTTTAATTAATGAATAAATACTAATAATGAAAATTCAAATAAAATAAAAATAATAATATAAAAGAACATAAATTTTATCAATAATTTACATTATTTTATGAAGTCAAGAATATGAAAAAGAGATTAATTAAATTTATTTATGATAGTTTGTTCATATTAATGAAGTTGTAAAAAATTGAAATATTTTTATATCAAAAAAAAAACATAATATTTTTAGAAAAATTAAACTTATTAATATTTGATATTATCTTCTTTGGCAAAAATACTTTAAAATTATTATTAATTAAGCTTTTATTGAAATAATTAAATTAAAATTTATTGATAATAATAAAAAAATGATTTTAAATTATAATAAATAATGATTGAAAAATAATTTTTATTTTTATATTAATTATCAGATTGAATATATCCAATAATTTTTTTAATATTCACTTCATCTGAATCATTCATATCTAATTGCAAAGGCAAAACATCTTTAGGTTGTACTCGACTAATTAACTTAATTAATCCACAAGTAATAATACTATCATTTATTGAAACATCTTCCCCAATATCATAATAAATGACTTTAGATTTAATATTAATATATTTATTTAATTCTTTCATTTTATAAGCTAAAATTCTGACTTCTTTCTCATCCAAAATTTGACCAGAAGTAAAAGTAATAATCTCATATTCTATAAATGGTTTTGAAATCATAACATCACAAAGATTTTTTAATGAATTAAATAAAATTCTTTCACCTAAACAATTAATTTTGTATTTTTGAAATTTTTCTAATCTAAAAGAATGTTCATCAAATTCTTCTGAATTAAATCCATAAAATCTTATTTGAGAATTTAATTTTTCTCCAATTTGAGTTAATGTTTGAATTAATATATTTTTCACTTTATTTATGTAATTTTCCATTTCTTTTGATGTATCTATTAATAAAATAAATTCTTTTTTTTGAAGCTCTTTTTCTTCTGTTTTTTTATTTATTTCTTTTAATTGATTATCACATTTTTTTACATTATCATTAATATAGTTAATTGTTTCTTTTTTACTTAAATTATTTATTTTTGAATCATTTTCAATATCATTTAATACTTTTGCAAAATTATCATTTCTATTTTTTTCTATACTTTTAAAATACTCAATTAAATTTTTATTCCATTCGTTTCTTTCTTTATTTCCATTTTTTTTATCATCAATTATATTTTTCATAATTATTTTAAAAGATTCTTTATATTTATTTTCTTTATAATTATTATTAGTAATATCCTCTTGAGGTAAAGTATCAATTTTTTTTTCAGTATTATTTTGATTATTTTTATCTTTAATAAATTGATTATTACTTTGAAGATTTTTAAGAACTTTATCAAGTGTCTCAGTATCTTCAAAGGTTTTTTCATGAATTCCAAAAGGTAAAATATATTTATTTTCATAACATTTCCATCCTGCTTTAATAGAATAATCATCTGCAATTATTTTAGCAAAATCATTAATTTCTTTATCACTCATATTAATATTATTTGCATTAAAAGTTTTAACTTCAATTGAAGTTTTATTTTTTGAATCATAAGTCATTAAAGTAATTGTATCCACTCTTTTTAATGAATTATTATCATTAGGTTTTAATGAATTACTTTTATTAAATTCTTTTAAATTTGGAATAAATCTTATTGCTTTTGATTCAATATTTTTATTTGATTCATTTATTAATTGTTCCATTTTTTTCTTTATTTCATCATTTGTTTTCCCATCTGAAATTGTTAAAATAAAAATTCCATAATCATTAGGAAAAGAATTTAATATATTTTTTAATTTTGGAAAAACTAAATTTATATGAGTTTCTCCTTTTCCTTCTATTGAAACATATGGAAATTCCTTTCTTGTTAATATTGAATGAGAACAAAAATTAGAAAATGTAATTAAATGAAATGGTTTTTTTTCTGGATAATCTATTTTTGATAATGCTTCTGGAATTACTTTTTGAATTATTTGAGGTATATAATTTCCCATTGAGGATGATGTGTCTAAAATTAAAAAATATTCTATGTTGTTAAATGGAGGTAATTCATAATTTGAAAATACTTCAAAAGTATTTGGTTTTGACATTTTATTTTGTGATATTTATAAAGATTGATTTGCTTTAAAAAACTAATAAATAGTGATAAAATTTTTAATTAATAATTAATGATTTATAATTATTTTTTAATTAATATTTTAGTTGGAAAATAATTTTTTTTACATTTTTTTTTTTTTTTGAATTAAAAACTTTTAATTAAAGTAATATAATAATGAAACAATCAATATATATTTGAATAATTCTTTTATAATAAAAAATATGAAAAATTATTCATATATCATTAAAATTTCTTTAATTCATTTTACTTTTATTAATATTGATTTTAATAAATTAATGATTGATTATTTAATAAATATTAATTAATGAATTTTACAAATTTAATAAATTCAACCTGAATAGAAATAATGTAAAATATGATTTATGCATTGAAAATATTATAAAGTTTTTATAAGAATTTCTCTATATTTAATTCAATTAATTTGTGGTATTTATTATTTTGAAAAAAAAGATGATAATTGTTTATTTTAAAAATTTAAAAATAATTTCTTGATTAAAATATTTTTTATTTTACTTGATTCCTCTTTTTACAAAATCGATTTAATATTTTTATAGGATTTGTAAATGATAATCCTATTTTTATTAGATTTATTTTATTATAACAGATTATAATTATTTTTAGATATATTTAATTTTTAGTTCTGCAGTTGCAACATTATCTTTTATTTTTATTTTTTATTTATTATTTTAAATTTCAATGGATTATACTAAATATTTTTTATTTTAAGAAAACAAAATAAAATTTAAAAATTAAATGAATAAGATTAAAATTTTAATATAATTTCTTTTTTACTTTTAATATTTGTATATAGAAAAATTAATTTATTTAAATAAAAAATTAATTTGGAGAAAAATAATTTTAGCAAATAATTTAATTTTTAATTCAAATAATGAACATTCAAAATAAAATTGATAAACTAATAATTGAAGCAAATGAACAATTTTCACAAGAAAATAAAGTAGTAGAAGCTTTAACTAATTATTCAAGAGCATATGAATTATTTAATTACTTAGATAGAAAATATAAAATTCAAAATCATGAAATTTTAGTTAGAATAGCAATTTGTTGGGATGTTCTTGGAAATTTTCATTTAGCTCTTGATAATTTAAATAAAGCATTAATAATTGTTAAAAATGTTCCTTGTTTAATGATTTATAAAAGTATATTAGAATTTTCAATAAAAATGATGGATGATGCATATGATACTTTATATATTTTTAAAAAAATCACTAAAATTGGACAATTGAATTATTTATATTATCTTATTGATATAATGTATTTGTATATTAATTGTCTTGAAAAAGAAAGATATAATATTTTAGAAAAGATTTATAAATATTTTCAAAATTATCCAATTAATACTGTCTTATTATATATAAGAAGTAAAATATATTTTGAAATAGCAAATGAATATAAAAATAAAAATAATAAAAAAGAATATGAAAAATATTATATAAAATATGAAAATGATATATCTTCTTCTAATAATTTAGATATAATGGATACAAAATGTTTAATTAAAGAAGGAATAAATAGAGAAAATTTATCAAAAATCTTTTTTATGATATTACCAGAAATGGATTATTATCAACCAAAACCACTTATAAATTATTCTTCTTTTATAAATGGTTTTAAAGAATTTTATATTATATTACGTGTAATAAATAAGTTTAAAAGAAAAAAAAATGTTTTTACATTAAATAAAAATAATTCTAATATTTTAAAAAATTATGATTTTAATGTAGAAACATCAATCAATTATTTTCTAAGGAATAAATATTATTCTTCTTTTAATTTATCAAATAATATTTTAAATCCAAATAACGAAAATGAGACTTTGGAATTATCTTCAATATCAATTATTCCAACAAAAGAAAGAAATAATTTTATGGATATAAGTTTAAATAATGATTTAAATATATTCAAACAAAATAATATAAAATTTATTCCTTCTTCAGCAATTGTAACTAAACATAAAAATTCTCAAAATTCAATTAAAGATAAAAAATTATATAGTGCCAAAACAAAGAAGACTCTTTCTCCTGAAAATAATTTATTTAAAAATAATTTCCAAATTAAAACTTTTAAACCTAAGACAAAGGAAATTATTATTAAAAATATAAATAAAAAAAAAACTAATTTAATAAATATGAATGCTAAATATAATGATAATGTTTCATATGAATAAAATATATTAAAATATATTAAAATTTAATAAATGAAAATCTTAAAATTTAAAAAAGGACTTGTAAGTTTAGATAAATTAAAAGTTACACCTCAATTTAAAAAAATAATAGAAAAATATAAAACCAAGAAAAAATTATCACAGAAAAAAAAATTAAACAATCCTTTAATTGAAAGTATAAAAATGAAAATAGAAAAAAGTCAATCTGAAAAAGAATATTTTAAAAAAGAAATGGAATTAGAAAAAAAAATTAATGAAGAAATGAAAAATATGTTTGGGCTTAAAGCATTAAATGGAAGATCAAATAAGGATTTTCAAATAGTTGAAAAGAAAGTAATAAAGAAAGTAAAATTAGGAAAATCTAGTTTATTAATTAATATTCCTTTTTATAGTCCTGAAAAAATTCATAAAGATAATAATTCTGTTATAATAAATAAAAGTAATAGTAATAATGATTATTTTAGTATTGAAAAAAAAAAATTAATTAATCTTCCTTTAATTTTCCCTAAGAGAAATAAATCAAAGAACAATTATTTAAAATTAATTAATGATTCTGATTTCTCTGAATTTAGTTCTGATAAAATTAATTCTTTTAAAAATTCTACTATTTCTTTTTCTAGTATTACTCAAACTAAAAGTTTAAATAATTGTTTAAGTGCAAAAACCCTTTTAGATAGTTTAGATTCAATAAGAAATGAATTTAAAAATTCTTCAAAAAAGATTAATAAATTTCAAAAATTGGAAAAAAAAGTATATGATCAAACTAATTTAATATATAACAATTTAAGAAATAAATATTTTGGAAAAAATTAAATTTATAATTATATAATATTAATTATAAATATTAGGTTATTTTTTATATTACTAAAATTTAAATGTGAAAATGAATATATTTAAAGGTTTTTTAATCTAATTTAAATTTTTTATTTGTTCTTTTTTTACATATTATAATTAATTTTCTTTTTGTGAATGCAAATTTTTAATTTTTTCATAATAAAAATTTGCCGAATTTTTAAAAGTAAAAGCCCAATTATAAGCATTATCTTTTACTTTACATAAACTTTCATTTCCTTTCTCTTTTACTTTTTTCATAATATTTAAAGCACAAGTTTCATAATTAGTTTTAATTTGAATATAATAATGATTTGCTTTATCTAATAAGCTTTCAGAATTTTTTTTATTTATTTCATTTATTTCATTTAATAATTCTTCACTAATATTTTCATTTGGTTTTAAAATTTGATCTTGTGATATCATAATAGGGCATTTTATATTATAAACTTCACTTTTTATTGCATTTCTATGAAATTCTAATAAATTAGAACAATATAAAATAATTCTATTTATTTTTTTTTTATCTAAAAAATATAAATTTAATAGTTCATTTAATCTTTTATTTCCTCCTTTTTCTATAAATTTTATTTCATTATCTGAAATTTTATCAATAAATATTGATAATATTTTTGATATTGAATTACCAAATTTTTTATGTTCTTGTGCACATGATGAACATAAAAAAATTGAATTATTTAAACTTATAAAAGATGGATTATTTTTCTCACAATCAAAACAAATATTATTTTCTTTTATTGATAATAAATTTTCTATTATTGGATGTGAATACTCTGTATTTGCTGTTTTAGAAAATACAAACATATTTTTTATTTATAAAAAAGAAGTTTTCTATTATAGTAAATAATATAAAATTTATTTCAAATAATTTAATTATATTAATTTTTTTAATAATATCTCAATTTATTTGTAATAAAAATTGAATAATAAGATTTTTAAATAAATATTGAAATTTTTTTTATTTTCATTTAATAAACAAAAGTATATATTTAAATTAAAAAAAAATAAATATCTAATTAATAATCAATTTAAAAATGAAAGAAAAATTTTCTTGGGAGAATTCAAAATCAAAATATGAAAATAATAATAAAAAATCTCTTCCAATATTTTATGATTTTTATGACTTATCAAATGATTTTAAAAATGTATATGAACCAGCAGAAGATACTTTTTTATTAATTGATTCAATTATGAATGATTTAATTAATGAAAAAGAAAAAAATAAATTTTTAAATCCAATTAAATCAATTGAAATAGGATGTGGAAATGGATTAGTATCTTGTTGTTATTTAGATATTTTAAAACAAGAAAATTTTCAATTAGAAAAACATTTTTGTATTGATATTAATAAAGACGCTTTAAATTTAACAGAAAAATTAATTAAAAATTATAATTTGAATGATAAAGTTTATTTTATTGAAAGTGATTTATTCTCAAATTTTAAAAATAATGAAAAATTTGATATAATTATTTTTAATCCTCCTTATGTTACTACTGATGATGATGAATATAAAAGAGCATTAGAAAAAAAAGATATTTATGCATCTTGGGCAGGAGGAAAAAAAGGAAGTGAAACTATATTTAAATTCATTAGTCAATTAAAAGATTTTATTAAAGATGATAGTATTATTTATTTACTTCTTTCTAAAGAAAATGAATTTTTTAAAATTATTGATGATATTAATAATTGTATTAATTTTCAATTTGAAATTTTAATGAAGATAAAGGCAACTAATGAAAAACTTGCTGTTTTTAAATTTTTTAAATGAATATAAATTTTGAATTCAAGTGATATATTATATATTTTATAATATTTATCTATATTCTCATCAAAACAAGTTTATTCTATTTTAGTTTTATTAATGAAATTAAAAAATTATTTATATATTATCAAATAATTTTAAATTATTCATTTTTCAAAAAAAACAATTATATTGAAAAAAAAATATGAGAAAAAAACTATTTTAATAATAAAAAAAATTATTCCATTTAAAAAGAAGAGTAAAAATAATTATTGATTTTCAAAAAATTCATAATCAAAAATGAAATTTAATAACAAAATTATATATATTATTTAAATGTAAATATAAAATTTAGTTTTTTGTATCATCAATTATAGTAATAGAAATTGAATAAAAACAATTATATTTATTTATAGAAAAATTAATATTTACATTTTTTTTATAAAAAGAAGAAAATAAAAGTTTTATAATCAAATATTTATTTAAAATAATAAATTTTTTCTTTTTAGGAATATTTATAAAATTTATTTTAATTTATATTTTTTTAAAAAAAAAATATAATATAAACATATCAAAAAAAAAAAAATATTAATTTATGTATCTAATGTTAATATTATTTTTTTTGAAGATATGATTCAATTATAAAATAATAAAATATATATATATTTATTTAATGGAAAATCCTTCAACAAAAGAAGAATATAATCAAGAAGATTTAGTATTATATAATACAATACTTCCAATACATAACTCAATAGATGATAAAGATTCAAATAATTCTTTAAATTTTGGTGATGAAAAAGAAGAAAATTTAAATGGAAGATGGAATCAAGAAGAACATATTAGATTTATAAAAGGTTGTTTATTATATGGAAATAATTGGAAAAAAGTTAAAAAATATGTGAAGACGAGATCAAGTGCTCAAATTAGATCGCATGCTCAAAAATATTTAATCAAATTAAATAAGAAATATAATAATTATGATTTTGGAAAAAATCAATTAAATAATAATGATAATTCATTAGATAATGAATTAATTGAAAATTTTATTAATAATTTTAATTATTCAAATGTCGATATGGATAAAGTTGAAAAAATGATTTTATATATTTTTAAAAATTCAAATGGAAATTATATTTCTCTAAGTGAAAGAGGATATAATGGAATTGATATTGATGGTATGAATTTTAAAGATTATTCATTTTCAGAAAAAGAAAATAATAAAATTAAAAATAAAGAAAAAATATTTAAAATAAATAAAATTCCAAAGGATAAAAAAAGAGAATATGATTTAATAGAAAAAAATGAAAATAGTCAATTTAGTCCTTTATTAGGAAAAAAAAGACAATCAAATAAAATAGATTATTCTCAAATGTATAATAATAGTAATGGATTAAATAACTTTGGAATTGAGCCAATGAAAATGATACAAATTGAAAAATTTATAAATATGTGTTTAGATTCAAATGATCCAACAGAATTAACAAAATTATTTTTATTCTTTAATCCAAATAATTATATAATAAATCCAATGACTTTTATTGAACCAAATTTAATTTATTCTCAACAAAATAGAGAAAGAGATATGTATAATTCAATGAAAGCTTATTTAAATGAAAGTTATAATAATCAAAGTACTAATGATTTAAGTGGAAAAACTAATTCTGATAATTCTCTTGATAATGAAAAACAAAAACAAATTAACTATAATTATCAACAAACTTTAGCTATGGAAATTGCAAAAATTAATCCTAATTTAGAACATTTATATCCTAATACTTTAAATGGTTTGTTTAATAATTATAGTAATTTTAATGGTTTTCAAAATCCTATTCCCTTAAATCAATATTTTATAGATGGAAGATTTCAAAATTTTAATGGTTAAAAAATTTATTATTTATACAAATTGTTTATTATATTAATATTTTTTATTTTTATTTTTTATAGAATTTGTTGGTTGTTGATAAATTTTTTAACTTTAATTTTAAAGAATTAAATTTTATTATTAAAACCTATATTAAATGATTTATATTAAGTAATAATTTTCTTAATTTTTTAATATTTTTTTTTTTATTTTATTGAATTGGAGAAAATATATTTTAGGTTATTTAATTGATATCTTTTCATTCAAGTTATATAATATTTTACTTTTAATTAAAATCAAAAAAATAATTTTAAATAAATTGAAATATTTAATTTTTTATCTAAAATATATTTATTTATAACTTTTTATAATAAGTATTTGGTAATTATATTTTAATTTAAAAAAAAATTATCTCCCATTAAATTATAAATTTATTCATTTTTTTGTTAATAAAAAAAATATTATAATTATATTTAATTTATATATTATACTTTAATTTATTAATTTAGTTAATATTGAATATGAAATAATAAAAAGATTCATCTATATTTTGATAAAATACTTGTTTTAATTATTAGGGAAAATATATTTATAATATTAAATTAAATTCATTATATATATTTAAATAATTTATACATTATTCATTATTGATATATCTTCATTAATATTTTCTTGTCCATCACTTAATGAATTATATGAATTAAATTTTTCTTTTTTAATTTGTATTTCTTCATTTTCATCATTTTCAAATTGATTTTGTCTTAATTCAATTTTTGGTATTTTATCATTTAATTCTTTTTGAATTGATGTAAAAGTAATATTTTGAGTCATTTCAATGTTCATTTCTCTTAATATTTTCTTTGACAAAAATTTTAATTCTATATTATTAAATTTTTGTAATTCATTTTCATCATAAAATTTTTTTTGGTTATTTTTTAAAGTTAAATGAACTTGAGTTTCTGGATTAAATTTTTCATTAATATGGATTATTCTTTTCTCTTCATTATTAATCCTTGTAAAATTTATATTATTATTTAATTCCATATTATCACTTTTTGTTTCATCTACTTCTAAAATGGAAGAAAAAATATAATTCATAATTTCAGAATTAAAAAAAGTAATATAATATTTTTCTATATCTCTTTTTACATTAATATCTTTATTTCCTATAAATCCAATTGGATTTAATTTCAAATCAAAAACAATTGTTCCTAAATTAAATTCATATATTTTATTTGGAATTTCATTTAAAACCCCCTGGCGCTGGAGGAGCTCGGCGCCGAGGTGGTGCG
>JAEEGK010031268.1_pt1 | contig 10501 bp, 5 predicted proteins | sample 8958771 | NCBI WGS metagenome assembly JAEEGK01 (sample SAMN16246547, study PRJNA631951) | gut metagenome | biome: gut microbiome; feature: rumen; material: SC-attached | host: Bos | place: Iran: Karaj | collected 2018-10 | reverse complement strand
ATAAAATATTTTTTCTCTTTCTTTATTTGTCAAAAAAATTGAAAATAAAATAGAATAGTAATAGTAGTAGTAATATTATTTTTATTATTTATTTTTGAATAAAAATTAAATTTTAATTTAGAAAGATATATTATAATAAAATAATCAAATATTTTTCACAATTTTAAAAAACTATGATATAACTATATAATACATGATATAACAATTATAATGAAAAAAAAGGAGAATAAGTTTATATATTATATTAATATTATGCTAACAAAAATATATAAAATTAAATATAAATAATAAATTTTATTATTTATTTAATCATAAAATATTTCCAATAATTTAAAAGTTTTATTTTTATTAATATTTATTAAAAATAATTTTATATCAAATTATCAAAAATGAGATTTGATCTATCAGCATTAAAATATTTAAATAAAGATGATTTTAGAGTATTAACAGCAATAGAACTTGGAATGAGAAATCATGAAATAGTTCCAGTAGAATTAATTCAATCAATATCAAAAATAAGAACAACAAATATAAGACAAATAATAGCAAATTTATTAAAACATAAATTAATAAAACACACAAATATAATATATGATGGATATTCATTAAATTATTTAGGATATGATTACTTAGCAATTCATTCTTTAATTAAACAAGGAATTTTAGTTAAAATTGGTTCTAAAATTGGAGTTGGAAAAGAAAGTGATGTTTATATATGTTATGTAAAAAGTATTAATTCTGAAATTTCTGATGAACAATATAATAAAATAAAAGAAGATATATTAACAGAAAATATAAAAAATGAAGAAGATGAAGAAGAAGAAGAAGAAGAAAATGAAGATGAAAATAATAATAAAAATAATATATCAAGAGAAGAAAAATCATATTTTCAAAATGATCTTCCAAAAACATTACCAACAAATATAGGAGAATTAACAATAGCATGTATAAAATTAGGTCGTATTGGAAGAACAAGTTTTCGTGCAGTAAAAGAAAAAAGAGATTATATAAATAAACAAACTCATTATAATTGGTTATATTTAAGTAGATTAAGTGCTCAAAATGAATATAAAAATATGGTAGGTTTATTTAATAAAGGATTTAGTGTCCCAAGACCATATGGTTATAATAGACATTGTATTATTATGGAATATATTCCATCATATCCTTTAAATAGAATTGATGAAATTAAAGATAAAAATATTGTTTATCAAAAATTAATGAATTTTATTTTTAAATTAGCACAAAATGGTTTAGTTCATGGTGATTTTAATGAATTTAATATTTTATTAAATATTAATAATAGTGATATTATTGTTATTGATTTTCCTCAAATGATTAGTATTGATCATAAAGAAGCTGAAAATTATTTTAAAAGAGATATTAAAGGTGTTAAAAATTATTTTATTAAGAAATTTAATATTAGATTTGATGATGATGTTAATTTTAATGAAATTAAAAGAACTGGATTTTTAGATAGAGAATTAAAAGCTTTTGGTTATATTAAAGAAAAAAAAATTTCTAAAAGAGAAAAAAAAATAAATGAAAATAATAATAATGATAATGAAGATAATAAAGAAGAAGATGAAAATGAAGAAAATGAAAATGATGAAGAAGAAGAAAAAGAAGAAGAAGTTTTTATTGATGATGATTTAGGTAATATTTTAGATTATGAAAAAGAAATGAAACAAAATATGATTGAACAAGAAGAAAAAGAAAAACAAGAATTATCTGAAGATGAAAAAGAAGATGATGATAATATAAAAAATAATAAGAAAAAAAAACAAAAATTAACTCAAGAAGATATTAAATATAAAGTTAAAAAAATGATTAATAAACAAAATAAAAATATTGTTAAAGGAGGAAAAATGGGAAATAGATTTAAAGGAAAAAAGAATATATCAAATAAAATTGATTTAAAAAAAATATAATTTTACTTTTGAAATTTATAAAAATTAAAAACCAAAAAATTAATTAATTTTATTTTCAAAAAAAGTATTAAGAATGATATCACTTTTTTTATAAACTTTATCATTAGGATTTCCTAAAAGTTTTTCTAAAATTTCCTTCCCACCTAATTTTTCAAAATTAAATAAATAACTATTTCTTCCTAAAAAAGATAATATTTCCCCATTTTTTAAAATATTCATAATAATATCTAAACTAGGTAATAAAATTTCAATATCATAAGTCATAATATTATAAGCATTAATTCCTTGAATTAAAGCTGGAAAAATACCAAATTTAACTAAAGTTGAATTTAACTGTAAAGCAGGATATTCTGTTAAATTTTTTAATATTTTCAAAGCTTTTTTTCTTAATTTATATTCTGGATTATAAACAAAATTTATTATTCTTTGTAATAAAGATTTATTTTCTAAAATTTCCATATAATAATTTTCATTTAATGCAATATATCTTATTGTAATTAATATTGTTTTTGATATTAAAGATGATAAACCTTCTTTAAATAAATTTTCAAATATTTCAAGAATATCACATTTTTTCATTACAAAATCTATTTTTTCATTTAATAATTTTTTCAAATTATTATCTTCTATATCTTGATATGTTTTAAATAAATATTTAATAATTTGACAAGCTGGAATTAAATTTATTAATGGAATGTCATCATTATCATTTGAAGGTAAATCATATTCAAATGCAGTAATTGAATAATATAATAAATTTGCTTCTTGACATAAAATCATTTCTGCTAATTCTTTTAAAAAATTATATTTATATAATATCTTATGTAAAAATCCTAATCCCCAAACTGCTTTTTCAAAAGTTTCATCAATATTTATTAATTCACAAAATATTTTAAATAAATTTTCACATATTGAAATATTTATAAGAGAATCATTTGAATCTTCCATTGGTCCTTTCCAATTTTTTAAATATGAATCATATACATTTATTATATTTCTTAGTAAAGATATTTTTTTTGTATTAATTGAACTTATTGTATAATCATTTAATAATTTTAAAAATTTTTCATCTTTATATGAAAATATTATATTTGAAAATATTTCACTTGTAATACATAAATTATTTAATAAAATTAATATATTTTTTATAATTTCATCATTTGAGCTTTTTTCTAAAAAAAAATAATGATATTCTAAAAAATTATCCTTTATTAAAAATTCACATTCATCTTTATTACCATAATAAGAAAAGTTTATTAAAATATTATATGATAAATTTAATAATTTATCATCATTATCTTTAGTCATAATTTCTTTTTCAGAAAATTGTAATAATTTTTCAATAATTTCAATAAAATTTCTTTTTAAAATATCTTGAATATTAATAAAACAATCATCTTCATTTGCTAATTTATCATTTAATAAAGATAAACCATAAATTAATTTATCACCATTATAATTATCTATATTATAAATTTCATTTATAAAATTAAAAATTCCTTCATTAGAAATTTTATGAATCAGTTCCTTAATTTTATTTATATTTTTATATTCTTCTGGAATATTCAAATTTGTAAAATCAATATTTCCTATTTTGGCGGTTTTTTTATCAAATTCAATATCAATATCAGAATTACTTTGAAGTCTTTTTTTCTCTATTAATACATTCAATCTCATTTTTCTAAGATATAATTTATATTTTTGATTATTTTCATTCAAATTAATATTCTTTTGTTTAAATAATTCATTTCTTTGTGTCAATATTGAATCTTGCATTTTTTTTTAATTTAATTTATTTTAAAATAAAAATAAATTAAAATATGAGCAAAATAAAAAAAAAAGTGACTGAAGAAAAAAAACAAATAAAAGATAATGCATCTTTTACATCAAATGATAAGATAAATAATTTAAATTTAATCCAAAATAGTAATAGTAATTTAAATATAATGAAATCAGTTCCAAATAAAGCAGTTAATTTATTTAATAAAGGAAAAAAACAAAATAAAAATGAAGAAAAAAAAGTAAATAAAACATCAATAAACTTAAATGCAATAAAAAAATCTGAACCCACTAAATTAGTAAATAAGAAAGTAAATTCAAATAATAATCAATCACAAAAAAATAAAAATAAAAACAAGAATAAAAATAAAGAAAAGGAAAAAGACAAAGAAAAAGAAAAAGAAATTGAAATATATAAAAATAATAATTTTAAAAAAAGAAAAAGAAACTCAACATCACCATTAAAAGAAAGAGGTTTTTCTGCAGAACAATCAAAAACAAATAATCAAATTAAAAATGATAATAGTATGAATGAAAAAATAGAAAAAAATTTAAATACAACAAAATCATATACATATTTAAGTAATACTAAAATAAAAATGTCTAATTCTGATATAAAAGAGAATAATAGCAATAATAAAGAAATTAAAATAAATAGTGCAAATAAACAAAAAAGTAAAGTACTTATTAATGAAAAAAATGAAGAAAAAAAAACAGAAAATAAAAATAAAAAAATTGAAAAAAAAATTATATGTAATACAAGACCAAATAGTAATAGAGATAGTAGAGAAAGAGATAGAGATTTAAATAAGACATTAAATAATAGAAAAATAAAAAATCCCTTAAAAAACTCTAATACAAATACATTAAAACCAAAATCAAAAGGGATGAAAATTCCAATTAAAAATTTAACTCCAAAATCAAATGAAAAATTAATTGAAAGAAGAAAAAAAAGAGAAGAAGAAAAATTAAAAAGAAATGAAGAATATGAGAAAATTGATGTTGAAAATGAAAAAAATATAAATAATATTTTATATCAAATATCAAAATTTGATGATTTTTTAAATTTTTTTTCAAATTATCTTATTGAAGTAAATATAAATAATATTAATAATGATAATTTTTTTAATGAAATAACATTAATTAATCAATCAACAGAAGAATTAAATTTAAAAATAAAAATTATTGAAAGTTATTTAAAAGATAATTTAGAAAAAAATATAAAAACAATAACAACAACAAAAGAAACTTCAGAACAAAGAACAATAATATATAATCAATGTTTTGAACAATGTTCAACAATATTATTAGAAATAAATAATTTATTAAACTCATATTTAACAAAAGAAAAAGAAGACAAAAAAATAAAAGAAGAAAATACAAAAGAAATGAATAAAGAAAATAATAAAAGTAAAAGTGATTTATCTCAAATAAAAAAATTATCAAAAATGATAAAAAAATCAACAAAAAAATTTTCAAAAAAATCAATATTATCAAACGATGAAAATTTTGATGATGATATAGATGAAGAAGCAAATATAGATACAGAAAATTCAAAACCAATAGGAGTAAATTTAATAAAAGCAAATTATTTTAATGTAGAAAAACCACATGAAGAAAATTTAAAATATACATTATATAAAGAAAAAAGTGCATTATTAATAGATGAAGATGAATTAGAATTTGATATAAAACAATGTGATATATCAAAAATAATTATAGGAGAAATTGAACCTTTTAGAGATATTATTGAAGCAGATAAAATTAATTTATATAAACATCAAAGATCAAAAAGTTCTTTTAATTTAAAATCCAAAATGTCAAAAAAAAAATTTAATTTTGAAAATATTCATATATTAGAAGAAGGACATCAAATTGATGATTTAGAAGGAGAAGATTCTGTAGATGATAATTTAAGTGAAGATAATGATGGATTTGATGATGATATTATTGCTTTTGGTGATAATAGTAATAGTGTTAAAAGATTATTGCCTTATCATATTTCGAAAATTTCATTTTGTAAAAAATTTGCTGAAGGAAATGATAATTATGAATTTATTAATGAAGATGAAACTTTAAAAAAAAAAGAAATGAAAATTCATAAAAGTAAAAGTAGAAGTAAAGGAAAATTTACTAGAACAAAAAGTAAATTAAATAATAAAAATAATACTAATAATAAAAATAATAATAATAACAAAAATAATATAAATAATAATAATGAAAATGAAAATATAATTAATATTATTCAAAGAAAAAATCAAGAATTACAAATTCAAAGAATTCCTAGTGATGAATGTATAATTTATTAAAAAATAAAGTTTATTTATTAATTTTTTGGCTTTTATATAAATATTCAAATTATATTAATATATTAATTATATAATCTATATGATATAGTATATAATAAAAAAAAATTGTTTTAAAATTTTAAATTTCTTTCAAAAAAATAAATTAAATTTATATTTAAAAATGTCATATTTTATACAAAAGGACCCAAATTATAATGTAAATACAAATAGATTATTAAATGAAACAGAAAATTTAAATTCAAAAGTAGAACAATATAGAAAGACTTTATTATTAGGATTTCCATCATCAAGAAATGATTCAATAAATATGACAATGTTTAAAACAGGAGGAATTTATAATCCAAATCCAAATATTCAAATTAATTCATTAAATAGTCTTTCAAAAGAATTTGTTTCTATGTCAAAAAAACCTGAAGATTTAATTCAAGAAATTTCTAATAATTTCCCAGTTAAAAATTCAAATAATAATATTAATGATATTTATATTAATAATTTAAAACAATCATATGAGAAACATATTAATGATTTATATACAAATTTTAAATTATGTTTATGTAAATTAGAAGAAATTTCTGAAAATTATAATAATCAAGGAGGAAAAATTGATAGTAATATTATAAAAAATATTATTAATGATAATTTATTTTATGAAAGAGAGAATCAAATTGAAGGTTTCATTGAAGAAATAAGTGAATTAAAAGCACAAAAAGAAAATGAAAAAAATGAATTAATTAAAAGTCAATTAAATAATGTTCAAAAAAATTATGAAAGAGAATTACAAAAAAATAAAGAAGAAAATGAAAAAATAGTTTCTAATTTGAGAGAAGAAAATTCAAAACAACAAGAAAATATTATCCAATATAATGAAGAATTAAATTATTTAAAAAGTGATAATGAAGAAACAAAAAATGAAATGGATAGATTACAAAAAATAATTTCTGTTTTAGAAATAGATTTAAATACTTCTGAAAATAAATTAAAAGAAAAAACACAAGAATATGAAGATTTAAAAATTAAATTTTCTGATTTACAGACTCAATATTTTGATGCTAGTTTAAAATATAAAAAATATTTAGAAGAAAATAAATCATTACAAGGTATTGTAGAACATTATGAAAAAGAAAGAAAAGAAATGTTAGAAAAATATTCTTCTTTTAATTTTGATGAATCAACAAATTTAAAAGTATCTTCATTTGAAAAAAATTTAAAAGAACAAATTGAAAATTCTCAAAAAAAAATAAATGAATATAAAATAATAAATTCAAATTTAGAAAAAGAATTAAAAGAAACTAAAGATAAATTACAATTAAATCAAAAAAATTTTAATTCTACAATTAATGATATGCAAGATAAAGTTAAATTATTATCTACTGAATGGGAAAAAAAGTTAAAAAAAGAACAAAATGATTATGAAACTGTTATAATTGGTTTAGAAGATAAAAATAAAAATCAATTAGATCTTATTTATAAAGAACATCAAAATGAAATTGAATTAAAAAATAAAGAAATTGAAAAATTAAAAGGAAGAGATGAATTATTAAAAAATTTTGAAAAGGAATATATTAAAATATCTGAACATGAAAATAAAATAAATGAAATTATAAATCAATATAAAAATAAATACCAAAAAGAATTTGAAGAAAAAAAAAATTCATTTGAAGAAGAATATAAATCAAAATTAAGTAAAATTGATAATGAAAAAAAAGTTGAATATGATTTTTTAACTGAAAATATAAAATCAAATTTAATAAAAGTAGAAAAAGAAAATGTAGATTTAAAAAATAAAATAAATCAAAATGAGAATAAAATTAATAATTTATCATTAAAAAATGAAGAATTATTAAATCAAGTTTCAAAATTAACACTTGAATCAAAGACAAAAGATATTGAGTTACAAAAATATCAAAATGAACTTAAATATAAAGAAATTGATGTTAATACTTCATTAGAAGAAAAATCAAAATTATTATCTCAAATTCAATCTTTACAAGAAAAAAATAATATTAATGATTTTGAAAATAATGTTCAAAAAGAAAAATATAATAATATGAATTTAAAAAATCAAATTAATGTTTTAGTTTTAACTAATAAAGAATTAGAAAAAAAAATTCAATATCAAAATGAATTATTAGACTCACAAAGAAATATGATTACTTATTTCAATATGAATAAACAAAAATTAATTTCTACAATTTCTTTTCTTAAAAATGAATTATCATCAATTAAACAAGATTATAATAAAAATAAAATTCAATTACAAAATAAAAATAAAGAAACTTTTGAAAAAATAATAGAAGGAATTAGAAATTTTGAAAAATGTAAGAATAATGGGTTAAAAGAAATTGAAAAAAAATTTGAAAAACATTTAACAGAACAATTAAGACTAAATGGTAAATTAGAAAGGGAAAATAAAGTTCTTCAAGAAAATAAAAATAAAACAAATTTAATAATAAATGATTTAAAATTCAAAATATCTGAATTGGAAAATGAATTAAAGAATTATAAAAATATAAGTGAAAAAAAAAATACAAATATTGAAAATAAACAAAATGAAATTGATAATTTAAAAGGAGCCAATAGAGAATTAACAAAAAAATTAAATAATTCAGTATCAGAAACTTTATTAAAAATGAATAAATTAAAAAAAAAATATCAATCTGAAATATTCACATTAAAAACAGAATTAAATAATTTGAAGCAAATTTATTTAAGTGATATTCAATATATTAAAGCACAAAATCAAGATGAATTATATAAAAGTAAATTAAATATAAGTTTAAATGATAATAATGAATTAAAAGAAACAATTCAAAAATTACAAAATAAAATGAAAGCATTAATTATGGAAAATGAAAGTAAAATAGAACAAATTGATACAATGAAAATGGAATATAATAAAGTTATTATGATAAAAGATAAAAAAATTAAAAATCTTCAAAATATTGTTAATCAAAGTTTAAATAGTTATAATAATGGAATTAATAGTATTAAAATTGCAAAAAAATTAAATAATGATGTTAAACAATTAATGGAAAAAGCAAAAAATAATGATACTACATTATTAACTAGCAATAACTTTTCTGAAGAATAATTTTTATTTTTTGTATATTTTTATTTATAAAATTTTTCATTTTTTTTGAATTTATCATAAATATTAATTACAATTTTTCACTTTAAATTTGTTATAAAAACAATCTGATTTTAACCTTATTAATAGACTTTCTTTTTATATTAATAATTTGATTCAATCATCATTTTCATTACTATTTTTTTTATTTTATTTTTTTTTTATTTAAATTTTTTTTTTATTCAATATTTTTTTAATATTTCATTTTTATATATATTGCATAAATATTTTTTAGCTAATAAATTCATATATTAAAAATTTGAATAAAAAATATTTAAATCTTTTATATTCATTTTTTTTAGTTCCTTATAAATAATTTTTATTTAATTTAAAAAATTACTTTTTGAGTAAGGATTTTATATTATCATTTATCAAATTTATTAATATTTTGTAAATTTATTTCTAAATCAATATAATTTTTTTTTTAAAATAAATTAATATATTTATAAATTAAATATTAATTATCGATAAAGGTATATAATTATATAGAAAAAAATAACAAATATTTTATTTTTTCAATATCAATTTAATTGGATTATATATTATTATTTTGATAATAATCTTCATATCTATGTATTTGGCAATGTCCTCTTCTACTTTGAAATATACTTCTATAAATGACTTTTTTTGTTTTTCCCTTCACAATAAAATCTTTTGATATTTTTTTAATTAAAATATCATCTTGTATAAGAAGAAATTCTTCATCAATATGATATTTATTTAATAAATTTTTAAAAGATTGGGAAACATTTTCTAAATTTAAATAATTAAAATTATTAGGTTTAATTTTTGATTCTTTATATGCATTTCTATATGAAATATATAAATAAGGAAAAAAATTAGTATTTCTTAAACTGTCATAATTATTACTATTTAATGTAAATAGCATTTGATTGATTGTTATTATATCACCAAGAATAAAATTAAAAAAAGCAATTTCAAAATTATATCCTCCTTCAGTTTTTTTTTCCAATCATCATTTTCATGATTAGAATTTATAAAATTAAAATTATTTTTTATTTTATTTGTAGTTTTACTCACATTAAAAATATTGCCAGCATCATTTTCATCTCTTATATCATAATTATAATTATTTAATTTTAAATCATTAGGACATTCAATTGTTTTAACTTGTATTGATTTATTATATAACCATAAAATCATTTTATTAAGATGTCCTTCAAATTCATGTAATGAACCAGCAACAAATTTAGTATAATTAAATAATCTAAATAATGAAATTTCAATTCCTTCATAATCATCATATGATAATAATGGTAATGAACTAAAATTTATTATACAAAATGCTCTTAATGATTCTGCTTCAAAACCTTCATCTCTTTCAAAAGGAATAA
>JAEEGK010031266.1_pt1 | contig 10501 bp, 1 predicted proteins | sample 8958771 | NCBI WGS metagenome assembly JAEEGK01 (sample SAMN16246547, study PRJNA631951) | gut metagenome | biome: gut microbiome; feature: rumen; material: SC-attached | host: Bos | place: Iran: Karaj | collected 2018-10 | reverse complement strand
CCCAATCCCCAATCCCCAATCCCCAATCCCCAATCCCCATTAAATATTATTTTTATTAATTTATTTTTTCTTTTAAATTATTAATTAATAAAAATTTAAATTAATAAATAATTTATTATTTATTATTAATAAAAATAATTAATTGATATTTATCTCAAAAAAACAAATGTATATATATTTAAAAATATGGAAGATAGAGAAAATGGAGAAAATGAAACAATGCCTTTGAAAGAAAAATTGGAAAAAATTGCAACAAAAATTAAAGAGAGTTGGATAAGAGATTGTGATGAAACCGAATATATGAAAATGCTAATAAAAATGTTAAAAGAAATGCTTAAAAAAGATTCTTTAGAAGAATATTTTTCCAATGATGAAGAAACCCTTAACTATTTTATGAATGATTTTTACAAAGAGGTCATTCAGAATATTTTAATCCAACCAATTATTTATGGACCAAATGGAGATCAAGTTGCTATGGAATTACTCTTGAATACATATAAATTATTTTTAAAATTTCACAAAAATAATAAATATGCCCCTTTATTTGAGAGAATTCGAGAAATATTTCATAGTAATTCAAGTAGATCATATTTTAAAAATGAAGATAGTAAAAATCCAAACCCAATTAAAAAATATGATTCTGCTAAATTTAACGAAGTATTTAATTCTAAATTTGCAAAAGAAAATAAAGGTAATACTTTTAAAGTAGGAGATGAAGTAGATATACCGATAGATGTCGATACATCAAAATCAATTGAAAAAAAAAGTTGGGTTAGAGGTAAAATAAAAGAAATAGAAGATGATGAATATGTAATAGAATATGGTGATAGAAATGGGGAAAAAAAAATTTCTGTTAATAATTTTAATATATACCCTGCAGGGGTAAAAACTGTCGATTGGGACTGGAGATTAAATTTAAAAAAATATGATGTGATAGATTGCTATGATAGAAATAGATGGTACCCTTCCACCATAGTAAATGTAATCGAAGAAGAGATTAATGGTTTTAAAGTAGCAAGATATAAAGTAGGTTTTAGATTATATCCTGAACATTTTAAAAATGAAGAAGATGAAAATGATACTTATGAAAAACACTTAGATATTTGGAAACAAGGATATTTCAGTGAAAACCCAGAATATGATTCTGAAAGGGAACAATATTTCGGGGATAAAGAAAACTATGATGAAGTAATTATTTATTATTCAAAAAGAATACAAAAATTTAATACTTTTTCAAAATGTCAACAAAAAAATTTAAATTATTCTTATACTGGAAAATATTATAATGTTAATAATAATGAATCAAATAATCCAATGAAATTAATGAATGAAAAATTAGAAAATGATACTGAATTTTCTCTTGAAGAATTCTATAATTATGAGGTAGATGGCATAAAAAATTGTATAATAGGAAAAAATGAAGATTTTCAAAGTTATTTTGCACTTTTTTTGAGAGAAATCGAAAAGGAGGGAAGTTTCACAAAATTTATTGAAATTCTAGAAGATAAGCCTAATGCCGAAGAGATATATAATATATTTTTCATTTTATTAGCTTCTTTTTCATATATACATAGAGATTATTTCAAAGAAAATGCAAATAAAATAAAAAATGCATTGATTAATTTTATTAATGGATTAGATAATAAAGAAATGAGAAATTTACCTAAAGATTTAATAGATATCGTATCAGAATTATTAAAAAAAATAATATCTTATAACAATGACAAAGACAGTGAAAAAGAATTTGAAGATTTATATGATGAAATGACTTTAACTTTAGCCATGAAAACAATAAAAACAAGTATTTTTGATAGAAGACTCCAAGGTATAAAAGCTTTAAATGACTACATAGAAAAAAATTCAAAAAATAAAGAATCATGTATAAAATTAGTTAATCTAATTAAAAAAAATGACATTATACAAGAAATATTTGGTGCAAATTATCACAGCCAATTAATTAATAAATCTACTGAAATTGTTAAATTGCTTATGTTAGAAAATGAATTAAGTGAAGAAGATATTAAATTAATATGGAGTTGTACGAAAAGGGGGGATTTAGAAGCAAAAATAACTATATCAAAATTATTGTCTGAATTAGCCGATAATTTAAAGGAAGAATATATTGAAATGCTATTAAATAGTATTAAATCTAATATAGACCAAAAAATAGATGAAAAAGAAGTAGAATTAGTGTATAGATTATCTATACAGGGAAAAAATAATGAAAAAAATATTTTAATTTGTTGTGAATATTTATGTCAATGCCTTTTATCACTTAAAGATACAAATATTTCAAATAATTCAATTTTAGATAAATTAATAATGTTGGCGAATAGAGACGATAAATATTTGGATAAAATTTTAGAAATATGTGAAAATTGTTTGAAAACAAATAAAAATGCACTTTTAAGTTATTCAATTTTATTCGAAATAATGCAAAGAATATCTTATGATAATAATAACTCATTGAAAAATTTCATAAAAGACCAACATTTAATCACTTTATTCAAAGAAAATTTTTATCTGTATATAAAAAAAGCAAAAAAATTACTTGAAGAAAACAACATATCAAAAACCGATGGGCAAATAATTGACAAATATTTAATAGATGGATTTTCCCACAATGAAAATATAAATAAAAGAATGTCAATTTTCCCTTACTTAATAAATATTGTATATAAATACTATGAATTTCTCCCTTTTTTAAAAGATGTCCTAATCAATAATGCAGTAAGTCCAAATGATCAACTAATTTTTTATGAATTTGTAAAAAATTACATATATGATAGTAATAACAATAATAGAAATGATGATGAAAATGAAGAAGAGACAAATAAACAAAAGGAAAAAATAAGACAAGAATTATTTGAATTAATATCTGATAATAATCAAAATGAAGTAACTGTTGAACAATTGAAATTATTTATAGCATTATTTTTCGAAATGAACAAAGATATAATTAAATCAAAAAAAGCCAGTCAAGATGATGAATTTGAATATAATATAATTGATGTCAAAAATATCGATGAATTAAAAGGTTTAGATAAATTATGGAATATTATTTTAAAAATAAAAGAAGAAAAAGTTTTATCCGTGGCTATAAATATAATTTTCCAAATATACAAAAATAAATACGTGGAAAAGCTACTTGAAAAATGTAGTTGTTTAATAAAAGAAGAAAATGCCACATCAGAAGTTGTAGACAAATGTATAATTTTACTAAAATTAATAATAATAGAATCAGAAAAAAAAATATTTTTAAAACCAAAAGCGCATTTATCTTTACTTAAAAATTGTTTAATTAATTTACCTTTGGAGATAAGAATCAAAAGGCCTTTAAATGATGAAGATATAGAAAAGCATTTATTGGTAGGAAATACCACACTTAATAATATAAAAATAATGATATCAAATATATATGATTTACCCCCTAAAAATATTAGTTTTTCATTATCAAGTGAATATATTGAAAAAATCAAAACTATTAAAAATTTAAAAAATAAAGAAATTTTTGAAAAAAATGACTTAGATGATAGCACAAACAACTTATCTTTATATGAATTATTATTAATTAACAATAATTCACTTAATGATATAAAACCAAGTGATAAAATAACATTTAACCATAAAAGTTTAGAAAGAGAACCTTTAACAATAGATGACGAATTATCTCCTAAATTTAAGGCCATTTTACAACAATGGTTCAATGAATTTACTGAGGGTAGTGGTAAAATGGGAAATAAAGCAGTTGTTAATTTTATACAAAAAGTAACTTCATCTAGAGATTCTGATGAAGAAAGTTCTAAAGTAATAAAATTTATTGAAGAAAATGATTCAGACAATAAAGGATATTTGAATGAAGAAGAATTTTTGAACTTTTATTTAAAATCAGCTATTTCCAAAAAAAGTACAGTATGGAATAATTTATTGACTAATGGATATAGGGAAGATTTGAAAAAAAAAGGTGAGCCATATGATATAGAATATGCCGAGAATGATAAATTACCTAGGTATAAATTAGGTAATGACCTATCTTTTATACAAAATTTAATTGGAAAATATTACCAAAACCCAAATGAAAATTCTTCTTTATATGAATTTTTATTATATTTATCCACTAACCAAAATATTTATAATGAAGTTTTAAATATGTATAATGAAGATAATAAAGACTCTTTTGTGAATAAAGCTTTAATTGATGAAAATAAATATATTGAACAAAATTATATTTTGATTATAATAGAAAGTATTATACAAGATTTAGAAATATATTTATATAATAAATATATTGATCCAAATGATTTAATTATTTTAGGGGGAAATACATATAAATTATTATCAAGTAAATATGAGCCTTTTGATAATGAGGAAAATAATGAAAAAAAAATTAATTTCATGAAAAATTTGATAAAGGCGGAAAATTTGAAAAAAATTATAAATTATGTAAATAATTTATTAAGTAAAATGACAAAATATGATGACCCGACTACTATAAATAATTATTCTATATTATCCACATGTTGCCTTCGTGGATTAAAAATTATTAACATAGCAAATAATTTGCTTTCTGAAAATAACAAAGAAAATCAAAATTGTATTAATGAATTAAAAGAAAAATGTGTATATAATTTAGGTTTTTGCAATTTATCTTCTTTATTTACTGATTTAGATATCAAAACTGAATTAGATAATATATCATATTTTGATTTATCCAAAAATTTAATAAATTATTTAAATACCACAAATAACAAACCAGAAGAAAAAGAAACTGTTGAAAAAAATAAAGATTTTCATAATAAATGCCTTGATTTTCTGATTGATTTATTATCTTCTAAAAAGCAATTATTAAATGAGTATTCTTCTGAAGATGGAAATAAAATAGAAATTTTAAATGATTTATTTAAAAATAATTTTTCGGGGAATAATTCAGATAATAAAGAATATTTCATTAATATAATATATCAATCAATCGAAAAAGCATATAAAACAGAAAATGAAAAATATATTTTATTGTTATATCAAATATCCAATTCATTATTAGACAATTTATTAAATTTCACCGAACAAAAAGAAGAAGTATCAAATAATAATACCAATGAATTAGCTCTCGATAATAAATTTTTCGATTTATATAATTTATTATCTAAATTATCCAATGAAATTAAAAACAAAGAAAAAGCCGATAATGCCAGTAGTATAGAAGCCGAACCACGAAATAACAATGCATTTTTAAAAAAAGTATTTAATTTACTCATGAAAAGATTAAGTGAATCAATAGATGATAAAGAAAAAAAATCTGATGTCAAAATATTATTAGGATTATTCAAATTATTTATTATTATTTTAAAAGATAATAATGAACTAAAAGATGAAATTTTATTTAAAGAGGTAGAAGGTAAGACTTTATTTGAATTATTATATAAAAAATGCAAAAATCAAATAAGTTTAGATAATAAAAGTAATGAAGAAAGTAATTCTAATGATTATAATATATTATCACAAAGTGAAAATGATGATAATAATGAAAAAAAAGAAGATAAATTTATATGCTTAGAAACAATAAAAGAAGAAAAAAAAGAGGATACTAAATCAATAGAAGAATTAAATGAATTATGTAATGATTTTATTCTTAACTTTTTCAAAGAATCAAATAAACCAATAATTATTTCAAAATTATTATCAATGATAAATTTATTAAAAAAAATTATTAAAAAAAATAAAAACGGAAACAATGACGATTCAGACTCCGATGATAAAAATGATGAAGATACCCCTTCATCAAACTATATACATAATTATTCTTCCAGACAACATGGCCATGTTGGATTAAAAAATCTAGGATGTATATGTTATATGAACTCCATTATGCAACAAATTTACATGGTACCCACTTTCAGATATGCGGTCATGCATGCAGATGATGGAGAATCCCCCAAACCTTCCTCTAATTATAGATATTCTGTAGATGATGATAATTTACTTCATCAATTGCAGGAAATGTACACATATTTGACTTTTAGTGAAAAAATGGATTATAATCCCAAAAATTTCTGTTATTCATTCAAAGATTTTGATGGAAATCCAATAAATGTAGGTGCTCAACAAGATAGCCAGGAATTTTATAATAATTTTTGTGATAAAATTGAAAATAGTCTAAAAAAGACTGATTTTAAATATATTGTAAGTGATGTTTTCACTGGCAGAACATGTAGTTCTGTATTATGTCAAAACTGTAAAAATATTTCAAATAGATTCGAAGATTTTTATAATTTAACTTTAGAAGTAAAAAATATCAATAATTTAAGTGATTCTTTACAAAAATTAATAGTCCCAGAAATAATTGATGATTTCCAATGTTCTAATTGTAACCAAAAAGTCCAAATTAAAAAAATTACTTCACTAAATAGATTACCAAATGTTCTCGTTGTTCATTTAAAAAGATTTTATTTAGATTATGAAACTTGTCATACAAAAAAAATAAATTCAAAGTTTGAATTTCCAAAAAAATTAAATTTAAAACTATTTTGTGTCGAAGAAATCATCAAAAATTTTGGTTCAACTCAAGTTGAAACTACAGAAATATACAATAAAGAAGATGAATATTATCAATATGTCCTAAAGGGAATAAATGTCCATACAGGTAGTGCAGATGGGGGTCATTATTTCAGTTTCATAGATGTTAATAGAGAAGGAAAAGATAATATAATGAAAGATAATCCAGATAATAAAGATAATTGGTTAACATTTAATGATTCACATGTGTCAGAATTTGACACAGATAAAATCCCTAGTGAGTGCTTTGGAGGTAGTGCAGAGGGGTATCCTTTTGAAAATTGTCAAAATGCCTATTTGCTTATATATGAAAGAAAAAAGAAAACTCCTATTAGAATTTTAATAAATGAAAAAGAAACCCATGGTATGAGTGAAGAAAATATTGTTAATATAGATAAAGAAAATAGAAATGAAATAATTAAAGAATATGATTTGAGTAGAATTGGCAATAATATCGATGAAGAAAAATTATATCAAAAAATATTTGTAGATAAAGAAAAAGAAGAATATTATAAGTATATACCATATTATAATATACCTAAATATGCCCCAAGAAAAGTATATAATGAAGTAATGAAAGAAAATAATAAAACTCCTTCGACTAAAAGTAGTAATAAGAAAAATAATTCAAAATTCAAAAAATATAAAGAAATATTATTTGAAAAAATTAAAAAAGAAGATTTTGATATAAGAAATGAAAATTATGATAATGAATCAAAAGAAAATATATTATCTATAGGATTAAATAATTTCATGAAAAAACTAAATAAAAGGCAAAATTGGGATAGTGAAGAAATTGATGAAATCAATAGAGAATTTAGTTATTTAATAAATACATTAATAGAACCTGTTATACATAGAGATACTGATATAAGTATACTAAAAGTAATAAATAGAGCTTTAAGTAAAGAAGACAATTATAATAAAATATTTGCTATATCAGGTAATAATGGATATCTTATTAATAATGAAAATATTATTAATGATGAAAATGTAGTTAAAATAAGTCATATAATGGAAGAATTAATAGATATATTTAATAATAATAAAGATAATTCTAAATATTTTAAAGAATTAAAAGTTATTTTTTCAGCATTTTTTGATATGGTAAAAAATTCCCAAACTAAAAGTAATAGTATGATAAGTAATAGGAATGAAAACGAAAAAAATCCAATTATTTACATATATCAAATCTTATATAAATTATTCACTACAAATGAAATAATATTAAGTAATTTTATTGATAATGGAATAATTTATACTTTATTAGGTAAATTAGAACAAGAAAATGAAGAAATAAGGAAAATAATATATGATATATTAATATATACTATAAAAAAAACTAATGAATATAGAAGTGATTTATTTGACCTAAAAGAAGGTGAAACAGAAGGAGAATATGACTTCAGAGAAAAAAATCAAATGAGAGTATCAATAGACTCAGATATCATAAATATATTATTTGAAGAAAAAAAAGAATTATTGATTTTACTTTTAATCATTTTAGAATACGACGATGAATCCTTCATGAAAGAATTCAATAAACATATATACAGATTATTCGATGAATATAAAAATAAAAACAAAGAAGAAGATTTAATCGAAATATTATTAAATATAATTAAAATAAAAGATTCTTATACCTTAGATAGATTATATTCATTTTTCGGTTATCCAAAATTAATCCTAAGGACAATACCAAGAGAAATAAAAGAAAAAAAGATGCATAAAATTAATTCAAATAGTTCCGATGAAGATGATGAAAATGATAACCTATATGGAAACAGGGAGCGGGACTCCTTGGGACAAATTGAAAATCAGGATAAAAAAATACAAAAATGGCCTTTGTTCGGTGAAAGATTAATAAATGGAGATATAAATAAACATATTTATGAATATATAACTATGAATCATAGAAAAGATAGTATATGTTTGCTTTCAATGCTTTTCCCTAGTGAATACGCTGAAATTGATAGACAACTTGAAAAAGAAAGAAAAAAAAATAAAGAAAGAAATAGATATCACAGAAAAGATAGTGATGATGATGATGACGATGATAAAAAAAATGTTAAAATACAACTTTCAGAAGAAGCAAAGAAAAAAATATTAATTGATATAATTAATAATATATTTACACATAAAGGTAATTTTGCTTTGTTCAAATATATATATTTAATGCCTGCTAGAACTTTATCTTATAATAATTTATATGAGGAAATAAAAGAATATTTAAAAGAAGATATAAATTTCGAAAATTTCAAAGAAAAAGAAGAAATATATATAAAAAATATACAAAAACAAATAAATAAAACAATTGAAAAAGCACAAAAAGCAAAAAATAAATATAGTTATAGAGCGTACATGTATAGTGATGATGATGAAGATGATGATGCACCTCCAGGAATAGAAGAAATTAAATGTCCTGATAAAAGAATAGCAAAATTAATTGGATTTATTAGTGATATAATTCCAGGGGAAATTGTTAGAGAGGAAATTTCAGAAATTGCCTCTGCACAAACTGCAGCAATGTATAGAATAGTATATTATACTAAATATTATAAAATCGACGAACTTAAAAAAAAGTTATTAAATAAAAAGGAAGAAAAAATTGATCAAAATAAAGAAGAAAAAATAGATGATAAAAATGATGAAGAAAAAAAAAATGAAAAAGAGGAAAAAGGAAAAGAGGAAGAAAAAAAGGAAGAAAAAGAAAAAGAAGGTGATAAAAAAGAAGAAATAATTGAAAAGGAAGAAAAAGAAGAAAATAAAGAAGATGAAAAGAAAGAAGAAGAAAAGAAAGAAGAAAATAAAGAAGATGAAAAGAAAGAAGAAAATAAAGACGAAGAAAATAAAGACGAAGACAAGAAAGACGAAGAAAATAAAGAAGATGAAAAGAAAGAAGAAGACAAGAAAGAAGAAGAAAAGAAAGATGAAGAAAAGAAAGAAGAAGACAAGAAAGAAGAAGAAAAGAAAGAAGAAGAAAAGAAAGAAGAAGAAAAGAAAGATGAAGACAAGAAAGAAGAAGACAAGAAAGAAGAAGAAAAGAAAGACGAAGAAAAGAAAGAAGAAGAAAAGAAAGACGAAGAAAAGAAAGAAGATGAAAAGAAAGAAGAAGAAAAGAAAGAAGAAAATAAAGAAGATGAAAAGAAAGAAGAAAAGAAAGAAGAAAAGAAAGAAGAGAAGAAAGACGAAGAAAAGAAAGAAGAAAAAAAAGACAAAGAAGAAGAAGAAGAAAATAAAGAAGAAGACAAAGAAGAAGAAGAAAATCCAAAAAATATACAAGACAAAGATGAAAATGAAGATGAGAATAATGAAGAATATCCCCACATAGAACCAAAAGAAGAAAAAGAATCAGAAAAAAGCGAATCAAAATCAGAAAAAGAAGATGAAGAAGAGGATAAGAAAAAAGAATCAGAAAAAGATGAACAAAAATCAGAAGAAGAAAAAGAAAAAGATGAAGATAAAAAAAAAGACGAAGAAGAAGAAATTGAAACAGAAATTGATCATCATTTAGATGATGAAGATTCAACTAGAAAATATGATGTTTCAGAAAAAAATGAAAATTCATTTATATATTCTTTATTTCCTCGTTCGATAAATTCATATATTTTAGAAGATAAATCTTTAAAAAATAAAAATAAAGTTAAAAGTACCTTAATTAGATTTGTATTTATTAATACTACTTCAAATAATAAGAAAATCAGAGCTGAAATTAAACAAACAAAAAATATTACAGAAATTGAAAAAGTAACTTATTTCAGTCCAAAACATGTATTAGATATAGTAGAAGGAAATAATATAAGTAATTTCCATACTATATATAGACTTAGAAGAGATTTACCTTTCTTAAAAAATGAAAATATTGGAATTACTATTAATTTTGACTAAATTTACTTTGAATAATTGGTAAAAATTATTAATTAATAATTAATATATTATATAACAATTA
>JAEEGK010031265.1_pt1 | contig 10501 bp, 5 predicted proteins | sample 8958771 | NCBI WGS metagenome assembly JAEEGK01 (sample SAMN16246547, study PRJNA631951) | gut metagenome | biome: gut microbiome; feature: rumen; material: SC-attached | host: Bos | place: Iran: Karaj | collected 2018-10 | reverse complement strand
GGAGAAAAAGAAAAAAATTCAGGTACAAGAATAATAATAGATAAAATAATATTAGAAAATTTTAAATCATATGCAGAAAAAAAAATAATAGGACCATTACATTATAGATTTAATTCTGTAGTTGGTCCAAATGGAAGTGGAAAAAGTAATTTAATGGAAAGTTTACTTTTTGTTTTTGGAAAAAGAGCAAAAAGAATGAGATTAAATAAATTAAGTGAATTAATTCATAATTCTTCTTCAATTAAAGAATTAAGAAATGCAAAAGTTTCTATTTATTTTAGAGAAATTAAAGAAGATGATAATAATAATTATCATTATATTGAAGGTGGTGATTTTGTTATGACTAGAGAAGTTTATAAAAATTCATCAAGTAAATATTATTTAAATGGAAAAGAATCTTCATTTGAAGAAATTAATAAGAAATTATCAAGAAAAGGAATTGATTTAAAACATAATAGATTTTTAATTTTACAAGGTGAAGTTGAACAAATTTCTTTAATGAAACAAAAAGCACAAAATCCAAATGAAACTGGTTTATTAGAATTTTTAGAAGATATTATTGGAACTAAAAGATATATTAATTTAATTGAAAAATTAAATAAAGCAATTGATGATTTAGGAGAAATTAAAATGACTAAAGTTCATAGAGTAAGAATTGCAAAAAATGAATTAAATCAATTAGAAGATGTTAAAAATCAATCTACTGATTATTATAATAAAGAGAAACAATTATTAATTTTAAAACATCTTGAATTATCAATTCAACAATATTTAAATAATATTGAATTAAAAAATAAAAAAGATGAAATTGAAAGATTAGAAAAAGAATTTGATAAAGTTAAAGAAGAACAAAAAGAAAAAATGCGTTCTATGGCAGATTTTGCTATGAAAGTTAAAGAATTTAGAGTTGAACAAGATAAAATAAAAAAAGAAAAAAATGATTTTGAAAAACAAGCTGATAAATTAAATGAAGATGATCAAATTAAAAGAAGTGAAATGGAAAATTATTCTAAACAAATTAAAAAAATTGAAACTCAATTACAAAAATTAAATAAAAATTATCAAAATCAAAATGAAAATATTTTACAAGCAAAAGAACAAAATCCAAAAATTGAAAAAGAATGTGAAGATTTAAAAAAACAATTTAATGAATTAGATGATGAATTAAATCAAGTTGAGAAAGAAATTTTTTCTAGTACTGAAAATTTACAAAAATCAAAAAAAGAAATAGAAAATAAATTACAACCAAGTGAATTAAAAATAAATTCAAACCAATTTACAATTGAACAAAATACATCAACAATAAATTTATTATCAGAAAAAACTCAAAATTTATCAGATCAAAAAAAAGTATTATCAGAAAAATTAGAAAAATACAAAAAAGAAAGTATAGAAAAAAAGAATATAATATCAACTCTTCAAAAAACAAAAGAAAAATTAGAAAAAACAAAAAAAGAACAACAAATATTAAAATTAGAAAAATCTAAAAAAGCAGAAGAAAAAGGAAAAGAAGTTCAAATATTATTATCTCGTTTATCAGAAGTAAAAAACGTAAATCAAGAATACAATATAAAAAACAAAATATTACAAAGTCTCCTAAAAGCACAAGATGAAGGAAAATTAAAAGGAATATATGGAAGATTAGGAGATTTAGGAACAATAGATAAAAAATTTGACATAGCAATAACGACATCATGTCATCATTTAGATAGTATAATAGTAGAAGATGTTGACAGTGCACAAAGGAGTTTAGATTATTTAAAAAAAAATCAAATTGGTCAAGCGACTTTTATAATATTAGAAAAGATAAAATGGGTAACTCAAAATATACATTTAAATAATAATATACCAAATGGTTGTTATAGATTATTTGATTTAGTAAAATATGATAATCCAAAATTAAAAAATGCTTTTTTATTTGCATTAAGAGACACTTTAGCTGCAGATGATATAAAAATTGCTATGAAAGTTGCTTATGGTGAAATAAGAAGAAGAGTTGTTACTTTAAATGGAGAAGTTATTGAAGTTTCTGGTACAATGTCTGGAGGAGGTAAGGCAAAAAAAGGTGGAATGAGTTCGGAAAAAAAAATTAATGAAAGTGATTTAAAGGAATTAACTGATAAATATAATTTTAAATTAAATGAATATAATTTACTTAAAAATGAATATAATAATGTTGAATATGCTTTTAATAAAACTGATAGTGAATTAAATGAGATTTTAGAACAAATTATGAAAGCTCAAAATGAAAAAGAACAAATTGTTAAAGTTGTTAATGAATGTGAATTAGGGATTAATAATTTAAGTAATGATGAAAAAAAAATAGAAGGACAGATTAAAAAAATTAATGAGTTAAAAAGTCAAAATGAAAATTTAGAAAAAGAAAATGAAAAATTAAAAAATGAAACAAAAGGTTTAAGAAAAGATTTAGAAGAAATAAATTCAAAAATAAATTCTTTAATGGGAGAAGAATATAATAAAAAAAAGGAAAATCATAAACAAATGAAAAAAAAAATAGAAGAATTAGAAAAAGTAATAAATAATAATAATAATATATTAAAAAATGCAAATGAAATATTAAAAACAATAACAAATGAAATTAAATTAAAAGAAGATGCAAAAATTGATTATGAAAATAAAATAAAAGAAGGAGATAAAATTTTAAAAGAATTTGAAGATAAAGCTTTGGTAATTTTAGGAGAAATTGATAAATGTGAAAATAAAATTAATTCACTTGAAGAAGAATTAACAAAAGGAAGTTCTGAAATTGAAAAAATGAGAGATTTAGTTGCTCAATTAAAACAAGCTCAAGAAAGTAAAATTAATGCTATTAAAGAAGTTAATGAAGATGTTAAGAGAATAAATAAAATATTAAATCAAGGAAATGAAAAAATTCATCTTAATAAATCAAGTTTTAATCAATTAATAAATGATTTTGGTTTCGTTGAAGATTTTGAAGAAGAAATAAAACAAATAAATAAAAATGATTATAATAAAAATGAAGAAAAAAATGAAAAAGAAAATTCAATTAAAAATTCAAAAGAAGAAGAAGAAGAAGAAGAAGATATAAAAATGAAAGATTCAAATAATGAAAATAACAATATAAAAGAAAACTCAAATTCAAAAAAAAATGAAAACGATGATTTAAATTCTATAAATTCTGAAAAAACTCAAAAAAAACCAAAATTACATTCATCCGATAAATTATACACAAAATACTTTTCTCTTAAAAAACTTCCAGAATCATTATCAGAAAATGAATTATCATTATTAAATTCTCAATCAAAAGACATAACATACACATATACAATGTTACAAACAAAATTAAATGATATGAAACCAAACATGCAAGCAATAACACAATATAAAAATACATTAATTCTATTAAAAGAAAGAGAAAATGATTTAAATCAAACAAACGAAAAATTAAAAAAAGCAAATGAAGTTTATTCAAATGTAAAAATGAGACGTTACAATGAATTTATGGAAGGATTTAATATAATAAGTAAAAAATTACAAGAAATGTATCGTTTACTTACAAATGGTGGTGATGCAGAATTAGAATTAGTTGATACTTTAGATCCATTTAATGAAGGTATATCATTTAGTGTTAGACCTTATAAAAAAAGTTGGAAAGTTATTACTAATTTAAGTGGTGGTGAAAAAACACTTTCTTCTCTTAGTTTAATTTTTGCTTTACATCATTATAAACCTTCACCTTTATATGTTATGGATGAAATTGATGCTGCTCTTGATTTTAGAAATGTTTCTATTATTGCTAATTATATTAAGGAACAAACTAAAGATTCACAATTTATTATTATTAGTTTAAGGAATCATATGTTTGAATTAGCTAATAAATTAGTTGGGATTTATAAAACTTTTGATATTACTAAATGTATTGTTTTTGATCCTAATTCTTATGATGTTAAAGGAAATCGTGTTAAAGAGGAGTTTAGTGGAAAAAAAAATAAAAAGAAATTGAATAAAATTGAAGAAGAAAATGAACAAGTTAGTACTAGTAAAAGGAAAAGTAAAAGGAGTGAGAAGGAAAATGAAATGAATGATGAGTGATTTTTTTTTTTGCTTTTTTTTGGCTTGTTTTTTAATTTAATTAATTTTATTTTATTTTAATATTTGTTTGTTTTTTTATACATTTTTTTTATTAATTTTTATATTTTATTTTATTTGTATATATATTAATATAATTTTAAATTTATTGCTTTTTAATAATTGTTTATAAAATGAAGGAAAATAATATTCCTAAATCAATAGGTTGTGAATTTTGTTCTAAACATGATAAATATTTAATGTGCAAGAATTGTTTTAAAAATTTAAAAAACTTGAATAAATCCTATAAATTGGATTTAAAAAAAAGTTCTGATAAACTTGAAGAATCTATTGAAAAACTTTTACAAATTAATTATGAAAAAGGAGAAAAATTAAATAATGTTATGAAATCTATGAATGATAATGAAACATTAATAAATAATATAAATAAACAAAAGAATAAAAATAATGAGTTAGAAAATAAGATTAAAGAGTTAGAACAATTAATAAATAATAAAAAAAAATTACTTTCAGAAGAAAAAGATAAAATATATGAAATAGTTAACAAAATTGATAAAGGTAAATATAAAAAAAATACAAATATTTTAATTGGTTCATTAAATATTTCAAATGATGAATTATTAAAATCTATAATAAATTCAAATGAATTTACAATATTTGAAGAATTATCTAAAAATATAATTCAAGATAAAAAAAAGTTTTTAAAAGAATTTTTTGATTTATTAATTATCAAAACAAATTCTTTAATTAAAATAAAAGATTTTTTTACAAATAATGAAAATAAACTAAGTGTAATGAATATAATTAATATTTATGATAATGGAAAATATTCAATTGATAAAGATAAAGATTTATTTGTAAATTGTCCAATTGTTTTAAAAAGTGACATTTTAGAAGATAATCAAATTAATTGTTTAAAATTTAATAAATTTTTTTCTATTTTTCAAAAATTTGTTTTATTGAGTTCTATTAGATTAGGAATCAATCTTACATATAAAATGAATTATCCATATATAATATCAAAAGATGGAAATAAGTATCAATATTTAATTTATCCTCAAAAATCTTGGATTACTAATAAAATTAATATAAATAATATTATAAAGGGATTAACACTTTTAAATTCAAATTATAATTTAATTTTACAAAATGTATTTGGAGAATCCATTAAAACATTATGGTTTAATTTCAGTCCATTAATTAATGATAATGAAATATTTGAAAAAGTTTCAATTAAAAATGAAAATATATCAATTCCATGTGATGGAAATTTAGAAATAAATGGATATATTTTAGTTTCAAAAACATATTAATTAAATTTATATTTTTAAATTAAAGATTTTTTATCATATAATAACATATATATATAAATTATTAATTATATTATTTATTTTTCATAAAAAATGTACTTTCATATGATTTTAATTTATCATTATTAATATTTCTAGGATTAAAAGAAAAACTGTAATTAAAATCATAAGGAGTTTCTCTCATTGTACTAATACCACCCTCAGGAATATATCTATTTTCAACCATTCTTTGAGTTTTCTTATCTAATTCTTCTAATTCTCTTAATAAATCATATCTTTCAATATTAACTATATTATTATTAGAATTAATTTGATTAATTTTTGAATTTGTTTTACTAATATTACCACTACTTTTATTAACTTTTAAATTAAATTGACTTTTACTTCCATTATTTGAAATATTTTCACTATTAAATTTACTTCCATTATTTGAATTATTCCCACTGTTATATTTACTTATATTAATTGAATTATTGCCACTATTAATATTACTATTTTTAATAGAATTATTTCCACTATTATAATTACTTATTTTATTAGAATTATTATGTTCACTTAACATTTTTTTTTCAATACCATCATTATTATATCCTAAAAGTCTAGTCATTCTTAATTTATAAATTTCATCATCATATGGATTAATATATTCTGGATATAAAGGAGAAAGTGAATTAATAGGATAATAACCAGGATAAAACATAGGATCAGGAAAAAACATATCAGAATATCTTAAAGTTTTATTTGGTGGATACACAATTTTTCTTTTAGTATCATATCTATAATAATTCCCTTCATTATTCTTAACTTTTGGAACATTATTTTCAATATTATCATTATTATTATTTTCATTATCTTCAGGTCTTTTAATTGTCCATTTATTTCTACATTTATAACAAATACAAAAACAAGCACATTCTCTTACTTTATTATCAGTTTTACAAAATGGACAAACTACTAAATAACTTAATATTGGTATTGTTTTTTTATCATCTGCATATGTTATTGGTTGAGTTGCTCTTAAATAATTTAAAATTTCATCTAATTTACTTAATGGCTTTGGTATTTTATTTATTATATTACATACCGGACATTTAAATACATTCCAATAATTTTTTGCTATATTTATATTTTGACAATTCCAACATTTTATTGCTAATTCATTTATATTTAATTCAGGTATTACATTTTTAAAATCATCTCTTATGTAATTTTCATCATTTATATAATTTTGTTCATTATTATTAATTTTTGGAAATTGGGTTATTTCATTATTATTTTGGGAATTATTTTCTGAATTATTTTCATTTTCACTTTCTAAATTCTCAGTATTTATAGTTTGTGTTTTTGATGTTTTTGGTGTATTTTTTTGAGTTGTTTTATTTGATCTTTTTATTTCATTTTGTGGAGTTGTATTTAAAACATTTATATTTGAATTACTTTCTGACGAAGTTTTTGAATTACTCATTTATTTAATTTTTTTTCTTTTTTTTATTTATTTTAACTAAATATGTCAGAAGAAGAAAAAAAACCAACTTTACCTAAAATAATGTTATATTGTCATTTATATAATGAAATAGAAAAAGGAATAATTCAATCAGTAAAAATAGAAATATCTCCAGAAGTAATAAGAATATTAGACTTAAAAGCAAGTTTATTAAAATTATTAGAAAATTTATTTAAATCTTCAAATATAAAATACACTCCATTATCAATATCAAAAACTTTATTTTCACCTGCAATGAATGATACATCAAAAATAAGAACATTTTTTAAAAATAAAAATGATGTATTTGTAAAAGTACAAACTGAAGTAATTCCAATAGAAACAACAAATAAAGATATTAATAAAAAAGATATTGTTTTATCATATAAAACAATAAATGATTATTCATTTTATGTTTCTTCTGAAAGTTATGTTAGAGTTTTAGTTCCAATTCCAGGAATTGAAAAAGTTTCTAAAGAAAATATTATAACTAACTTTACAGAAAATTCTCTTGAAGTTAAAGTAAATAATGCTTTAAATGGAAATAATTATAGATTTGCTGTTCCTAGATTAGATGCTAATATTATTCCTGATAAATGTGATGCTTTTGTTAAAGATGATAGATTGATTATTAAACTCAGAAAAGCAAAAAATGATGATCATTGGTCTTATTTGTTTAAACAAAAATATGTTGGGGAATAAATCATTATTTAATTTTAATATTTTACTTTTGAGAATTTTTTAATGATTTTTAATTTTTAAAATTTAAAAAATATTATATTATTTTAATTCTTTTTTAATTTTTGAAAATTTAAAATCAATATTTTTGTAATTAATATTAACAAATATAAAATGGAAAAAAGAAAAGAAAATCCAATTACAAAATTCAATAAAATAAATGAAAGAAAAAAAAGATTGATAAATGGTAAAATAAATTGGACAAATTTAACCCAAATCAATGGTGGGTTCATTAGTCCAACAAATGTAAAAAATATAAGATTATTAAATAATCAAAAAGAAAGACCTCAATCAAATGAAAATATAAAAATAAAATTATTAGATGGTATAAGTAAAAGTGAAAATAATAGTTTTGGAATTTTTCAAAGTCAAGAAAATAATATATCATCAAAGGGAAGAATAATAAATTATATTAAAAAAAAACATAACAAAAATAAAAGTAATAGTTGTTCAAATAGTGTTGTTATACAATCAAAAACTCCAAAAAAATTAATTGAAAACTTTTCAATAAGAAGAAATCAAAATTATAAAAAAAAGAATTTAATATCATCAAATAATTTAACAAATCATTCTACTATTGGAAATACTTCAAACGGAAATCAAAATATAGAAAAAATTTTAGCAAAAGAAATAATAGAATTTTTTGATGAAATGAAAAAACTTCAAATAAGTATATGTAAAAAAGAACCAAATGTAAGAGATTTAAAAAAAAATTTTGAAAAAAAAAAATCAAATTTATATAAAGAAGCATTAAAATATTCTAAAACAGAAAATAATATTCATAATCAAATATCACAAGATAATCGTTCATATAGTTCTTTATTTAGTTCTAATTCTGCATTTACTTCAGGAACTTATAATGGATTAAATAATAATCAAAATATAAAAGAATTAAATGATTCAATTACAACATTAAAAACTGCTTTAGAAGATTTAAAATCAAATTCTCAATTTATTACTAGTCAATTAAGATTAGAAATTACAAATTTAAATGAAAAAATAATTAAACAAATGAATATTATTAATCAATTTGAAAAAAATATTAATAATAATCTTAATTCTATTAAAGGAATTTATAAATTATTAAAACCAATAATAATAAATTTAAATTTGAATTTGAATAGTGTTGATTCATTACAAAGTCAAAATTCATTTTCAAATTCTATTAATTTAAATGAAAATAAATTTGAATGGTATGAATCAAATATAAAAAATATGATATCAAGATTAGAAATAAAAATGAATAATATTCAAAATTTAGTTATTGAAAATAATAATAATCATAATCAAGATCAAAAAAGTTCTATTGGAGATATTCCTGATAATAAATTATATTTTTTTGTTAAAAATGCTTCTTCTGAAATTATTGAAATGATTAGACCTTATATTAATGAAGAAGAAAATGAAAATGAATTAAATAGTATTTTTGATACTAAAGAAAATATTGAAGATGGTATTATTGTAAGTGCAATTGAAAATGTTAAAAAAGATATTAAAAGTTTAATTTCTCAAATTAATAATTTACATTTAGAAAGAGATAAATTATTAAAAGAATTAAAAGATTCAAAAATACAAAATGAAACATATAAAAATACATTAAATCATACAATTTTAAATAAAATAAAATCAAATGATAATATTAATAATATAAAAGAAGAAGATGAAAATTATATTGAATCAGAAAATTATAAAAGATTAAATAATGATTTATTAGCAATTCAAAATGAATTATTACAAAAATTAGAAATGAAAGATATAGAAAATGAAAGAAATCAAGAAACAATAAAAGAACTTCTTTTAATAAATAAAAATGAAGAAATAAATATTATTAATGATAATTCATCTAATTGTGTTTCAAATGAAAAATATAGATATTTACTTAATTTATATAGTAATGAACAAGATCAATTAAAACAATTAAAAAATGATTACTTACATTTAATTCAAGATTTATCAAATTATGTAGAAAATGGAACAAAAATTTCTTTAGATATAAATAAAATAAGTTTTAATACAAATAAAAGAAGTACAAATGAATTAAATTTTGAAGAAGAACCAGATTCAATTGAATTAGGAAGAATAAATGAAAATGATTTATTAACAGATAAAAATTCAACAATATCAAATAAGAATGTAAATAATAGAATTAATAGTCGTGAAAGTAAAGGAAGTAATTGTGCAACATTTAATAAATATATAAATGTTACTAGTAATATTCCAAGTAATAAAATGGTTAATATTAAACATATTACAAGTATGAAAATTGAATTAAAACAAAGTAAAAATGAAATTGAGAAATTAAATAAAAAATTAACTGATTTAAATGATGTTCTTTCTACTATTGGTAGTGCAATTAGTAAATTATTTCAAGAAGTTCAATATTCTAATAAAGGAAAAGAACTTTTTAATTTAATTTTTAAATTATTAAATTATTCTGAAGATGCAATACATAAAATGTTTACTGAAAAAGAGAAAATGAAAAAATAAATATAAGGTTTTTTATGCTTTTTTTTCAAAGAGTTTTTTTATTTTAATAATTAATTAATAAAATTATATATTATTTTTTATAAATTGAATTTTTTTTAAATGAAAATTGAATTTAAAATTGAATTTTTAACTAATTCATTTGATAAAAATGTTTATGTCTATAGACTTGATCAAAGTAGTAAAAGAGATATAAAAATTGATATAAGAGAAAAAGCAAAAGAAATTTCTTTATTATTATTTTCATTTATTCAACAAAATAATTTAGGAATATTTTTTTATAAAGAGGAAGATTATAAAAACCAAAATTTAAAAATTTATTTTTATTTATGCTCTGATGAAAAAAATCATTTATTAATTAATGAAAATATATTAAACAAAGATTTAATAACAGAAGTACAATATTAATATAATA
>JAEEGK010031263.1_pt1 | contig 10502 bp, 4 predicted proteins | sample 8958771 | NCBI WGS metagenome assembly JAEEGK01 (sample SAMN16246547, study PRJNA631951) | gut metagenome | biome: gut microbiome; feature: rumen; material: SC-attached | host: Bos | place: Iran: Karaj | collected 2018-10 | reverse complement strand
CTTCCAGATATCAAAGCTTTCAAAAAGAAAAACATTGAAAACCGAACGCAGAGTCAAACGCGTTTGAACTATGCTGAGGTGCATCATGTTTTGCGGGAACCGAAAAACCCCGCTTCGCTCGAAAACCGTTTGATGACTCAAGGTTCATAAACTCTTTGAAATTAAAACTATTTAAACAGACTCCAGGCGCTTCACTCATAACTATCAACTTTTCTCTCCCCCAGAGGGCAATTGCGGAATCGGAGCAATTGGTGACCGAAGGGAAGGTGGGCAAAAGCTGGAGGGGGTCTTGTTTTTCAGCCCGAAGGGCGGGGTTTTTCTTTCATTGATTTCAAAGCATGCAATGCTGCGTGTGATGTTGGTGATGAATGATGGAAGCTTGCTTACAGGCAGGCATCAGCAGCATCATACGCAAATCTTGTTAAAGATTGAAATCAAGGAAAGGGGTTTTCTTGGTTTTTGTAAAAAACATCAGACCTTAGCTGTTAGCGTAATTTTGAATTTTGAATTACACGTGTATAACAATTCTCTTGCCCCTAACCTCTTGCCCCTTGCTCCTATCCCCCTGCCCCTTGCTCCTTGCTCCTTGCCCCTTGCTCCTATCCCCCTAACCCCTTGCCCCTAATTCCTTACCCCTAAAAACCATAGCATATTTACGTTCATGCTTTTCCTTTTCTTTTAAGAAAAGATAATTTTTAGGGGATAGGATGGGACGTTTCACTTTTTTTATCTATATTTGTGCACAAAATTGTATAAATTTGCTCAAATTACTATGCTAATGAAAAGGTTTTTAACCCCTTTTGTCTGTGCGTTTATTGTTGTATCCGCTTTCGCACAGACGCAGAAAACGTACAAGAACCCTGTGTATGGTTCTGATTTCCCAGACCCTACGGTACAACGTGCTATGGACGGCACTTTCTATGCCTATGCTACTGGTTGTAAGGCCAAGAGTAGTTCAAATCTGGTGAATTGGTCAAATGTGAGTGGTGTTATCTCGCGTCCTACTTGGAACGATAGTACGTATATCGATTCTGAAGGTAACAGCAAAAAGGACTCTTACAGTCTGTGGGCTGCTGATGTCAGTTACGTGGATGGTAAGTATGTCTGTTTCTATGCTTCTGCCCTTTGGGGTAACGGTACCCGTACCGGTATAGGTGTAGCTGTTGGAGACACTCCCACCAAGTTTACGGATAAGGGAAAGGTATTCCGCAGCACTGAGATTGGTGTGAAGAACAGTATTGACCCTTGCTATGTGGAGGAGTTTGATAAGAAGTACCTTGTCTGGGGTAGTTTTAATGACATCTGTATTGCGGAGTTGACAGATGATGCTTTGGGCATCAAGAATTTCAGCCCCATTAATAATCCTCAGCCCAATGGTAGCTGGACTCGCCACAGGGGTGTGACTAAGTTGGGAGGCGGTGCCTTCGAGGGTGCTATGATCTATAAGCGTGGAAAGTATTATTATCTGTTCTGCTCGGTAGGCAGTTGCTGTGAAGGCGAGAACAGTACCTACCGTACTGTCGTAGGTCGTGCCACCAGTTTGTTAGGTCCCTACACCAATAAGCAGGGAGGTAGTATGGTGAATAATAACTACACTACCATTATTAGTGGTAACGACCGTTGGAAGGGTCCCGGTCACAACTCGGAGATTATCACAGACGATAATGGCGACGACTGGCTGCTGTACCATTCCTATGATATGAACAATGGTTGTAATGGACGCTTGATGTTATTGGACAAGATTACATGGAGCTCGGATGGATGGCCCACCATTAACGATGGTCATCCCAGTAGCGATGAGATGCCAGCTCCCGTCTTCTATACGGGTGACGGCGCCAATGTAACGTACAAGTTCCAGAATATGGACTTGATGAAAAGTGGTTGGAAATATTGGACCTTGAAGGCCAGTGAGGATTGTGTTATAGCTAGCGGCAAGGGTAGTGCCTTTATGCCTTTTGGAAGTGCCAAGACAGCAGGTAGCTTTGATGTACAGCAGACTGTTTCGAACCTGAAGAACGGTGTGTATGAGCTGACACTGGAGAATTTCTGTACGATGGGTGGTGTTAATCTATACTTGAATAATGCTTCAACCCCCGCCAATAACACTTCGGTTTCAGGGGTCACCGCTCCCACATCGGACGCCGTTGTCAGCACCAGATTCCTGTCCAACAGATTTACGCAGAAAGTGTACGGCCTGGTTACCAATGGCAAACTTACCATCGGTGCCTGTACACCTGACACCTTAGCTGCCGATGAGCGTTTCTATATGGGTAACCTGAAGGTGGTGTACCGCGAGAAGAATGTTGAGGCTATGCAAAGCCTGATGGATACATATGCTGCCATGGTTGAATCCATGAACGCCAAAGGTCAGCGTCATTATGCAGGCTTTGATGCCAGCATGGAAGGATACAAGCAGTCTTTTGCTGCAGCAGAGACACCTACGGAACGTTATAACATACTGGTTAAGGCCAGCAAGACCATAGACAGTATCCAGAGCAGCATAGCAGATTATGTGGCTTTGGAAGAGGAGATTGTAACTTTGAGAGCCAATGTTGAGAAGGCTGCCGCCGGCGGCTATCTGAGCGAGGAGGCTCAGAATACATTGGCAGAGGCTGAGGAGGTATCAGCAAAGGTCTCTTACACCTCCTCTCAGATGAAGGACTTGTTGGCACGTATGAAGACCGTGGCCCATGATATGGTATATGCTTACCAGAAGGGTGATGGTACCAAGGACAATCCCTATATCATCTCACGTCCCGAGCAGCTGGATAATATGCGTAACGTCCTTATCAAGGAGCAGATGGTATACTTCCAGATGGATGCCGACGTGGATATGGCTGACTTCGTATGGGAACAACTGAATACGTCAAGTAACAGCTATCGTTACTGGATATCACTGGATGGTAAGGGTCACATCATCTATAACCTTACCCCGGAGGGAACCAAGAATTATCCCAGTTTCTTCGGAACCATGTGTGGCGAGATCCGTAACGTAGGATTTGTAAATGCCAAGGTGGAATCTTCGGCATCAGGTGCTGGAATCATCTGTGGCTACATGGGGCACAGCACCTTTAAGGATGCAGAAGAGAATCTGTACCCTGTGATTGTTGAGAACTGTTATGTAACAGGTCAGATTACAGCCAAGGGATATGTAGGAGCTATTGGCGGTACGCTTAACTCATCTCCCATCATCATCCGTAATTGCTACAGTGCTGTAGATATAACAGGTAACGGCAGTTCGGCTAACTACTCTGGCGGATTAGTGGGTAGAGTCAGGAGTGATCTGACCATAGAGAACTGCTATGCTGCAGGAACCATTGACTCTCCGGTTGCAGGTGGTGTGGTAGCTGGAGGTCAGAACAACACAACGCCCGCATCTATCTATAAGAACGTGATAGCATGGAATCCAAGTGTCTCTGGTACAACGGCATTAGGATTCGGTACAACGGCAGCAGGTGATGTGCTAACAGATGTATATATGTTGGATGGCATGAAGGTGAATGATGTTCCTGTAGAGGAGGGCAAGACACATACTGAACTGCAGCAGATAGCTGCCACATGGGGTGCACCCTGGTACATGAATCCTGCGGCTGGTAACGGTTATCCCATTCTGCAATGGCAGTATGACAGAGGTGATTACAAGCTGATTTGTGGATTCTCCAGCGAGAATGAAACTTCCATAAATGAGGGACTCACCCCCGACCCCTCCCGCAATGGAGGAGAGATCTACGACCTTGCTGGTCGTAAGGTGCAAGGAGCAAGGAGCAAGGGGCAAGAGGATTCTTCAATGTTCAACGCCGAAGGGGTCGCGAGCCAACGGCGAGAACGAAGTGGCAATGTTCAATGTTCAATGCTCAATGGACTCAAGAAGGGTGTTTACATTGTAAACGGCAAGAAAGTCTTGTTCTGATTTCCTATAATACTCAGAGTTCTCCGTGAAATCGGGGAACTCTGAGTGTCCTGATTATAACCAACGAGGATATTAACTTAAAAGAAACACCAACATGAAAACTGTATTAACTTCTTTGCTTTTGCTCTTGTCGGCTTCATTGTTGGCACAGAGACAGAATGTAAGTGGCCGTATAAGCGGCCCCAATGGGCGCATCCCTAATGTGTCAGTTAGGGAGATAGATGCCAACCGACGGATTTATAATCATACCAAGGCAGACAAGAACGGCCTGTTCTCTTTTCAGGTACGGGATGCACAGCATTCGCTGCAATTCTTTGCGCCGGGTTATAGGACGTTTACGCATAAGATGCTGGGACAGAAGTCGTTCAACGTCACACTCGAGCCTCGCCGCACATCGCCGCTTATTGGCTCAGAACGTCTGGTATTGAAGTCCGATGGGCTCTTCTGTGGAATATATATGGGAACTGATGTCAAACAGATGGCTTGGGTAGAGCAACTGAACGACACACTGTTTACACTGATCCTGCCTGTGAAGATGGATCGTATAACAGATGAGTATCCGGCAGGAAGAACAGTGATGGTACTCACGGATATGGATCAGCTGCTGATGCAATGGGAGAACGTGGTGGATGCTTACCCTGTGGACGTGGCTCCCTATGAGGTTAACGATTACCATCTGGCACAGACGTATTCGGGCGATAATTATCAGCCAGGAGCGACAATGGAGGATAAACCCCTTTATGCCTATCCTCACTTCCAGTTTACAAAATCCGACCTGGAATATATAGTGCAGCATCCCAATGCCCTGCGACGATTGGCAATGGATACCTATAAGGCTGACAACTATTGGAACCTATATCCCACAGAACATACTGTTGAACTGCTTAGTCAGGTATTGAAAACAAGTAAAAAGTAATTATAATTTAACTTTCGGGAGTTATAAAATGAAGTTAAATAGGAAGTTATGCGCTTTGCGCAGGGAGTTAAGCCAGCGCGGCTGGCAGGACGATAGTTTTGGATGCTGTCAGCCTGTATGGTATTGTCCAATTTAACTTCCACGAGCGTAGCGAGTTAACTTCCATTTTTACTTCCACTTTTACTTCCGAAACTTCAGTAAATATAAAATAAACCAACTGTTATTATGAGGAAAATCCTTCTTCTAATTCTCCTTGTTGTATCTTCCGCAGTTTACGGTCAGGCCAACAGGGAGACGCTTTTTCTTATTTCAAACACACATCTTGATACCCAGTGGAACTGGGATGTAAAAACTACCATCAATGAGTATATCAAGAATACGCTTACACAGAACATGGCTTTGATGGATAAGTACCCCAACTTCAGACTTAATTACGAGGGTGCCATCAAATACATGTGGATGAAGGAGTATTACCCCACGGAATTTGAGAAGATGAAGCAGTATATTGCCCGTGGGCAGTGGCATGTGAGCGGCATGTCGCTGGATGCGACGGATGTTATGATGTCGTCGGCAGAGAGTATCCTGCACAGCATGCTCTATGCCAACAAGTTCTACCAGCGTGAGTTGGGCGTACGCGGCGGTTATGACATTATGCTGCCCGACTGTTTCGGATTCTCGTATTCCCTTCCTTCGCTGGCCAGGCATGCAGGAATCCGTGGCTTCCATACGGCCAAGTTAGGGTGGGGCTCGGCAGCATATAACTCTCTTCCTCCCTTCGGCATATGGCAGGGAGTGGATGGCAGTCAGATATACGCTGTATATAAGCCGGGGGCCTACGACTCGCACGAGGACTTCAACAAGGACCTGACCTCGGATGCGGATTTGCTGAAGAAGATACAGGAGAACTATTCCAATTACGGCGTTGCCGCTCAGTTCAGATATGTGGGACCTCGCGGCGACCGCGGCGGCGGTTTGCAGGACAATGCCGACAAGGAGGGAGAGAACACGCCTTATTGGCTTGACTATAACGCAGGCAAGACCGATGGTAAGATACAGGTCAGGTTGGCTACTCCCGACGAGTTCTTCGACTATCTGGAACAATACAGAAACCCGAAATACAAGGTATGGAACAGCGAACTGCCCATGAAGACGCATGGCGTAGGTTCCTATACCAGCTGGGGATTGCTGAAGCGTTGGAACCGCAAGAACGAACTGTTGGCTGATGCCGCAGAGAAGGCCTCGTCGCTTTCCTATTGGTTAGGAGTGGCCGGCTATCCCACGGAGGCTTTGCGTGATGCCTGGATCCGTACCATCTGGCAACAGCATCATGACGGTATCACCGGTACCTCTACATTAAAGGCAAACGAATATTCCTACAACGAGTACTACATCGCCAACCGTACCTTCGGCCGGCAACTGGCCAATGCAATAGGAACCGCTTCTCAGGTGCTCGACACTCAGGTGGAGGGGACTCCATTAGTAGTGTATAATCCTCTCTCACATAACCGTACTGATATTGTAGAGGGAAGTATGGCTTGTCCTCAGCGACCTTATAATATGAAGGTTATAGGCCCGGATGGTGAGGAGGTTCTTTCGCAGATTACCGGTTATGATGAGAAGACGGGGCAGGTGAGCTTTATCTTTGCTGCAACGGTTCCTTCATTGGGTTATGCTGTCTATGATGTTCGTTTGGGCGAGAAGAGCGAACTGACATCAGAGCTTGCTGCCGACGAAAGCAGCAGGCAGCTTTCCAATGGGCGGTATAATGTAAATATCAATGTAAACGGTGATATACAGAGAGTTTACGATGCTCAGCGCTCGCGCACACTTATCAATAGTCCTATCCGTCAACAGATGATTTACGATCATGAGGATACATGGCCGGCATGGGAGATTAGCTATACTGATGTGTGCAGGACACCATCTGAATATGTTGGCGGAGAGGCTGATATCCAGCTCGTGGAGGACGGTCCCCTACGCAAATCGTTCCGTATCTACAGGCAGACGGCCGGTTCTACGTTTGTTCAATATGTACGTATGACAGCACTTTCTGATCGTATAGACTGTGTGAACGAGGTGGATTGGCATACACCCGAGCGTATGCTTAAAGTTAACTTTCCTTTCTACTTCACCTCTCCCGTCACAAAGGATACCTATGATATCTCGTTGGGAACCATACAGCGTGGCGTGCGCTCCAGCGATGAGTATGAGGTGTGCGGTCATCAATGGGCCGACCATAGTTCCTCTACCTATGGTGTTTCTATTCTTAACGATTGTAAGTATGGATGGGACAAGCCCGATGCTAAGAATCTTCGACTGACATTGCAGCATACTCCTTCGTGCAAGAACTACGACCACCAGGCTAATATGGATATCGGTCCTAACAGCTATACCTACTCAATCTTCCCGCATGACGGGAAATGGAGTCAGCTGACACAGATGGAGGCAGCACACCTGAACCAGCCTCTGATGGCTTTTGTTGCACCCAAACATGCTGGTCAGATGGGACGCGCATTGCGGTTCGCTTCGCTTAATACTGACAAGGTAAGCATTAAGGCATTAAAGAAGGCTGAGGAGACAGACGAACTAATAGTACGTGTCTATGAGTGGTGTGGCCAGGATCAGAAAGATGTCAGTATCCACTTCCCCGCAGAGATAGTCTCAGCCCGTGAGGTAAATGCCTTGGAGGAAGATTATTCTCAATCTGGGAATAATTCTCAATTTCCAATTCTCAATTTTCAATTTTCTGCCGACAGCCTGACTTTCGACATCGGCCATTATCAGCCTAAGACCTTTGCCGTAAGACTAAAGAATCCTTCCATAGATTCAGACCTCTCATTACTGGGAGCTTCAGAGGGGGGCGGCACTCCTGCTACATTTACTTACAACATAGATGTAATGAGTTACGACAAACAGCGTGGAAATGCAAACGCCACCTACTGCACCTATGCTTATCCTGCTGAGCTAATCCCTGATACCATGATGATTGATGGTATACGTTTTGCTATGGGTAACCATGCGGATGGCAAGACAAATGCCATGCGTATATCGGGTACCAATGCCATTAGCCTTAATCGTCAGTCGGGCGAGAATAAACTCTACCTTCTTATGGCTTCGGCAACAGAGACAGGTAGTACGGTATCTGTTACGATGGGAGTGGAAGAGCCTGTTACGCTTGAAGTTCCCTATCATTCAGGGAAGATAGGAGAACCGCTTTCATGTACCAATCTGGGTAGTTCATATAGAAAGCAGAATGTTGCCTTTGCCTCGTCTCATGCGCATAATATAAGTGCTAAGAGTAATGAGACAATGGCATTTATGTATATGTACAAATACTGCATAACATTGCCAGAGGGTGTTAATGAAGTTAAGTTGTCAAGCACTGACCGTAAGACTTTTGTATTAGCTGCTACCACATCTGCTAGTCATACAGATGACCTCGTGGCTTTTACTCCTCTCACGACCGAGATTGATTACGAAGAATTGAACGGATATTCAGAGGACAATCGTTTAATGCCTAAGACCGTAACGGCCTCCCATCAGAACGGTACCAATGAGGCAGGAAAGTATGCCAACGACAAGAATCCAACCACCAAATGGTGTGCCACAAGCTCGCAGAGTAAAACTCCGTATCTTCAGTATGCTTATTCTGAGCCTGTTCGTGTAGATCGTTGGATGGTGCTCTGTGCAGCCAGCGAAAGTGGCGGTTATGTAGCTGAGGCATTCAAGCTACAGTATCAGGCTGAGGATGGTACATGGGTAGACTTTGCCGATGTTACTTCCAATCAGACTAATAAGGTTGTCCGTTCATTGGCTGAGCCTGTTGTTGCTACCCGTTTCCGTCTGCAGATGGTACATGGGGAACAGGGCGATGGCTACACTACCCGTATCTATGAGTTTGCCCTGTATGGTCAGACAGCAAATGAGTATGAGACGGGGGTAGAAGAAATTCAAAATTCAAAATTCAAAATTCAAAATGGGGATGTCTACGACCTTGCTGGTCGGAAGGTGCAGGGAGCAAGGAGCAAGGGGCAAGAGGATTCTTCAATGTTCAATGGACTCAAGAAGGGTGTTTACATTGTAAACGGCAAGAAAAGAATATTGCCCTGATTTCACAGGGCAATATTCTTAGAAGGTTGCATGTTCTCGTTGAATCTGAACTGGTACTTTTTGTTCCCTGTTATAGGTGTACGTACCAGTATTGTCTCTTGTTCCCCTGGTAACAGGGTGATGAAGTTGTCAGAGTAGCGGGTGCGGTGAACGGCATTCCCTTGACCATCTGTCAGCAGGAGCTGGCAGAAGAAGGCAATTTTGCTTCCGCTGTTCTTGATATTCACCTGCCACTGGTGCATGCCGTCCTTGTCAGTCAACTGCTTTACTTTTACTGAAGGCTTGGCGGCTGCCATATTACCCAGAGGCTCGAAGCCGGCGGTGCAGGGGCCTGTGACAGTATTCTTTCCTTCATACTTGTTAGTAGAACGCCAGTAGAAGTTCTTGCTCACTACATTGCCTTTGGCATCCTTCGCCTGCAGGGCAATGAAATGCACAGGAGAAATATTATCGGGGAAATCAATCTTCAGTACGTTGTTGGCAACGCCATCAGCGGGGATGTCCGTCTTAGTTGCGAGACTGAGCACTCGTTTACTATCCAGATTATAGACCTGTGCAGTAATGGTAATGCCCTTTTGTTCCTGCAGATAATCGTTGGCAACAGAGACTGTATTCTTCAGGTAGTCATATTGTACATGTACGGGTTCTAGTGCATGCATGGTATGATAGAGCGAAGCCGTAGGCTCTAGCATCCAGTCCCACATACGGGCACAAACCTGGGGTTGGGGACAGTTGTGATACCAGAAGAGCAGGCCTGAACACCAGCGGTCGCCATAGCCCAGCTTATTCTCGTTCCAGACTTCCCAGATACTTTTGCTATTGATGGCTCCAACCATCTGACCTCTGCGGGCGAACTCCTCAATGTTGTTTGATTCACCGTACTTGTTGGTCATCTCGGTGTAAAGCGTACTCATCAGGTGGAAGCCGTTACCGTCCATGTAGTCCCATGTCTCCTTGTTGATGGGCCAGAGATCTTGTGCAGGCATCATCTCGCGCAGACTTTCTACGATAGGCAGGGTAGGCGCTCCGTACTCAGGGTTGAAGCCATCCACACGACTACCTCTGTCCGATGCTGTATTTTCGTAGTGTCGCATAGGGTTCACTTGCTTATAGGGACTTCCGTCGTGGACACCGTCGCATTCGCTCTGCATCTGGTAGGGACGTGTGCCGTCCAGTTTATTGATGAGGTCCTCTGCACCCGTCACGCAGGTACTCTCATTACTGCTCACGTAGAAAACGATGCTGGGATGGTTGCGGATACGCTTTACGGTACTCTCCACATTTGCCAGGTAGAGGGATTCGTCAAGGGGGTGACGTGTGTCGCCTGTCATCCAGAACTCCTGCCATACCATGATGCCGTATTCATCGCATAGCTCATAGAAGCGGTCACTCTCGGCAATGCCGCCGCCCCAGAGACGCAGCAGGTTGATGCCGCACTGGTCGGTATAAGCCAACTCTGTCTCCATTCGGCTGTCATCAGTACGAAGCATGGCTTCTGGAATCCAGTTGTTACCGCGCACAAATGTCTTGTGTCCGTTTATGATGAACATCTTGGATTTGTCGGGT
>JAEEGK010031262.1_pt1 | contig 10502 bp, 11 predicted proteins | sample 8958771 | NCBI WGS metagenome assembly JAEEGK01 (sample SAMN16246547, study PRJNA631951) | gut metagenome | biome: gut microbiome; feature: rumen; material: SC-attached | host: Bos | place: Iran: Karaj | collected 2018-10 | reverse complement strand
TGTGGAAGAACAAGGGCTGCGTGCTGCAGCTCGGCGGCTCCGACCAGTGGGGCAACATCACCACCGGCAGCGAGCTGATCCGCCGCATGGACGGCGGCGAGGCCTTCGCCCTCACCTGCCCGCTGATCAAGAAGGCGGACGGCACCAAGTTCGGCAAGACCGAGAAAGGCAACGTATGGCTGGATCCGGAGCGCACCTCCCCCTACCAGTTCTACCAGTTCTGGCTTAATGTCAGCGATGAGGACGCCGAGCGCTTCATCAAGATTTTCACGATGCTGGACCGCCAGACCATCGAGGGCGCCATCGCCGCCCACCGGGAGGCGCCCGAGCGCCGCGAGCTCCAGCGCCTGCTGGCCCGCGAGGTGACCATCCTGGTCCACGGGGAGCAGGAGTACGAGAACGCCGTGCGCGCCTCGCAGATGCTCTTCGGCAAGTCCACCTCCGAGGACCTGCGCAAGCTCGACGAACGCACCTTCCTCGCCGTGTTCGACGGCGTGCCGACCTTCGAGATCGGGCGCGAGGAGCTGCCGCTCGGCATCCTGGACGCCCTGGCCGTCCGGACGCAGATCTTCCCCTCCAAGGGCGAGGCCCGCAAGATGATCCAGCAGAACGGCTTCAGCCTCAACAAGGACAAGGTCAACGACATCGCCTACCAGCTGTCCGAGAAGGACATCGTGGACGGCAAGTACATCCTGGCCCAGAAGGGCAAGAAGGACTATTTCATCATCAAGGTCAATGGATAAGCCCGCTTCTACCAGACAGCTGAAGGTCGCCCGCGAACTGCAGCGCGACCTGGCGGAGATCATCCGCAGCAAGGGGATGGCGGTCTTCGGCGGCTGCATGGTCACCGTCAGCGAGGTTCGCATCAGCCCCGACCTGAGCATCGCGAAGGTGTTCGTGAGCATCTTCCCCTCCGACCGCGCCCCGCAGGTGATGCAGGTCCTGGAGGAGAACAAGCGCGCCTTGCGCGGCGAGCTCGGCCGCAAGGTGGCCTCGCAGCTGCGGATCGTACCGGAGCTGGACTTCTATCTGGATTCAACCCTGGACTACGCCGAACACATCGAGGAGCTCCTCAAGAAATAATTGGGACTTGACCTTTATATCGCGCGCAGATACCTGGTTGCGAAGAAGTCACTGGGCGTCATCCACGTGATATCCATGATCAGCGCCATCGGGATGGCCATCGGCACCGCAGCGCTGATCCTGATCCTGTCTATCTACAACGGTTTCGACCGCGTCATCCGCGACAACCTTTCCGACCTGTCCCCGGACGTGCTGGTGACGCCTGCGCACGGCAAGTATTTCGTCCCGGAGGGACCGGCCTTCGACGCCCTGCTGGACGATCCGCGCATCACGCAGGTCTCCAGCGTGCTGGAGGAGGAGGTCTTCCTGAGTTATGACGGCCGGCAGGAGCTGGCCCGCGCCAAGGGCGTGGATGCCGTCTACGAGGAGGAGACCCGCCTCGCGGAGCATGTCGTCGAGGGCACGTTCGCGCTGCACACCGGCGATGTGCCGCAGGCAGCCGTCGGCGTGGGCCTCGCCTTCAAGATGGGCATCCGGCCGCGTTTCACGGAGCCCCTGACCTTTTATTTCCCCCGGCGGGGTGCCCGCATCCCGCTTGCCGGCCCGGCCTCCGCGCTGAGCAGCATCAAGCTGCATCCCGGCTGCCTGCTGAGCATCAGCGCCGACGTGGACGAGCAGATGGTGCTGCTGCCGATCGGGCAGATGCGCACCCTGCTCGGGCTGCAGGAGGAGGTCAGCGGCATCGAGCTCCGGCTCGACCGGCCGGCTGACAAGCGCCTGCTGCGCGAGTTGCAGGAGCTGCTTGGCCCTGAGTTCCTGGTCCGGGACCGCATCCAGCAGCAGCCGGCGCTCTACAAGATGATGCGCTACGAGAAGCTGGCCATCTACCTGATCCTGCTCTTCGTCGTGCTCATCATCGCCACCAACATCCTCGGCTCGCTATCCATGCTCTCCATCGCCAAGCGCGAGGACATGCAGACGCTCCGCGCGCTCGGCGCCACGGATCGGCTCGTGCGGAGGATCTTCGTCTGGGAGGGCTGGCTGGTGTCAGTCGTCGGCATGCTGGCCGGACTGCTCATCGGAGTCGCGCTGGCCTGGATCCAGCAGCACTTCGGCATCGTGAAAATGCCCGGAGGCTTCGCCCTCCAGGCATATCCCGTCGTCCTGCAGGCCGGCGACCTGCTCTGGACCACCCTCGGCGTCTCCGCCGTGGGCTTCCTCGTCGCACTCTTCGCCGCAACGAGGTTCCAGCGCTCGCTGGAATAGCGGTCTGTCGCTACGCGAAGCGGACCGCTATCAGGTTGTGCGCGAATTCCTCTACGCCTTTCTGGATCTTGGCGATGGTTTTGGCTGAGGGCTTCCGCCGCCCGTGAAGATAGTGTCCCAATTGCGCCTGGCTCACACCGGTAATCCGCTCCAGCCCCGCTAGGCTGAAGGCCTTGCAATACTCGTCGAGGAAACTCGCCGTATCGTAGAAGAACTCATATTCAATCTCTTCGAAAGGTTTTCCTACACTCTCGAAGTACTCGCGCATTCCAACATAGGACTTCTTGAAGTCATCAATTGCCTCCTCAACATTCTTGCCTTCTCCGAAAAGACCATAATCCAAACCGGCCTCTTCCATGTATGCGGAGAACCCGTACTCTGATTTCTCGATAAAAACTCTGACGTACTTCATATTATCGCAATCCTGAATCCTTCATAATCTGGTGCAATGTTCCGGCCGGGACTTCCATGGACAGATGGTTACTCATTTTGAAAACCTTCCCCGTAACAGGACTGTACCAAAGCGGATGGCCGTTTGCCTGTCTCCCGGTATAATAACAATTGATCGCCCTTAATAATCTGGCGAGCTCACTGTATTTCATAGTTTTGACACAAATGTAGGAAAATTCCTACAAAATTCAAATTAAGTGATTAATATAACTATGCTGAAAGCATGTCGCTTCCTTCCCAAGATCAGAAGGATGACCGGGAAAAACAAGGATTCGAAAGAATCGTATTTAAGAATTTGTGATTATCGGGTACCTCGTAATAAAACCATGCTTCTGGATTTCGTCCCTGGGACGAAAAAGACGGCACAAGTACCCGTTTCTGGAAGTAATTGATTCAGAGCAACTTGTATTTTTACTCCGGGGCATTTTCCCCGGAGTAAAAATGTAAGATGTTGAATGTTAACTGGTTATTAAAACACTACTATCCCCATCATGGGGAAGGAGACCCGCCGAAGGACTAGTCCAGGTACATCGCGTGACAGACCCGGTCCGCGACGGCATCGCCCTTCAGGCCGCGCAGGATTTCCAGCGCGAAGCTGACGGCGTGGCCGGCGGAGCGACCAGTGACGATGCGTCCGGCGCGCACGGCCGGTGCGGGCGTATAGACGCCGCCTTTGGCGATGAGGGCGTCCTCGAAGCCCTCGAAGCAGGTGAATTCCCGTCCTTTCCAGTCGTCCAGCTGGCTCAGCACAAGCCCCGGAGCCGCACAGATGGCCGCCACGGTGCCGCCGGCGGCGTAGTGCTCCTGCATCAGGCGCATGAGCGGCGTGCAGGTGGCCAGGTTCTTGGAGCCGGGCATTCCGCCCGGGAAGATCATCACGTCCGCTGCCGTCGTGCCGGCATGGTCCACGTCGAGTTCCGGAAGGAAGGCCTCGGCGCCGATGGTCACGCCGTGTGAAGACTCGATGAAGGGTTCGTCCGTCAGGGCGACCAGGGTGGTGCCCACGCCGCCACGGCGCAGGACATCGTTGGTGGCGAGGGCCTCGACATCCTCGAACCCGTCCGCCAGGAAAATGTAGACTCCTTTCATAACAATACAAAAATAAGGATTTTTCTTATCTTTGCATCCGCTATAAGCACTAGAAAATCAATCATCTGTCATCATCATGAGAAAACTCTTTTTCCTCTCCCTGCTAGCCGCATTCTCGCTGGGTGCCGGTGCACAGTCTTTCGACCTTCTGTCCTTGGGCGCAGGCACCGGACTGGACGGTACCAGTTTCGAAGTGGCGACCCGGCTGGGAGACCATGTCCAGGTCCGTCTCGGCTATGGCATGGCTTTCGGGATCGGCTATACTTTACAAGACCAGAACAGCGTGGTCAGCGTCCCGGAGAACCCGATAGCCTTGAATCCCCGCTACATTGATGTGCCCATGAAAGTCAGCTTTGCGCGCAATGACGTCCGCCTCCTTTTCAATCTGTATCCGGGTAAACACAAGACCTTCCATTTCACCCTCGGAGCTTATCTCGGGAGCGGTAGTTTCTTCAAAGGTGTAATCAAAGAATTACCGGATGTCTATAATACAATCGGACTCGATATGGGTAAATATCAAGTCCGGGCCATTGACAATGAGATCAGCGCCGAACTCCGGGCATTCGGCCTCGGCTCACCGGGGTTCGCCATCCTGCCCTATGCCGGCATCGGCGCCGGCCGGCCGGTCCGCGAGGACAAGCGGGTGACTTTTTCCTTCGACATTGGTGCCGCCTACCAGAGTCAGCCGTCCCTGTGGGCGCGCAGCGTCAAGGAAGACGGATCGAAGGCATACGTGGATGTGACGTATAACGACATCATCGATCTCTCAGAGGCGATTGAAGAATACGGCCAGTACATGAATTTCTGGCCGGTGATCAACTTCCATCTCTACGTCCGCCTTTTCTAGGCAGGACGAAAGGCAGGACCGCTACAGGTCTTCCGGGAGGACGGGCTCCGCATCGGGATTGATGTAGGGGTCCGTCTCTTCTCTCTCGACGGTCGTCTCCAGCAGGAGGGTGTCCCGCTCCGTCGGGAGCAGGCGGTACTCGGCGCATTCGGCCGGGACGAGGGCCGTCTCTCCGGCCCGCAGGGCGAAGTCGAGGGCCTGGCCGCCGGGCAGGGGCAGCTGGACCGAAGCGCCGCCCCGGACGCAACTGTAGAGCGTGAACGCCGCGTCCTCCGGGCGGGTGATGACGCGCGGCGCGTCGAGCGCCACCCGTCCCACGCGCAGTTGCGGCAGGTCCAGAAGCTGGTCGGACTTGGCCGGGACTTCCATTACAAATCGCTTGTAATCAATGAAATCCAGTGCATCGACAAGCGAGAGAGCCGTGTCGAATTCATCCGGATGCACCTCCTCTCCCCAGCCGCAGAGACAGAAATCCATGGGCGAAGACTCTGCGATCTCGAGGATCTCCACGTCGCCGGCAGCGGCGTGCGGGGTCCCGGCAGGGATCCGCAGGCTCTGCCCGGCGTGGGGAGCCACCACATTGAGCAGTTCCTCTACGCTACCGTCCAGGCATTTGGCGTAGAAGGCGGAAGCGTCGGTGTCCTGCCGGAAGCCGGCCATGATGCGCGCGTCCTTGCCGGCGTGCAGCACGTACCAGAGCTTCTCCTTGCCCAGGAAGTCGTAGCGCTGGGCAGCCGTCTCGTCGTCCGGGTGCACCCGGAGCGGCATCCGTCCGCGGACGCGCAACTGCTTGACGCAGACCGGAAACTGCCGTCCGTAGAAGTTGTACACGTTGTCTCCGACCACCCGGTCGAGGTAGGTGTCCATCACTTCGGCGATGCTGTTGCCGGCCAGCCAGCCTTCGCGTACCAGCGAGTCGCGGTAGCCCAGGTCGGCCAGGGCGAAAGTCTCGCTGCCCCAGGGATACTCGTCCTGCAGCGTGCAGAATTTGAAAGGGTATAGTTTCTTCTCTTCGTCCATAGATACAAAAATAGCAAAAAATACAGTATCTTTGCTCTCCAACGGTTAGTCACAGTCTATGGAAAAGAAACTCCACCCCGGTACGCTTTGCGTCCAGGCCGGTTACGAACCGGCCAACGGCGAACCCCGCCAGATGCCGATCATCCAGAGCACGACCTTCAAATACACGACCAGCGACGAGATGGGCCGCCTGTTCGACCTCGAGGAGGCCGGCTATTTCTATACCCGTCTGCAGAACCCGACCAACGACCGCGTGGCGGCGCGCATCGCCGCGCTCGAAGGCGGCGTGGCCGGCATGCTGACTTCTTCCGGCCAGGCCGCCAACTTCTTCGCCTGCTTCAACATCTGTGAGGCCGGCGACCACATGATCAGCACCGCCGAGATCTACGGCGGCACCTTCAACCTCTTCGGCGTCACTTTCCCCAAGATGGGGATCGAGGTGACTTTCGTGGACCAGAACGCCTCCGACGCGGAGATTGAAGCCGCTTTCCGCCCCAACACCAAACTGGTCTTCGGCGAGTCGCTGACCAATCCGGGCGTGCGCGTGCTCGACATCGAGCGCCTGGCGCGCATCGCCCATGCCCACGGCGTGCCCCTCATCGTGGACAACACGTTCCCGACGCCAGTGAACTGCCGTCCGTTCGAGTTCGGCGCTGACATCGTCACCCATTCCACCACCAAATACATGGACGGCCACGGGACGACGGTCGGAGGCGTAATCGTGGACAGCGGCAATTTCGACTGGGAGGCGCACGCGGAGAAGTTCCCCGGCCTCTGCACGCCGGATCCTTCCTACCATGGACTGACTTATACGAAGAAATTCGGAAAGCTGGCCTACATCACCAAGGCCACGAGCCAGCTGATGCGCGACCTGGGCTCGATCCAGAGCCCCCAGAATGCATTCTACCTGAACCTCGGACTCCAGACGCTGGCCGTACGCGTGGAACACATCTCCCGCTCAGCCCGCCAGGTGGCGCTGTTCCTGCACGACCATCCGGCCGTGAAATGGATCCGTTTCCCGGATCTCCCGGACGACCCGGACTACGCCCTGGCGCAGAAATACCTCCCGAAGGGATCCTGCGGCGTGATGGCCTTTGCCATCAAGGGTGACCGCGCTGCGGCCAACCGCTTCATGGACAGCCTCCGGCTGGTGACAATCGAGACCCACGTGGCGGACTGCTACAGCTGCATCCTGCACCCGGCATCCCACACCCACCGCCAGCTCTCCGACGAGCAGCTGCGCGAGGCCGGCGTGGATCCGGACCTGATGCGCCTGAGCATCGGCCTGGAGGATCCGCGGGATATTATTGATGATCTGCAGCAGGCGCTCGCTGCTGCAATGCGGTAAGGTCAGGTATTATTCTACCGTCACTGATTTCGCGAGGTTGCGGGGCTGGTCTACGTTGCGGCCTTTGGCGATGGCGATGTGGTAGGCCAGCAGCTGCAGCGGGATGATGGAGAGGATGGGCTCGAAGCACTCCTCCGTGTCCGGGATCTCGAAGTACCAGTCCGACAGGGCCTTGACGTCCTGGTCCCCTTCCGTGATCACGCTGATGATGCGGCCCTTGCGGGCCTTGACTTCCTGGATGTTGCTCAGGATCTTCTCGTAGTTGCCCCGGCGCGGGGCGATCACCACCACGGGCATCTCCTCATCGATGAGTGCGATCGGGCCGTGCTTCATCTCGGCAGCCGGGTAGCCTTCGGCGTGGATGTACGAGATCTCCTTGAGCTTGAGCGCGCCCTCAAGGGCCACGGGGTAATTGTAGCCACGACCCAGGTAGAGGAAGTTATGGGCGTAAGTGAACACCTTGGCCAGCGCCTCGATGTCCGCGTCGTGCTCCAGGATCTTGGTGATCTTGTCCGGGATGGCCTGCAACTCCTTCACGAGGGCGGCGCGGCGCTCGTCAGAGACGGTGCCGAGCTGCTCAGCCAGGCTCATGGCAATTAGGAAGAGCGTGGTGACCTGGGCCGTGAAGGCCTTGGTGGAGGCCACGCCGATCTCCGGGCCGATGTGGGTATAGCAGCCCGTGTCCGTGGCGCGGGCGATGGACGAGCCGACCACGTTGCAGATGCCGAAGAGAAAGGCCCCCGCCTGGCGGGCCAGGTTGACGGCCGCGAGGGTGTCGGCGGTCTCGCCGGACTGGGAAATGGCGATGACCACGTCGGAAGGCGAGATGACCGGTTTGCGATAGCGGAACTCCGAGGCGTATTCGACCTCGACGGGCTTGCGGGTCAGCTCTTCGATCAGGTATTTGCCGATCAGGCCGGCATGCCAGGAGGTTCCGCAGGCGCAGATGACGATGCGCCCTGCGCCCAGCAGGCGCTCGCGGTTGTCGATCACGCCGGAGAGCTTGACCGTGCCGAGCTCCGGGTGGAGGCGCCCCTGCATCGAGGCGCGCAGGGTCCGCGGCTGCTCGAAGATCTCCTTGAGCATGAAATGCGGGAAGCCGCCCTTCTCAATCTCGGAGAGGCTCATCTCCAGCTCCCGGACCTCCGGGGTCAGCTCGGCGCTGCTCAGGTCCGTGATCCGGAGTTCCTGACCACGCTGGATGAAAGCGATCTGCTCCTCGCCCAGATAGACGACCTTGTTGGTGTATTCGATAATCGGGGAGGCATCGGATCCGACGAAGTACTCGTTCTCCCCCACGCCGATGATCAGCGGACTGCCCTTGCGGGCGGCGATCATCTTGTCGGGCTCGTTCTTGTCCATGATCACGAGCGCATAGGCGCCGACGACATGGCGGAGCGCCAACGGCACGGCCTCCTCCCAGCTCACGCCGCGGGAGTCCATCATGTACTGGATCAGCTGGATGACCACCTCCGTGTCGGTCTGGCTCTGGAAGTGGTAGCCCTGGCGGGTCAGCTCGGTCTTGAGCGCCTGGTAGTTCTCGATGATGCCGTTGTGGATCAGGGCCAGGTTGTGGTTCTCGGAATAATGGGGATGGGAGTTGATGTCGCTCGGCTCCCCGTGAGTAGCCCAGCGCGTGTGCGCGATGCCGATGTTGCCGCTGACGTCCTTGTCGGCGGCCAGCTTCTCCAGGTCCTTGACCTTGCCCTTGGTCTTGTAGATGACCAGTTCCTTGCTGTCATTGATCAGCGCCACGCCGGCGCTGTCGTAGCCCCGGTACTCAAGCCGGGTCAAACCCTTGATAAGGATCGGATAGGCCTGACGCCCTCCGACATAACCAACAATACCACACATATAACTGTCTTATTCGAAATCTAGCATGTCCATTGCCTCTTCCAGCTGGCGGCGGTCCCGCTTGGTGGGACGGCCGGCGCCGCGGTCGCGCTGGAGGACGATGGTCTCTTTCGGAGCGTGCAGCTTGGCACGCTCGCTCTCGGGGGTGAGGTCCTCGGCGAAATCCGGCACGAGCTGTGCGCCCATCCGGCTCTCCGTGACCTTCAGCACCTTATAGGTAAACAGGGCCGAGCCCTTGCGGATCTCCAGCACATCCCCTGCCTTGACGGCCTTGGACGGCTTGGCGTTGACGCCCGCGATTTTGACCTTGTTGCCGTTGCAGGCGTCTGTGGCGTCGCTCCGGGTCTTGAACACCCGGATCGCCCACAGGTATTTGTCTATTCGAACGCTGTCCATTGATTCTCAGGGAGATTCCGGGTCAAGCCCGGAATGACTACTTACATATGCCCGGAATAACTATTAAAAATACCCGGAATGACTACTATAAACCGGAATGACTTTCGGTCGTCATTCCGGCCGAAGAGCCGGAATCTCAGCGGCGGCTGTTGCCAAGGGAGATGTAGTAGAAGAGCGTGGCGAGGGAGCCGATGGCGGCGATGACATAGGTGTAGGCCGCCCACCTGAGGGCGTCCACCGCCATGGGACGGGTCGTGGCATCGACGATGCCGGCTCCGTCCAGCCACTGGACCGCACGCTGGCTGGCGTTGATCTCCACCGGGAGCGTCACGAAGCTGAAGAAGGTCGTCAACGCGAACAGGGCGATGCCGATCCAGAGCAGCTGCGGGAAGACGTTCAGCAACAGGACGCCGGCGAGCAGCACCCACTGCACCGTGTTGTTGGCGAAGGTCACGACCGGGACCAGCGCGGAGCGGAGCTTCAGCGGGGCGTAGCCCTGCGCGTGCTGGATGGCGTGGCCGGTCTCGTGCGCCGCCACGGCGCAGGCAGCGACCGAAGCCGAGTTGAACACGTTCTCACTGAGGTTGATGGTCTTGTCCTGGGGGTTGAAGTGGTCGGTAAGCTTGCCGGCCACGCACTGGACCTTGACGTCGGTGATCCCGTTCTGGGCGAGCATCAGGCGTGCCACGTCAGCACCCGTCAGGCCGCGCGGGGAAGGGACCCCGGAGTATTTCGCGAATCTGCTGGAGAGCATCTGCTGGATGATGAACGAGAGCACCATCACGGCCAGCATCACAAACCAAATATTCATAATTCCTATAATTAATTGTTACCGCATCTGCGAATATACAAATTAATCCGGTCAAGCCATCCACGTTCAGCCCCAAAAACGAGGACGGGAAGCAATATTTCTGCCTCCCGTCCTTAATAAGTGTTGCAAATGCGGATGCTATTTCTCGAAGAAACGCTTGTAGAGCCCCTGGAAACCGGCACCGTGGCGAGCCTCATCCTTGGCCATCTCGTGGACGGTATCGTGGATGGCGTCATAGCCCAGGGCCTTGGCGCGCTTGGCGATGGCGAGCTTGCCCTCGCAGGCGCCGCACTCGGCCTCCGCACGCTTCTTGAGGTTGGTCTTGGTGTCCCAGACCACATCGCCCAGCAGCTCGGCGAACTTGGCGGCATGCTCAGCCTCCTCGAAAGCGTAGCGCT
>JAEEGK010031261.1_pt1 | contig 10502 bp, 3 predicted proteins | sample 8958771 | NCBI WGS metagenome assembly JAEEGK01 (sample SAMN16246547, study PRJNA631951) | gut metagenome | biome: gut microbiome; feature: rumen; material: SC-attached | host: Bos | place: Iran: Karaj | collected 2018-10 | reverse complement strand
TAAATTAAAACATATAATTAAATGAAACATTAATAAAAAATCTGAAACATAATCTAAATCAATGTCATTAAAAAAAACATTTTTTAATGAATAATTTTCAAATAAAAAACTTAATTTTTCATCAAAAAATTTTCTATTTAAATTTAAATTATTTAAAATTTTTTCTAAAATATTTTCATTTAATTTATTATTATTTATTTCACAATTTTCTATTAATTCTTCTTTTAAAATATTTTCAATAAATTTTTCTTCTTTTTCAATAAAAAAATTAAAAATTTTCATATTCAATTTTTTTTTAATTAAAATAATTCCATTCAATAAAAATGTTCTAAAAAAATTTGAATTGCTTCGAATTATTTTTAAAAAATTATTTAAAATTTTTGCATTTAAAGCAAAATTTTTATTATTTTTATTTAATTTTTTATTGTTTATTAAATCTAAAATTTCAATGTGAGAATTTTCTATTTGCGATAAAATTATTATTGATTCAATTGTAAAATAATTTTTATTTATTTCTAATGATAATAAATATTTTACTAATGAAATATCAATAAAATAATAATTTTCATAATAATTTAAATAAAAATCAAATAAAAATTTTTCTTTTGAAAAATCACCAAAAAATTTCAATGAAATTGAATTAAAAAAACCAAAAAAATTAAATAAAATTTTTATTAAAATTTCATTTATTTTATTATTTTTATCATTTAATAATTCATAAAAATATTTTAATGAATTAAATAAATCTGTGCAATTATTTATTGAAAAATTTAAACAAAATTCATTTAAAAATAAACTAAAAGCACGAATTAAAATAATATTATAAGAATTTTTATTAAAATTTTCTATTAATAAAATATTTTTTTTAAATTCTTCAATTATTTTTTTTATTAATTCGATATTATAATAATTTAAAATATTTATTAAAATTCCAAATATGTTTAATAAATTTTCACATATTTTTTCAAAAATATTATTAAAATTAAATAATTTATTATTAGTATTAATTTCATATTTTTTATTATAAAAAACAAATAATAAATTAATAAAATTTAAATAAATCGATTCAAAATTCGAAAGTTTTTCAATAAAATCATTATTAATTAAATCTTTAAAATTTTCATAAAATTTATTTAAATAATTTTCATAATTAATTAAATCATTATTATTTAAACAATTGCAATTAATTCCAAAATTAAATAAATTATTAAACAAATCAAATAAAAATTTTTCATTTTTAATAATAATTTTTTTTGAAGAATTTGAAATTGAATAATTTTCAATTTCAAAAAAATTTTCATTTAAATAATTTAAATAAAAAATATCAAAAAATTTTTTAAAATTTTTATTATTTATTAAAATTATTATTAAATCATTCAAATTTTCTTTTATTTTATTATTATTATTATAAATTAAAAAAAATAAAAAAGGAATTTTTATTTTTTCATTAATTTCGTTTTTTTTAATTAAAAAAATTTCATTTTCATTCAAAATTAAAATTTTTTCTTTATTAATTAAATTTATTTCAACATTAATTTTTTCAATAAATTTTTCTGAAATTAAATTCAAAATTTCAAAATTCACACAAATTTTATTTAAAAATAATAAAATTTCATTCAAAAAATCAAATTTTTTTTCATTAATTAAATTAACAATTTTTTCAATCAAATCATTAAAAAAAACATTCAATTTTTCACTTAAATTTTCATTTAAAATTTTACTATTTTTTTTTTCATGCTCAAAACAAAAAAATTTTTTTCCACAATCACAAATTCCATTTTTAATAAATTTCAAATTTTTCTTATGAAAAAAATGTTTTTCATTACAATTTTTAAAACAACTCAAACAAAAAACATTTTTTTCATTCAAAAAACATTCACAATTCACACAAATTTCATTAACAATTTTTTTCCTACAAAAAAAATTATTTTCATTAAAATTTTCATTAAAAATTTCACTAAATTTTTTAATTTCATCCATAATTAAAAAAATATTAAAAAATAAAATAAATTATTAATTTATCTTAAATTAATTAATTTTCTATAACTATAATTAATAAACATTTGTAAAGCAATTTCAAGCTCATTTTTTTGCAACACAAAATCACTCGAAATTTGTCCATTTTTCACAGATTCTTTAAACTTATTCAAATATCCATACAAATTCTTCGGAATCGGATTCATTCCCTGAATGAAAAAAATATCACCCGGACTGGATGAAATATAAACACAATTTCCTCCACCACAAATATTACTATGTAAAAAGAAAGAATTAAATCTAAATCCAAGCGCTTCTTGCACACATTCTTTACTATCGCATATTTTTTTCCCACAAGAAAGACAAATCAAACTTATTCTTCCAATCACACCGCAATTTGAACAAGGCAAATTTTGATATTTCGCTGTAAATTCAATCATTTTTTCTGGTAAATCAATGAATGTATATTCAACTTTCACACCGTAAAATAATAATTTCATTCGAATTATTGCACTATCAAATTGAGATAAATAATCATTGTTTTTATATTCGTTTATACAATATTCAATTAAAGTTGAAGTGTTTTTTAATGGTTTTAAAAAATCGGGAATTTTATTATAATCTAATTCTTTTTCTAAGCCAAATAATAAATCATAAAAAGGCAAATTTTCATATTTTTTTATGTCTAATTCTAAATAAATATCAATATTATTTAATTTTTCAGCGTTTTTTGTGTTATTCACTATGAATTTGTAATAAATTAATCGTTTTAAAAACTGATCAACAATTTTTTTCGTTTCTAAATATTCATTTTTATTATTATTTGGGCCGAATTTCAAAAAGGATTCGAAATCATTTGAATTGAATTTTTCTTTAAAATATTTATAATTAATTCGTAATTTGTTTTTTCTATACAAAAATTTCTGATACGCAGTAAACAAATAATAAACTAAATACAAATTAATTAAATATTTTTCATACGAATCATCAAATAAAATACACAAAACTAACAAAACTTGAATTAAATCATCTTCAACAATTCCATTATCAATTAATTTCGTAAAATCAGTTCCAACAAAAACACATTTTTTCAATTGATCTAAATACAAAACTAATTTCGCAACTAAAAAATCATTATTTAAATAGCCACATTTCGCTAAAATTCTCATTGATAAAAACAAATTTTTCCAATTATCAATTTGAGCTATTTTATCATCACACATTTCAAAATAAAAAAAACTCCTCAAAAATTCTTTAAAACACAACAAAAAAATCTCAATGAATTTCAAATAATTATTTTTCTCTAATTTAAAATCTTTCTTATCTAAATTAATAATAAAATTCTCAAAATAAATCAAACTTTGATTTAACAAATCATTATTAATTTCTTTTGCATCCAAATGAAAACTCGGCATTAATTTCGTTAAATTATCCGCTTCTTTATTTTCCGCTTTGAAAATATTAATTTCATTCACATTCATTTGCTCAATCATTTTTTCATTCGAAACATTCAAACACGGAATTAAAACATTTCCTAATTTTTTACAAAGCGGACAAGCAAAATCTTTTTTCAAATTCAAAATGTTATTTAAATTCACTGGTTGAGAAGCAAGAAATTCATCATAACACAAACTGTGAATTTTATGATTGCAAGTTAAAATACGAACATTTAATTTTGTTTTTTGAAGAAAATCTTTTTTTAATATTTCATTTAAAGAAATTTTTTCATTTGAAGATTTTGTACGATTAAATTCAGTTTCTAAACAAAATGTGCAACTGTTGTCTAAAAAAAAATCACCTACAATCATTCCGATTTTACCAAATGAATTTTTGCTATAATCTTCTGAATTTATTGGTTTTCTACACATTACACATTTTTCTGAATCGTCTTTGTTTTCTTTTTCAATTTCTTTTATTTCATTGTCGAATTTTTGTTCAACTTTTTCGTTTTTTTTTTTGAATTTGTTTTTCATTTTCGCTAATAAAGCTTTTTTTTTATTCATTTTTTCGTTTTTTTCTTCATTAATATTATTATTATTATTTTCATTATTATTTTCATTATTTTCATTTTTGTTCGTAATTAAATTTTTGAAATATTTTAAATTTAAAATTATTGATTCATCTTTAATAAAAGTTTTATCTAAAAACGAAATTATTTGATTAATTTTATTATGATAAATATTATTAATTTCAGTGAAAGAAGAATCAGAAAGTAAATTAATATTATTTTTGAAAATATTTTTATTAATCGCAACATAAATACAAATGAATTTCAAAAACGTATTCAAAAAATTCAAATGAAAAACTTCGAATTTTTCATTAATCAACATTTGTTCAATCATTTCAATAATAAATTTAAAATTATTTCCCGCACTGAAAAAATTCAAATAACATTTAATTTCAAGTGATTTTTCAATCGAAATCGTCGGATAAAAAAACGTATTCAACAAATTCACTTGATTTTTCTTAAATTCTAACAAATATCTTTCAACTTTGCTCGACAAAGTCGGATTTAAAATATAATCCAAATCCATTTCTTTCAAAATCTCATTTTTCACTGAAAATTTAAATTTCTGATTCGTACTAATTTTTTCTGTTATTTTTTCCATTTCATTTCTAATAAAATCCTCATTCAAAACACTATTAAAATATTCGCCCAAAAATCGTTTGATTTCAGAAAATTCAACTAAATTATCATTTTCTAAAATCGCATGAACTAATTTTTCTTTCAATAACAAATTGTAATTTTTTCCTTCTTTTTCCATCAATTTCATCAAAATTTCATCTTTGAATTTGTTTTTTTTTAAAATGTTGCTTGAATAACCAGCTAAATCAAGCATTGAATAATTATTTCTGAGCATTTTCAAAAACGTCGTAAAAATGTTTCCAATCTGCGAAATTTCAAATTTCTTAAAAAAATCATCCACCCAATTAAAATCATTCGAACTCAAATTTTTTTCACTTGAAATTATATTCTTCACAAACATCGAATTCAAATCTTTCACATTCGTAAATTCCAATATTTTCTCAATAGTAAAAAACTTCTTATTTTCAGGCAAACTCATCAAATACTTCAACAACGTAAAATCACACTGATAAAAAATATCCGATAAATAATACAACCGCAAATGTTGACACATAGTTTCACCATAATTCACCCACAATTTCTCCGTACTCAAAATGAACCCCAAAAATTTCAACATTTCCCTAATCAAAATCTCATTAATCGAACTTGAAGAATCAGGAATGATTTTCATCAAATTTTCAAAACTCGTGCTCAAATCACTATTATTTTTCAAACTGTCACTGAAACAAAATCTATTCAAAAAAATCGAAAAACTCCGAAACAAAGTCATATGAAAACTACTTTCATTCGGCGGCAAAATTCTATAATCAATTCCATCAATTTTGTCTATGAAATAAGCCAAAATCGTTTTCACTTGATTAACATCGTCGTAATCAATCAAAGTCGAAACTAAACTAAACGTTTTTAATAAAAAAATTTCCACGTCCAAATTCGCAACATTCCAACCTTCGCGTTGTTTTTCTTTACACGCCCGAAACGAATTGTAATTCTGATAAAGCGCCATAATATCAATACATTTTTTGAACATTTTCAAATTCGTCGCTAATTTTTTCGACGATTTCGGCTTCAATAAACAACTAAAATCAGTGAAAACCGAAATTATAAATTGCTTGTTTTTTTCCATTTGCTTATTTTCAATTCCAGTTTTCACATTGTCATATAAAATATTAAAAATATTCAAAATTATTTCCGGATAAGATGAAATTTTCATCGCTAATTCTTCGCTAATAATTTGAGTGCTGAAATTAATGAATTTAATTGCGTCATGAGATAAAATTTGTTTATATAAAATAAAATACAACAATCCCATATTAATTTTAAATGGATAGCTATTCAAAAACTTCAAAAAAATCGGATTGTCATTACATTTCGAGTTCCAAATCGCCATCAAATTCCTTAGAAATGAACAACGACATCGATGTTGAACACCATTTTTAACCACATTTTGAATGTTGAAATTTTCGTCTATTATTATACAATCATGTCGAGTTTTAAATTGATAATTTTGAAGCATTTTTAAACAAATCATGTGCAAAATTCCTAAATTGCAATCACAAAAAACATTAAACATTTCAAACATTGTGTTTATAATTCTCGGAAATTTCGAATCGTAAAATTTATTACTATCTTCAATGTACAAAAAATACGGTGTTAAAGTATTAAAAATTTCATCTAATAAATTATTAATTTTATTCTGTTGATCTAAACTAAAACATTTCGAAATGTAATTTTCAATTTCATTTTTCGTCTTGAAAATTCCTTTATGAACGTCACAAAAACCATTTTCATTCCAATAATCACCGTTTCCGCAGTCGCAGCAGCCGCCGCTTTGACTAGAAAAAGAAATTTTGTGATTTTGGTGTTTTTTTTTGCTTTTTTCGTAACATTCCGAACAAATTATTGAATTTTCGGAAATTCCACATTCTTCACAACGAAAAGCACCTTTTTCAGTCATGTCTTTCCCACAAATTTGATTCGTTGGAAATTCACATGCTTTTAATGTTTGGTAAAACTCTGGTTTTAATATGTTTGAATGATTGAAAATCGGGGCCATTTTTTGATAGAGCAAAACCATTTTTAAATCGTCGACATCGGATTTTGAAATTGGGCCGGTTTTTTTCATTAGATTTTTGAAAAAACTCATTTTTATTTTTTAATTGATAATTTTTATATTAAATTTAATATTAATTAATTAATTAATAATGTTGAATATGTTTTTTGATGTTAAATAATTGAAAATTTGTTCGGATTTTTTTTTAATTTCGATGTTTTCTTCGTTTTGAATGATTTTTTCTAAATTTTGAATGATTTCGTATTTTTCGAAATTTTCATAGGAAAAATTTAATTTATTTATTGCGTTTATTGAATTTTCAATGATTTTTAATAAATCTAAAATGACATTTTTTTCGTTTTTGTTTAAATTATTTTTAATAAATTCATAAAAATTTTTGTCGTTTAAATAAAGTTTTAATATTTTTTCACTTTTTGTTTCTGTTAAAACTACAAATAAATCGATTATTATAATATCAATAAAAAATTCTTTTATTTCTTTTCTGTATAATAATAAATTAAAAATAAATTCGTCGATAAAAATTTCTTCGAAATAATTTGAATCTATTAATGATAATGAATATAAAATACGAAAAATTGGTGTTAAAATTTCTTCAACATTTTTATTAATTTTTAATATTCTATCAAAATATTTTTTCAAAAAGCAAATTTTTTCCCCATCAAAATACTCAAAAAATTTCCCACTCAATTTTTCACTATAATCATAAACTTTATTAAACAAATCATTTAAAACATACAACGACAAATTATTCAAAACCAACAAATTTTCATCTTCAATAATTAAATCATTATTTTCATCACTAACAGAAAAAATAAATTTATTAATTTCCACAAAAACAACATTAAACAAAAAAAACAAATATTTCACATTTTCACAATTTTTCTCCAAAATTTTATCTAAAAAATCCAATTTAAACGTATAATAAACTAATTTAAACAAAACATGAATTAAATTAATATTATCTAAATTATTATTAATTTCATTCAAAACTCTTTCAATAAAAACAACGAAACTTTTTTCATTAAACAAATTTTCTCTTTCACATCGAATTAATAAATAAACGCAATAAATAATTCGCAATCGAAATTTAATCAAATCATGATTAAAATAATCATCATTCAAATACAAAAAAATAATTTTATTAAATATTCTCACATTCAAATCATTATTGTAATTATGCGTATAACAACTTTCAATCAATTTAAAAATTATTTCATATAAATCATCATTTTTAAAAAAATTCCCTTTTTCAATGATTTCTAAAATAAAATTATTCACAAAAACAATCGCGCGATTTGAATAATAACAAAACGAATTAAAAATCAATAAAATATTCATTAAAATATTCAAATCTTTTGTATTTAAACAAGCTAATTTTAAATCATTCATAATTTCTTCGTTTTGTAAAATTTGATTTATGTAATTCGTTGTTAAATCTTTATTTGAAAATTTATAATTCGGCGATTTTTTCAATTCTTCATCTTTTAATTTATTTTGCTTAATTTTTAATTTAATGTCTCTAATGTTAATTTTAATCACATTTTCTTTTTTTTCATAAATTTTAAAATTTCTTTGATTTTGAATATTTTTATTAATCAAATTTTTCCTTTCATCTTTTTCTTTATTAATAATATTTTCTTTAAATTCAACCACAAAATTACTCAATAATTTATTTCTCTCTTCCAAAATTTTTTCCAACTGCGATTTCATAATTAATAATATTTTTTATAAATTAATAATTAAATAATGAAAGAAAAATTCAACGTCGCAATTTTAGTTTTAGGCGATTTAAATCGTTCTCCGCGAATGTTAAATCATTGCGTCGCTCTTTCAGAATCCTTCCCAAACATAAACGAAATTTCTCTCATCGGATATGACTCAAACGACATTCGAAACGACATAAATTCCAACCCAAAAATAAAAAGATACAATATTTCAAAATTAATAAACAATTTATCAAATTTTTTACCCAGATTTTTATTCATTTTCACATCATTTTTTAAAATTTTATTCCAAATTTTTTCTATGTTTTTTATTCTAATTCGCATTCCAAAATTCCAGTTTTTAATCCTTCAAAATCCGCCCGGAATTCCTTCGATGTTCATTTGCTGGATCGTATGTAAATTAAGAAGCGCGAAATTTATTATAGATTGGCATAATTATGGCTACACAATATTAAAAGTTAATAATCGTCCGAATTTTATCGTAAAAATAGCAGAAAAATACGAGAAATTTTTTGGAAAAAAATCGCATATGAATTTCTGTGTAAGTCAAGCTGAAAAAAGAGATTTAAAAAAAAATTTCGGAATAGATGCAATTTGTCTACCAGACAAACCACTTTTAGGATTATTTAAATTTTTAACTTCCGAACAAGCGCCGGAATTATATAAAAAATATAAAGAATTAAACACACTTTTAGATAAAAATCGTCCGATTTTAATGATTAGCAGCACAAGTTGGACACCAGACGAAGATTTTAACATGCTTTTGAACAGTTTAATAAAAACAGAAGAAATTTTAAACAAAAATAATAATTTAAAAAAAGTTTTGTTTTTAATCACTGGAAAAGGACCAATGAAAGAAAATTTCATGAAAAAAGTTAATGAAAGTAATTTAAAAATATTCAATGTCAAAAGCATTTGGCTTGATTCAGATGATTATCCGAAATTATTAGCTCTATGTGATTTGGGAATTTGTTTGCATTATTCAAGCAGCGGAATTGATTTGCCTATGAAAGTTGTTGATATGTTTAGTGCTTGTTTACCAGCTGCTGCGATTTATTATCCAACGATTGAAGAATTAGTTAAAAATGAAGAAAATGGATTCACATTTAGAAATGAAAAAGAATTGAGTAAAATATTAAAAAATGCTGTTGAAGAAATTTCAAAAAATGGAAAATGGGAAAAATTAGAAAAATTTAGGAAAAAATTAAAAAAAGATTTAAATGAGGAAAATTGGGTCGCGCAATGGAAAAATCGTGTGAAAAAAGCTTTGATAGATAAAAAATTTATTTAATTTTTTTTTTAAGTAAAATTTTATAATTTTTTTAATAATTTTTTTAATTTTTTATTAAATTTTATTAATTTTTTTAATAATTTTATTAAAAATTAATGAAAAATAATCAAAAAAATAATTTAGATTTAATAATAAACGATTATAAAAAAGACACTCAAAAATACAATAATTTATTATTCCATAAAAACACCGTTTCACACGAATTTTTTGAAGGAATTTATTTAAAATTTTCCAAAAGTTTAACAAAATATTTAAAATCCCACACTAAAACATTTTTAATCGGCAACAAAAAATACGAAAATTTGCCATTAGAATTATTTTTACAAGAAAGTGAAAAATATCAACAAGAAATGATAAAAGAAATAAACTCAAACAAAAAAATAATAAGAGATAAAATGTTTGAAAAAAATTATTTAACGCCTTTGCCTGACACACCAAGAATTTTATTAAAAACAGAAAAACAAAAATCAGAATTTAAAAAAGCTGAAAGAACAGCTGTTGTTTTAAGAGCGTTTGAATATAATAATAATTTTAGAAATAAAAAAAAAGAAATTTATTGTAGAATGAATAATAATCAAAAAGAACAAATTATTTATTTTTATAATCGAGCTGCGCAAAAAATTCAAAATTTTTGGAGAAAAAATGTGAAAAAATTGAGAGAAAAAAAAATTAAAAAAATGAAATTTTTGAAAAATTCGAATTTTTTAGTGAATTTAAGCGAAAATTTGATTAAAAATAAGAAAAAAAAATTGTTTGATTTTATGTGTGAAAAAATTGTGAAATTTGGAAATTTTAAAGAAAAAATTAAATTACAAAAAAAAATTGAAAAACAAAAAAAAATTTTGAATGATT
>JAEEGK010031258.1_pt1 | contig 10503 bp, 10 predicted proteins | sample 8958771 | NCBI WGS metagenome assembly JAEEGK01 (sample SAMN16246547, study PRJNA631951) | gut metagenome | biome: gut microbiome; feature: rumen; material: SC-attached | host: Bos | place: Iran: Karaj | collected 2018-10 | reverse complement strand
GACGTGACTAGCAATATATGAACCATAGTCGGTGAACTTTTCAACAAGTAAGTTTTCTTTTCTTGCTCTCTTCAAGATGGTAACTTGACGAGCATATTTCTTCATATAATAGAAGACTTCTAATAAGAATGAATAAATGTCATCGATGTGTTTATCGTTAATGATTTGGAAGAATTCTTCAAATCTTTCATCACAGTAGTTAATGAAGATGTCTTCTTTGTTGTTGAAGTAACGGTAGAAGGACATTCTAGAGACACGCGCTTTTGCACAAATATCTGTGACGCTGATGGATTCATAATCGAATTTGGACATTAAATAATATAAAGAAATAGTGATGTAATCTTTAGTACTGTGTTTCTTCGGCATCATATATATATGGCTCCTTTGTCCGGGACAAGTTTAACATGTAAAAATGTGACATTCAATATTATCGTGTAACTTTTGTAATATTTTGTAGTTTTTATATATAAACTTGCGACAATATAGCAAAATCTATACAATGAAGCTATGGAAAAATGTCAAAGAAAAGTTAATTCATATTCTGTCACCCGTTCAGTATATTTAATGGGTTTATTCGATTGGAAATTAGTGAGTGAAGAAAAGCATGAAAACGCTCCAAGTATTTTGACCTTTGAGCGTGATGAGAACACTCCTTACTATAAAGAAATGGTGGAGATTGAAAAACAGACTTCTCCAAGTCTCATTTCTTTTTACGTATTAGTGATCCCTGTTGCTATTGCTTTTATTGTAATGACTATCTATCTCATTCTCACATTAGCGTTAAAGGATAGCTTCGACGCTAAAGGTAATCTCTTCTTCTTTTTAGTGCCAGCAATGGTTTTATTACTTGCTGATACCGTACTTTTTTACTTCCGCAGCAAACAATTGATGAAATATCTTCAAAATGAAGATAAAATAGTAAAAGAAGCTGAAGAGAAAATAAAAGTATTAAGGGAAAAATATGGAAAGTAAAACTGTCAAAGTTAAAGCCAAGAAAGTTGATGATACTATTAGTTTTCATAATGCCTTTGGCTATGAACTAGTCAGTCAAGAAGAAGAGGGCAATAAAGTCCTTCTTACTTTTGAAAGAGATAAAGAAAGATTTGAAGGTAATTCCTATCATACGATAAGAAGTACTGAAGTTCTTTATTCTCGCATCTCTCGTCCGTTTCCACTCGCGGGTGTCATTATGTTTATCATCGCAAGTGTCCTATTAGCCCTATATTTCGTCATGCAAAAAACATTTGCGTATTATATTGCTTTCCTCTTTGCGAGTTTAACCTGCTATGGCATATTCGTGAATCTTATAATCATCTTCTTAATTATCTTAGTTAAGAGACGCTCTCTTTTAAAAAGAGTGGTGAAGAACGTCTCCTTTGAAGCGGGCACTGATAAGGAATTCCCACTTAAAAACAACATCAAAAAGGAAACAGACAAGACTTGGTTAATCGCTAACAATCTTTAATAAAGATTAAACAGTGCATAAAAAAACTAAAAATATAAAGTGCTTGTTTATTGACAGGCACTTTTATTTTGTATTAATATGCATACATATTAGGAGAATCAGCATGCTTAAACTCGTCGACATCAAAAAGAATTATGAAATGAAAAACCAGGAGCCAGTTAAGGCCCTTAGAGGTGTTTCAGTTAATTTTCGACGTAATGAGTTTGTCGCTGTGCTTGGTCCTTCTGGATGTGGTAAAACAACATTATTAAATATTATTGGTGGTCTTGATCGTTACACTGAAGGCGATTTAGTTATCAAGGATAAATCCACAAAAAACTACTCCGATTATGATTGGGATACATATCGTAACCACTCAATTGGTTTTGTTTTCCAAGCTTATAACTTAATCGGTCACCAAAGCATCTCTAAAAACGTTGAACTTGCTTTAACTATTGCTGGTATCGATAAAAAAGAGAGAAAAGAAAGAGCATACCAAGCTTTAGCCAAAGTTGGCTTAAAGGGTATGGAAAAGAAAAAACCAAATCAACTCTCTGGCGGACAAATGCAAAGAGTCGCTATTGCTAGAGCGTTAGTTAATAATCCTGAAATCTTATTAGCCGATGAACCAACCGGCGCTCTTGATAGTGAAACTAGTGTCCAAATTATGGATCTTCTAAAAGAAGTAGCTCAAGACCGTTTAGTTGTTATGGTTACCCATAACCCAGACCTCGCAGAAAAATATGCCACCCGTATCGTTAATATGTTTGATGGTGTTATCACTGGCGATAGCAATCCATTTGACGGCAATGAACTTCCTAAAGTTTCCTATCGCTGTCCAAAGTGTGGTGAAATCATCAATGAGAAAATGGCAAGATGTCCAAATTGTGGCGTCCTTGCCTCTTACCCTGATGGCGATGTTAATAAAGGCAAAAAGAAGAATAGCTCCATGTCATTCTTCACTGCGACTGCATTAAGTGTCGCTAACTTATTCAGTAAATCCAAAAGAACAGTCCTTGTCGCTATTGCGGGTAGTATTGGTATCTTTGGTGTTTCCACCGTTTTAGCGGCTTCCACTGGTGTTCGTCAATACATTGACAATATGCAAGATGATATGCTTTCTAGCTATCCTCTACAAATCCAAGAAGAAACCGTGGACTATTCATCTTTGATGACTGGTCTATACGCTGATACAGATTCTAAAATCGCAGAATTTGATACAACCACCCGTGTTGGTCTTAATTCCATGATTGACTATTTAATGAACCGCTATAGCGATATCACTGCGGTTAAAACAAACACCATTAATGACGACTTAGTGGAATTTGTTAAAGAGATTCCAAGTGAATATGTCTCCGCTTTATCTTTTAGCTATGGTATCGACCCAACAAACAACATCTTCACAGAATGGAAACCAAACTCCGTTGAAGATGAAATGAAGATTTCCTTAAATGGTTTAACTCAGCGCTATATTGCTGAACTTAAAACTGTTGATGGTTTCTCACAATACGCTAGCTATGTCGATTTATTCACCGACTTTATGAAACTTTTACCAGGTGATGAAGAATACATTCTTGATCAATATGACTTACTAGGTGATTCTCATTTCCCACAAAACGAAAATGAAATCATGTTAGTAGTGGAATCTGATACCACATTAACAGACTTAGTCTTCGCCCAACTTGGTTACTACAAAGAAGAAGAAGTGATGAACATCGCTCAAAAAGCGATTCATAAATACGACCCAGATAATAAAATGACAGAAGCGGAGTTAGACGCTAAGTTCCCATACGCGACATCATTCAGTTATGAAGAACTTCTTAACAAGAAACTCACATACTATCCTCACGACACAATTTATCGTTACGATGACATTCCAGTTCGTAATTATAAAGATTATAATCTCGTTTTAAAAAGCGACTCTAATGATGAATTCTATTCATTCATGTATAGCGAAGCTAACTCATCCTCATATTTAAATGCTGTTATTTATACAGGTACACATATCACTATTAGTCCTTTCGTTAGTGAATCAGTTTATATGTTTAAGCTCAAGAACGCTTTAGACATTATCAGCATTATTGCTGGTATGTCTTCTGTTAATGATTTCAATTGGAGTGATATGATGGCCGATCCAGCGACTGACCCAGATCCAACAACTGGTAATTTCATTTGTCTATCACAAGATCAATTAAGAAAGATGCTCACTGATCCATCTTCTGTTGATACTTCTGAACTTTCTTTAGTCCGTATCACGAGTGATACAAATGCGACTATTAACTTAACAAGACCATATACAGTTAGTAAGGAAGTGAAAGAACAAACCGAAGCGGTTACTGGTTATCAATATCCCGCGACCGTGCAGGATGAATGGGGTCAAGGTACAGAAATCAAAATCGCTGGTATCCTTAGACCAAAAGAAGGCGTTTCATTTGGTTCTCTTTCTCGTGGTGTTTACTTCACTAAAGAGTTCCAAGATAAGTACATGAATGATGCTTATAACTCACAAATTATTCGTGATGAAAATCGTGGTTTTGTCGCGCACCTTCAAAACTCTGCAAAGCAGGGCACATTATATAATGCCTATGTGACATTTAATTACACCAGTTGGGCAGATCCAGATAATCCATCATATGGTACCTTTGGTTATGCTTCTAGCTTAAACGGAGATCTTAACTCTTCATTCTCTTCACTTTTAGGCAATATTACTGGTCATGATTATTCCTCAGAAAACGCTATTCATTTCCGTTCTCTATGTGGCTTAAAGATTGTTGAAGACCTTAATGAGAGCACAGGTGTAAGCACCTTTACATATGAAAAACTTCCTGACACGATGTCCATCTATCCAGTTGACTTTAAGACTAAGGATCAAGTGAACAGGTATTTAGATGATTGGAACAAAGATGTTGATATCGTTCTTTACGATGGCACCGCTAACGAAAAAGTCTTAAGACCAAGTGAGCGTGATGAATTAACCTATACTGACACAATCTCTTTAATCATTAATGTCATTGATACAATGATTACAATCGTGACAACCGCCTTAGTGATTTTCACCTCATTATCACTTGTCGTTTCTTCCTTTATGATCGCGGTTATTACTTACATTTCCGTGATGGAAAGAGTTAAAGAAATCGGTGTTATCCGTTCTCTTGGTGGACGAAAGAAAGACGTTTCACGTCTATTTATTGCCGAAAACCTTGTCACTGGCTTCTTCAGTGGTGTCATAGGTTTGGTCATTACCGGTGTTGCTTGTATCATTATTAATCTTGTTATCAAACCATTTGGTGTTCCGGCAATCGCAGTGCTTAATCTTCCAATCATCCTTATCATGCTTGGCTTAAGTATTTTATTAAGTGTTGTGGCTGGTTTAATCCCAAGTATGCACGCTTCTAGACAAGATCCTGTTACCGCTTTAAGGAGTGAATAATGAAAAAGATTGCTTTAATCTCTTTGGGCTGCGCTAAAAACCTTGTCGATAGTGAAAATATTCTCGGTCTTTTACTTAAGAATCACTATAGAATAGTAAATAACAAAGAAGAAGCGGATATTTTAATCATCAATACATGTGGCTTTATTGAAGCTAGCAAAAAGGAAAGTATCGATGTCATTTTAGATAACATTAATAAAAAGCAAAAAGTCGTGGTTACTGGTTGTTTAGTAAACCGCTATGTGGATGATTTAAAGAAAGCTATTCCAGAAGTGGACTTATGGATTCCAATTAGAGACTACCCAAGATTTAATCAATTATTAGCCACTCTTGATAAAGATATCACTAACTTTGAAGGCCTAAATGATGACTATCGTTTAGTCTCTACCGGCACCTATAGTGCGTATCTTAAAATTGGTGAAGGCTGTTCTAACTGCTGCACATACTGTGCTATCCCTCTTATTAGAGGTCCATATGTCTCTAGACCATATGAAGACATCATAAAAGAAGCAAGAAAACTCGCTAGTGAAGGCTATAAGGAATTAATCGTCTTAGAACAAGACACCACGAGATACGGCCTAGATTTAAAGGAAAAGAAGACGATCGTTGATTTACTCAAAGGCCTATTAGAAATCAAAGAGCTCGCCTTTATTCGCTTGTTATATCTCTATCCAGATGAAATCACTGATGAGTTAATTGACTTAATCGCTAAAGAAAAGAGATTAACACCATACTTTGATATCCCAATCCAACACAGTGAAGATAAGATTCTTAAAGCGATGAATAGACGTGGTGATAAAGCCTATCTCACTAATTTATTTAATAAGATTAAAGCTAAAATCCCTAATGCTGTTTTAAGAACCACCGTGATGGTGGGTTTCCCTGGCGAAACAAAGCAAGACTTTGATAACTTATTAAAGTTCGTGGAACAAGTTAAATTCGATCACTTAGGTGGCTTTACTTATTCTAGAGAAGAAGGCACTAAGTCTTATGACTTCCCACATCAAGTAAGACAAGCCACTAAACAAAAACGTTTAGATGAACTTATGGCGCTTCAACAAAAGATATCTTACGACTTAAATAAAAGACATATTGGTGAAATCATGAACGGCTTAGTAGTGGGTAAAGAAAACGGCTACTACTTATTAAGAAGTTATTGGAATGCCCCTGATGATGTCGATGGTAAAATCTTATTCTCTTCCAAAGAAGAGCTTAAAGAAGGCGACATTGTTAATGTTAAAATCAAAGAGAGTTATGTCTATGATTTATATGGAGAAATCGTCAAATGAAATTCTTTGATAAATGGCAAAAGATAATTCTTATCGGTTTAGGCGTATCTGGCTTTCTGATGGTTGTCTTTTATATCGCGATGGTAATGACCGCTAAAGTAGTGGAAGGAACAGAAGAATACCTTATTCCTCAATATGAATATAACTACACTTATCAAGTGTTCTATTCAGCTTTCTTCTTTGTGCAACTTGCTTTTGGAGCCTGGTTCTTAGCAAGATTAATCACCTTCAAAATGCGCAAGAAAGAAGCTCTTGAAGAACAACAAGAATATTAATATTCACCCCTAATTTTTACGTAAATATTTTTTATTGATATAAGTAAGTATTTATGTATAATTATTAATGCTGCCCCCTTAGTAAAATGGTATTACGCATCCATGGTAAGGATGAATCGGTGGTCCGATTCCGCCAGGGGGCACCAACCTAATAAAATACCCTCAACAAGAGGGTTTTTATTTTATTTGTTTAGTCATGGTGATTGGATAGCCAGAGCCAAACATGCGCATCATTGATCCTTTGCTTTCCTTTTTAACAACGAATCCATTTTTCTTATAGAAATTTATCGCGTTCTCGTTTTTAGAAAACACTTCCGTGACAAGTATTTCATAATCGCCATACGAGCACGCTTCATTAATGAGAGCGGTGCCTATGCCTTTATTTCTTACTGATGGACTAGTCACAAGTGTGTCTAAATATAACTCTGAATCTAAAGAGACCGCGGGCTTTTGAAAGATAGCGTTCATTTGTTTATTTATAATAAAACCTTTGAACTTACCAAAATACTTCTGACAAATCTCTTTTTTAAAATCAATCGGTCTAGTTTTATTATTGCCTAGTCCCATTAATCCGAGAACCTTATCATCTTCTAGATAACAAACAAATAAATCAGGACTCAATATTTCTAAGAATAATTTCTTCTTTTTCTCCTCGTCTTTAGAGAAGGTCATAAAATGACCAAAACCAATAAGGAATAGTTCAACTGCTTCAAGCTTTTGTGTGTCATTTAGCTTGCCAAATTCAATAATTTGTTTTTCCATAACTAATCCTTACATACAAATCGCAGTAATAAGAAAGCAGACTGCCGCTCCTAATGACATTGGAGTCATAACAAACTTTTCTTTCTTACTTGGAGATATAGCGTTTAAAAGCGTATTAAAGAAGAAGAATGCAGCGAACACAAAACAGATGACTTTTGTCGTATTGAAATTGATGAAATAGGGAACAATTGTGCCCGCTGCAAGGATAATATATAACGCAAATAATTGCGTTAATAACTGTGTAACTCCTAATAATCTAATTTTCGGAGGCCAGACTTTACCAAATCTTCCACCCATAGAAAATTCCCCAAGCGGTAGACCGATAATTAATAAAATTGACATGATGATAACAATGCCCAACAAAGTGGCGCCGATATAAATTTGCATATTATTTCTCCGTTTCTAATTTAAGAATCTTTTCGTAAAAAGCGATGTCTGATCTAGTCCTATTAAGGCCGTATTCAAGAAGATAGATTTGATAAGAATAAGTACTTTTAATAATGGCCTTTAAATCTTTCTCTTCTGAAACCACCGCTAAATTATCAATGATTTGTGTTTCGCTAGTGATACGGTCTAAATTCGTCCGTATAACGGCGTCTTCACTTGCCTTAGTGAATTCTTTAATCGCGTTGAGTTTGCTTTGCTGATCTTTTAAAGAGGCAATATATGATTTTAGACAAGAGATACGTTTTTCTTTAGAGGCTGTTCCTAAGAAATAGAACTTACTCTCTTCCATATTGGTCATCTTAGCGATGTTAATAGGGGAGCCAACCCATTCCTTATAATGATTAACACCTAAGCTAGTAATGCTATGACGTTTTTTAGTTAATCCTCTTTCCACATATTCGTTCGTGACAATAAATCCTTTATTTAATAATTTCTTTATTGCTATTTGGATGCTACCAAGACTATCACTACATATTGTTGTTAAGTTTCTTTGTACATACATTCTAATTTCATAAACAGTCATTGGCTTGAATAGTAATAATCCTAAGATAATGAATTCCATAAGGTTTCCTCCTTATTACTAATAGGTATATTAAAAAATGATTTATCTAATTGCAAATAATCTAGAAAAGTCATTGAATCGTAGGTATATCAAAAAAGGCTTCTTTTGATTGGTCTAGTTTTTCTTGCTAAATCTTTAAGACAAAATTTGCTATATTTATTAAGGTTAACATTATGGTAGATATTATTATCGTTGAAGACAATGTAGAAATCGGCACTCTCTTATGTGACTTTCTCCGCAAAGAGAAGTATTCAGTGTGCTTAGCGACAACTGGAGAAAAAGCTTTAGAACTATATGAAAAGTATGGGGCTAAAATATTTATTTTAGATATCATGCTTCCTGGTATCGATGGTTTAGCGGTCTGTTCTAAAATTCGCGAAACCTCTAACGCCTATATCATCATTGCTAGTGCGAAGTCTGATAAAGAAGATAAACTCATAGGTTTAAATTTAGGCGCTGATGACTATGTTGAAAAGCCATATGATGTCGATATCTTATTAGCGAAGATTAAAGGTGTTTTTAAAAGAAAATACGCTATTGAAGAAATCCATGAAGGTAATCTCACACTTAATACCGTTAACAACGTCTTAAAAGTTAATGGTGAAGTAGTGACTGTCACAGAAAAAGAATTCGAATTATTAAGACTACTTATTGAAAACAAAGGTACAACCTTAAAGAAAGAATATATATTCAATACCATCTGGGGTAGTGATAGTGAATCAGAACCTCAAACTTTAACCGTTCATATCAAATGGCTTAGAGAAAAGATAGAAGAAGATCCAAAGAATCCTAAACATATCATCACTGTTTGGGGTAACGGCTACCGCTATGAGTAAATTTAGAAGGAATTCGATTATTGTTTTAATCGTGCAGCTATTGCTCATCGCTGTTTTTAATGTTGTTATATTCCTTAATCAACCAAAGAGTGAAGATAGACAGCACCGTGTTGATATTAACCGTATCCAATTAGCGATGTCTGAAGGCAAAGATGTGAACGCTGATGACTATGAAACAGTTATTGGAATCGTTCATTACGATAACAACTATCAAACCAATAATGACTATACAGTCATCAATGTAAATGGCGAATTATATTCTATTGAATATAAAATCAAAGACATTGATAACACACCAGTAATCTATATGAATATTGGCTTAGGCGTGATGTTCCTATTGACCGCCGGTGTATTAATCTACATTGATTTACGAGTGCTCAAGCCATTCCATACATTAAGTAACTACTCCACAGAACTCGCTAAAGGTAATCTTTCTAAGCCGATGAAAGAAGAAAAGAATAAGAACTTTGGTAAGTTTGTCTGGGGCATGGATATGCTTAGAGAAACTTTAGAAACAAATAAGAAGAACGAATTAAAGCTACAAAAGGATAAGAAGACTTTAATCCTTTCTATTTCTCATGATATTAAAACACCTTTATCAGCGATCAAACTTTATTCTAAAGCCTTAAAAGAAGGCATCTATGATACAGAAGAAAAGAGAATTGAAGCGCTTAATGGCATTGATAAAAACGCGCAAGAAATCGAAAAGCACGTTTCCGATATCGTCACTGCTTCTAGAGAAGATTTCTTGAATCTTACTGTGCATATGGGTGAGTTATATCTCAAAGATTTAATTAATAAAATTAATATTCTTTATAAGGAGAAGTTTTCTGTTCTTCATGTTGATTTCAAGATTGAAGAATTTGATAACTGCTTAATTAAAGGTGATGCTGATCGTTTAGAAGAAGTCTTACAAAACATTTTAGAGAACGCGATTAAATATGGTGATGGTCGTTACGTTAATATCAAGATTGATGAAGAAGAGAACTATAAACTAATTCAAATCACTAACTCAGGCTCTTCTTTAAAGGAAGAAGAACTACCACATCTATTTGATTCTTTCTATCGCGGTAGTAACGCTGAAAAGAAAGATGGTAGTGGTCTTGGCTTATACATTGCTAAAAACCTCATGAAAATGATGGGTGGAGACGTTTTTGCCAAAATTAATAACGACGAATTCATTGCAGTTACTGTAGTAAAGAAATGCTAAAACAATAAATTTTATGCATTTAATGATTATTTAATAATTTGTTTTTTATAATTGAGCCATCCTACTGAAAAGGAGGGCTTATTATTTATGTTTCTAAGGATATTAAAAAAAGATATCAAGCGTAAGAAAACCATGAATATCATCATGTTGGTATTCATCATCTTAGCGTCAATGTTTGTCGCTAGTGGTCTTAATAACGTTATTACTATTGCTAATGGCACCACTTATTTCTTTGACCACGCTGGTCT
>JAEEGK010031257.1_pt1 | contig 10504 bp, 9 predicted proteins | sample 8958771 | NCBI WGS metagenome assembly JAEEGK01 (sample SAMN16246547, study PRJNA631951) | gut metagenome | biome: gut microbiome; feature: rumen; material: SC-attached | host: Bos | place: Iran: Karaj | collected 2018-10 | reverse complement strand
GTCGAGCACTCGATATGCCAGCCGGGACGCCCTTTGCCCCAAGGACTTTCCCAGAACGGCTCTCCCGGTTTCGCTGCCTTCCACAGCGCGAAATCCATCGGGTTCTTCTTCCGCACATCAACCTCGACCCGAGCTCCAGCCATCATGTCGTCGAGATTGCGCCCGCTGAGCTTGCCGTAATCCTTGAACGCTTCGACGCTGTAATAGACGTCGCCCTCCAGCTCATAGGCAAATCCTTTGTCGATGAGCCCCTGCACCATCTCAACAATCTCCGGAATCGTTTCGGACACGCGGGGATACACGTCGGCGCGCCGCACGTTCAGCTCGTCCATCACCTGAAAATACGCATCGATATATTTGTCCGCCACGTCCTTCCAAGTCACGCCCTGCTCGTTGGCCGTGCGGATGATCTTGTCGTCCACGTCGGTGAAATTCTGGATATAGCGCACCGCATAGCCGCACTTCGCGAAGAAACGACGAATCACGTCCCATGTCACGAAGGGGCGCGCATTACCGATATGCGGGTCGTTGTACGGCGTGACGCCGCAGACGTAAATGCCCACCTTTCCCGGCTCTAACGGGGAAAAGACCTCCTTACGCCGCGACATCGTATTATAAACCCTGATTTCCCTTGCCATCTTTTCCACTTACACCTCGTTCTTCAAAACGTCCAATATTCCATAACCCAACGCAGGCGTCCCGTCCGGCATCGTCAAATTCGCCAGCTCTTCCAACGTATAGCCGCTCTCCTTGAACACGGCCACAAGATTGTCCCGCGCCGCTTCCGCCGCTTGCTTCGCTTCGCGGTACTTGCGCCCGACGGCTCCCATCAGCCGGATCGAGGACAAATCCGTCTCGGCGATCAAATACGCCGTCCCCGCCTCGTTGATACGATTCAGTCGTTCCATTGAAAATCTCCTTTTTCGAATCTTCCCGAATACTCTCTTATTTTATCAAAAGCAGGCAAAAAAGCAACACGGACGCGAAAATCAAACAAAAAAGGAACGACTAAGCAAAATTCTGCATAGTCGTTCCTCTTCATGTTGCCAATTATTCATATCGCCGGTTTCGGACGCGTAATCATCATTGCGTCTCCAAAGGAAAAAAAGCGATATCTTTCCTTCACGGCTTCTTTGTACGCTTCCAACGTGAACTCCCTTCCAGCGAAAGCGCTAATCAACATTATCAGCGTCGATTTCGGGAGATGAAAATTCGTGATGACGGCGTCGACGATCTTGAATTCATATCCGGGATAGATAAAGATACTCGTCTCTCCCGATTTCCCGTAAATCTCGTTCTTTTCGACTGCCGCCGATTCCAGGGTCCGTATCGACGTCGTGCCGACGGCGACGACGCGTTTTCCCGCCGCCTTCGTCTCTCGAATCAATTTTGCCGTATCTTCTCCAATGGAATAATATTCGCTGTGCATGACATGATTTTCTATGCGCTCTTCCTTGACCGGGCGAAAAGTGCCGAGACCGACATGCAGCGTCAAAAAACCAAGATTGACGCCGACGTTCTTCAGGTTTTCCATCTGCTCGGGCGTGAAATGAAGTCCCGCCGTAGGCGCGGCCGCCGAACCGGATTCGCGGCTGTAAACGGTCTGGTATCGCTCGCGGTCTTCGAGCTTTTCATGGATATACGGCGGAAGAGGCGTCTCCCCCAAGCGGTCGAGTATTTCCTCGAAAATGCCCTGATAATGGAAGGTCACCAACCGACCGCCGAAATCGGTGTGTCCCGTCACCTCGCAGGAAAGCTCGTCGCTGAAACGGATTGTCGTTCCGCGCAGAGCCTTTTTGCCCGGCTTCACCAAAGTTTCCCAAATATCGCCTTCGATACGGCGAAGCAAAAACACTTCAATACGGGCGCCCGTCGGCTCTTTTTTCCCAATCAGCCGCGCCGGAATAACGCGCGTATCATTGAAAATCAGCGTATCTCCCGGAGTTAGAAACTCCCTTAATTCGAAAAAGCGCCGGTGCTCGATCGATCGCTCTACGGGATCAATCACCATCAGCCGCGAAGCGTCGCGCGGCTCTATCGGCGTCTGCGCGATCAGCTCCTCCGGCAGTTCATAATCAAAATCCGATAAAAGCATCTTGTCAATGCCCCTTATATCCTTGCGTCCAAAAGGCCGTCAAAACAGCCATGAAAACTCCACATCCTTATAGTAATGGTTCAAAATATCCCGATACGTTTTTTTCGCAGCCAACGCTTTGGCGCCCCACTGCGAAAGCCCAATTCCATGCCCTCGGCCGTAACCGTCGAATACGACCTCGGCATTCGACCCAGAAAACTCGATCTTTCCTTTCGTATTCGGAGTCGTCGACTTTCCTGTGCCGCGACGAACGTCAACCAGCGTACTGGGCAAACCGACAATCCAACGCAGCTTCGGCCCCGGCACATCGACTGTCTGTACCGACCCAATGAACCGTACCTGCTTGATCCGACCAGACGGATACCGATCCGAAGCGCCTTTCCCGATGTCCAGCGGCGTCAGCTCCACCGCCTTCAAATTGCCAATCCGAAATCCTGCGGCAGCCAATTTAGCCGAAAGCTCCTTGGCAGATAAAGACACCTGCCAATTGCGGTTCGGCGTAGCAGTATCCTGCGGATCGCGAACCGGCTTTAAATAAGGGAGAGCGTTTCCTCCCGCTTCCTCGCTGCCTGCGGTCATGCCTCCGGAAGAGGAATGGAAGGCTGCATAAATCGGTTTCCCCTGATAAGTCATTATCTCTCCGCGCGTCGCCGAAACCGCGCGAAGCCCCATCGGACTTTCCGATTCAATCCCCCCATAAACTTGGCAATGGGTTGTAGCGCAGACGTCAAAACCTTCCCCGTCATGAATGCCCAACGAATACACGGCAAATGTCCGAGCCGCCACAGCCTGCGCCTTTAATGCCTCCATCGGCCACTCCGGGCTCATTTCCTCCGAGATTACGCCGCCAATATAGTCATCAAGTTTGACCTCATTGATCACGGTAATCGTCTTATCTTCCGCCAGCACTAAGACAATATCTCCCCGATATTGACTGCCTGCAACGGAAAGATACCGAGCCGTCCGAGAATCCGCAATCGAAAACCGAATCTTTTGGGCGGAAATCGCTTTGTTGTTGACGACAAACTTTCGATCCTTGACGGCAACCGTTGTCATCGCCTTGCCCGCAATTTTGTCGAGTCCTTGACCCGTAACCGCATCGCGAATCACATAGGCATCATCCGCCGTGATTACTGCCGACGCCTGCCCTTCGCTGAGGCCTACGCGAATCACAGGTTCTTCCTTCGGCACGCGCCCCCGCGGTTCCGGTTTTTCAACTTTTTCCGTTTTTCCCCGACTTGTCGCCGAAGGTTTGTCCGGAACCATCGTCGGGCGAGTTTCCTTCACCGCGGCAAAACAAACGCCTGAAAATAACAGAGCAAAGACAGCCACGGAAACAGTCTTCAATACACCGAAAAAAACATTTCGAGTCAAAGGAGTCCCTCCATTTTATATCTCAAGAAACAGAAGAAAACGGTTGCTGCTCATTTCTGCGCGCCCGGTTCGCCTTCTTGACCGCTTTTCGCATCACTCGGCTGTATCTTTCCTCTTCACTGAAGACGCAGCCGCAATATCCCTGACGATACAGCCCCAGCTCCAAACTGATGTCGATTCCCTCTTGCCAACCCTGGCGAAAGTCCTCGTAATAGAATTTCACGCCATAGACTGCTGCGAAACGCTCCGCCAAGCTTTTCATGACATCATGCTGCTGATAGATGCTGTAAAACAGCGTTGAAGTATATGCTGTAAAGCCGTTTTCCGCCGCAAACCGCGCCGCCTGTTCCAACCGCCACGCATAACACATTTTGCAGCGTCTGTCTTTTTGCGGCCTATAGGCTTCCAAAAACTCCGACGCCTCTTCCTGTGTTCCAGACTTTGGCATCAATAATGGTTCCCCTTCCGCCGACAATGCACGATGCAAAAACTCGCGAAGTTGAAACGTCTCGTCCGTCAAAATCTGCATTCCCGTTTTTTCCGCAAACAGCTTCGCCGTCTTCAGACGCATATCCCATTCCTGGTACGGATGAATATTCGGATTGAAAAAATACCCGACGGGCTCGATTCCGTCTGCGCGAAGCTTTTTTAGCGGATAGCAGGAGCACGGCCCGCAGCACATATGCAGCAACATTTTCACGGCTGCTCCCCTCCATATCATTCCTTGTAATGAATAAAAGTATAGCAGAACTGCCTTCACAGATAAAAATTTAAGGAAAGGAATCGAGCGTCAACTACTTTGTTCGCTTCGAACCATGTCAATCATATCCATGACCTGCTGCGCCGAAATCTGCTTTGAGCATTCATAGGCGCGCTCTGTACCTTTATGATAAGGACAATTTTCATACTCCGGCCACGGAAGACTCGTATCATTGTGACAGCCATGACAAACCAAACGATTATACACACGATAAGCGTCGGGAGACTCAAACCAGGGCGCCGTAATCCCACTGATCATGATGACAGGAATGTCTGCTGCCCATGCAAGCCAAGAAAGACCGCTGGAAAGCCCAATGAAGAAATCGGCATAAGCCAACAGTTCAACACGCTCGTGTAAAGGGTGATTACCTGTAAAATCCTCCGCCCCCTCCGGCATGCGAATAACATTTCCATGATCTGTTTCTTCCCGATTTTGGTCGATACACAATACGCGGTAACCCAATTGTTTCAAATAAAGGACCACTTGCTCCCAACCGGTCGGATTCAACCATGCTTTAAATGTAGCAGAGGTTTGGACGGCTATACAAACATATGGTTCCTGGATTTGTCTGGGTTTCATTGGACGATATACAATTTTATCCGCCCTCGGCAACCCCAGCAGCTCCCTTCCACAATATTCCATAGGCATGGTTCGGATTTCCTCCGACATCATGACAGGGTTAAAATTGGGAGCCATATAATAGGTAGCATATGAATCCTGCGGTTTTTGTCCTTCGTCATAGCACTCAATCTCTGGGTAATAGGAGCGGATGAGATCCCGCAAATAAGGGGCGACAAAACAGGCTGCACGACAACGATGAACGCGCCGGAATTTCTCCATATAAGGAAACAATGTAATATGGTCGCCCATACCAGTTTTTAAATAATGAAAACAGACGAGTCGTTCCTCCGCCGAATATCGATGGGAAAAGACGGGCTTTCCATTCAACGACAGGACGATTTCCCATGGAATGAAATATTTCTCGGCAGAAACCAGCAGGATATCCGATACGTCCTCATCAAAAAAGACAATACCGCTGTTCCCGTCACGGATATTAACATGCCAATTACCTACCGGGATTTGGAGGCGCAATCCCACATTGAAATCCAATCGGACGCCGTCCAAGCCTTCCACTTCACCGGTAATCGGCTCATTGCTTACCATGCCGAGAAAATTTCTCGAACACTCTAACAACGCTTGCTGCGGAAGATCGGAAAGCTTTGGACCGCAAAAAATATGAACAAGCTTTTCCATTAATCAATCTCCCTCTTCCGTCTTTCCCTCAATATATTCCAATTACGATTCTTCAAACAGCGACAGCACGGCGCTCCCCTTTTCCTCTCCCGGATACGGAATATTCATATGTTCATAACCCACCCGCGTTACGATGCGGCCTCTCGGCGTCCGCATCAAAAAGCCGAGCTGAATCAGGAACGGCTCGTAGACGTCGGTAATCGTGTCCGTTTCCTCGCTGATGGCCGCCGCCAAGGTTTCCAGTCCCACAGGGCCGCCGGCGAATTTCTTTATCATCGTCGTCAGCATACGGCGATCCATACGGTCCAGACCCGCCTTGTCCACTTCCAGCTTCACCAACGCCTCATCCGCAAGCTTTTCCGTTATCACTCCATCTCCATTGATCTGCGCGAAATCGCGCACACGCTTCAAAAGGCGATTTGCCACGCGCGGCGTGCCTCGAGAACGGCGGGCGATTTCAATCGCCCCGGCGTCTTCAATACGAATTTTTAATATTTCCGCCGCACGCTTGATGATTTCCTTCAACGCCTCCGGACGGTAATATTCGAGCCGAAGCGGCACGCCGAAGCGATCGCGGAGCGGAGCAGCCAACGCCCCCCATCTCGTCGTCGCGCCGACAAGAGTAAACGGGGCAATATCCAATCGGATAGAACGCGCGCCGGGCCCTTTCCCGATAATGATATCCAGCGCAAAATCTTCCATCGCGGAGTAAAGCACTTCTTCAATGCTTCGGGAAAGACGATGTATTTCATCAATAAACAGGACGTCCCGTTTTTCAAGATTCGTCAAAATCTCCGCAAGCGTTCTGGAATTCTCAATGGCAGGCCCGCTGGTCACACGGAAATTTACGCCTAATTCATTGGCGATGATCGCGGCCAACGTCGTCTTGCCAAGGCCCGGAGGACCGTAGAGAAGCACATGGTCAAGCGCTTCGCCCCGTTTCAAGGCTGCCTGGATAAACACGGAAAGATTCTCTTTTGCTTCATCCTGTCCTATATACTCTTTCAATTTACGCGGACGCAAGCTATATTGCCAATCGTCGGAGGACTGTTCCTCCATGGCCACGATACGGCCTTCCTGTTCTTCCACCGGTTACCTCCTCCCCGCAAATTCCTTCAACGCAAATCTAATCGTTTCCTCCGTGGTCATCGGCTTCGTAATACGCCGCAACACTGAGGAAATCTCGTCCTGTGAATACCCGAGTGCGGACAGCGCTGCGATTGCATCGGAAGTCGGCTCGTCCTGCAACTTTTCCGCAGTCGGAAGAGCGCCTTCGGCCGCACCCGCGCCTTCAAGCCCCGCAGTCTTATCCTTCAGTTCCAAAATCAACCGTTCCGCCGATTTTTTCCCGACGCCCGGAAGTTTTGTGAGCACAGCAATCTGTTGTCCATGAATTGCCTGAAAGAGCCTCTCGATTGTAATCGACGACAAAATCCCAAGAGCAACCTTCGGTCCAATGCCGGAAACGGAAATCAGCAGCTGGAACCCCTGATATTCTTCCTGGCTTTCAAAGCCGTAAAGGGTCATCGCATCCTCCCGTACGGCAAGGTGCGTATACAGCATTGCTTCCTCGCCGTTTTTCAGACGGCTCCGCGTCGAGGACGGAATAAACACGCGGTATCCGACTCCGCCAACATCCAAGAGGCAATAGTCCTGCAACAACTGTACGACCTTACCTCGTAAAAAACCTATCATAAATCATTCCTCCATGCCGGGCTGCTCATGAAATGCAACGCACAGATTGCGGCCGCCAACGCGTCCGCCGTGTCGTCCGGCTTCGGCGGCGCAGGAAGGTTCAAAAGCTTCGTGACCATGTAAATCACCTGTTCCTTGGTCGCTTTTCCGTATCCTGTCACCGATTGCTTAATCTGAAGCGGCGTACGCTCCACGATTTCCAGGTTGTTCTTCGCTGCGGCGAGCAGGACGACGCCACGTGCCTGACCGACGGGAATCGCCGTCGTCACGTTGCGGTTGAAAAAAAGCTGCTCGACGCCCATCGCATCAGGTCGATATTTTTTGATCAGCGCATCAATCTCGTCATAAAGTTTCATCAGTCGATCCTGCATACGCGCTTTCGAACTCGTCGTAACGGAGCCGTACTCATGAGGAATCAATCGACTCCCCTGCGCCGCTTCGACGAATCCATACCCGCAAATCGCCGTGCCAGGATCAATCCCAAGTACCAGCAATCTTTTTCCCGCTTTCCAATCAAATCTAATACTTGTTCTATTATAACATGCTTTCGTATCCTTCGCTATGATTCAGCGTTGTTTCTGCAAGGAAACGCCGTCGCGATATGTTTGGGAATCTTCCAATCTCAACTTTTCTTTCGGCTGAGGAACAAGCCGGAAACCGCCCCCGTCGCGTGCGACCAGCCCCAGCTCGGAAAAAATTTGCAGCGCGATCTGCAAAATCTCCGGCGAGGTGTTGCATCTTCCGGCCAATAATTTGTCGTTTTCGGAAAAAGGCCTTTCCGTCTGCATTTTCTTCAATGCAAGATAAATGCCGCCAAGAATTTCCCTTGTCGGAAAAACGCTGCGTTTTCTGGAAGAACGAAGTTCCTTCAACTTGCACTGCACGGAGATTTTTCCGTTCCACTCGTTAATCTCCGGCATATATGCCATATCGACGTTGCCGCGGTTAAGCAAGACCAATTTTTCGCTCATATTCCAACCAATCGCTTCGAGCGAATCTGCGCCTCCCCGCAGTGAAAATTTCAAATGCTGGCCCTCACGCCCTATCGTCTTCGCATCGAATCCCCGCACGTCAAAACTTCCAAAAAGAGGTTTCGGATTTGCCATCCCGTAAGGTTCCAATTTCGCCAAATCCTCAACCAATTCGATAGTGATATCTTTCGGCAGCAAATCCGCTTCCAATTCCAAACGCGGAATATAATCCTCTTCGTTCAGATGAAGAGCGGCATAGTTATCCAACGCAGCACGCAAATCGTCAATCTTTTCGGGCAACACGGTAAGACCCGCCGCCATCTCGTGCCCCCCGAACTGCACCAAAGAATCCTTTGCCGCCGTCAGCGCGTCAAAAAGATGAAAACCCGGAATACTGCGGCACGAACCCTTTCCGATTCCATCCTGCACATTGATAACGACAGTCGGCCGATAATAGAGCTCGACAAGCCTTGACGCGACAATCCCTATCACGCCAGGATGCCACCCTTCCCCCACCACGACGAGAGTACGGGCCGCCGCCGTGTCGACAGATGCGAGCTGTTCCTTCGCCTGCTCGACGATATCCGCCTCGACCTGCTGCCTTTCGCTGTTCAGCTGATTCAATCCTTGCGCAATCTCCAAGGCTTTTTCCCCGTCTTCGGAAAGAAGCAGTTCCACGCCGCGCATCGCCGTTTCCAGACGACCCGCCGCGTTGAGCCTCGGCGCAAGCATAAATCCGACCTGCCCGCTGGATATATCCTGACCGGAAAGGCCGGCTGCTTCTATCAACTGGCGCAGTCCTTCAATCTTCGTATCCTTCATACGGGACAAGCCAATCTTTACCAGCTTCCTGTTTTCCGAAAGCAGCGGCACAATATCGGCGACCGTCCCTAACGCGACCAATTCCAAATCGTCTTCAAAACTCTCATTGCGTAATTCCCGGAATAACGCCTGGCAAAGCTTAAACGCGACGCCGACTCCCGCCAAATCCTTGAACGGATATTCGCAATCCGTTCTGTGCGGATCGACGACTGCCGCCGCTTCCGGCAATTTCTCTCCCGGCAAATGATGATCCGTGACCACTATGTCCAGCTTTCCATGCAGAACTTCTATTTCCGATATGCTGGCAATCCCGCAATCCACCGTCACCACGAGTTTCGCTCCGTCATCCGCCAACTGGTTCAGCGACTCCGTATGAAGCCCATATCCTTCCTGACGGTCGGGAATATAATAATCCGCCTCCGCACCGAGACGGCGAAGCGCGTGTACAAGAAGGGTCGTGGACGTAATGCCGTCTACATCGTAATCCCCGTAAACGATGATTCTTTCCGAGTTTTCAATCGCGCGCCGAATACGTGCAACCGCCCGCTCCATATCCCGCATCAAGAACGGATCGTAATATTCCTGCTCCGTTTCGGGACGCAAAAAGGCCTTGGCCTGTTCCACATCGCAAATATTCCGCCTGCGCAATATTCCCGCGAGAAAAGGAGATATACCAAGCTGCGCGGCATATTTGACGTCCTCTTCTTCCCTATCGCCAACAACCAACCATTTTTTTCGCAACAAATATTCCTCCATTATTGACCGCAAAAGAAAAGGCACACGGGTAAAGTCTCGTGCGCCTTTCATTTTTCTTTACCGCGCCGCCTTTTTCGCCTCGCTCCAATTCCGAAGCGTCACCCAAAGCGGACTCGCGACAAAAATAGACGAATAACATCCACTGAAAAATCCGACGAGAAGCGCAAAGGAAAAATCTTTCGTCGTGTCGCCGCCGAACCAGTACAGCGCAAACGTGGTGAACAAAACCGTGCATACCGTATAGAGGGAACGCGTCAACGTCTGATAGATACTGCGGTTCGCCAGTTCGACAATATCGCCGCCGCGTCGAAAATGAAGCCGCAGATTCTCACGAATACGGTCGAAGATAACGATAGTATCGTTAATCGAATAACCGACAATGGTCAACAGCGCCGCGACGAACGAGGAATCCACCTGCTTTTGCAGGATCGAGAACACGCCCAGCACCACGAGCACGTCATGAATCAATGCCAGAACCGCCGCAATACCGAAACGGAACTCAAAGCGGAAAGACACGTAAGCGACAATCAAAAGCCATGAAAGCAACGTCGCCAGCGCCGCATTCATCAAAAGCTCCGCGCCCATGGTCGCTCCGACTTTCTCCTCCCGAAGCACCGAATACGCGCCCAGTTTTTCTTTAAGGGAAGCCATGACCGCTTTTCGATCATTTTCCTCCAAATCCACCGTGCGAATCATCACATCCCGCGCCTCGGTAGCGTTGCTCGCGTCGCCGGACAGCTGAATCATGCTGTTGTCGAGATCATAGCCTTTCATGAC
>JAEEGK010031255.1_pt1 | contig 10504 bp, 14 predicted proteins | sample 8958771 | NCBI WGS metagenome assembly JAEEGK01 (sample SAMN16246547, study PRJNA631951) | gut metagenome | biome: gut microbiome; feature: rumen; material: SC-attached | host: Bos | place: Iran: Karaj | collected 2018-10 | reverse complement strand
TCCGTTGTGTGCAATTTCATCAAGCTCACGTTCATTGTTTACTATACCGCCGCCTGTTCCGCCGAGTGTAAAGGCAGGCCGGATAATTGCAGGAAAACCAATTACATTATGTACAAAATCTGCAGCGTCTTCGTAAGTTGTAACTACCTTAGAAGGAATACAAGGCTCGCCGATAGCCTCCATTGTATCCTTAAACATCTGGCGGTCTTCTGCTTTATCAATTGTTTCGGGTCTTGCACCCAAAAGCTGTACATTATGGCTTTTTAAAAATCCGCTTTTTGCAAGCTCCATACTCAGCGTAAGGCCAGTCTGTCCTCCAAGTGTAGAAAGCAGCGAATCAGGTTTTTCTTTTTCTATAATTCTTTCAAGAGTTTTAAGAGTCAGAGGCTCCATGTAAATTTCATCTGCCATGTAATGATCAGTCATAAGCGTTGCAGGATTGGAGTTTACAAGACAAACTTCAAGTCCAAGAGATTTAAGCGCCTTACATGCCTGGTTTCCCGCATAATCAAATTCTGCTGCCTGACCAATAATAATAGGTCCTGAACCAATGACCATTACCTTATGAATATTCTTGTTGAGTGGCATAGCAGTCTAATCCTCCTGAAAACTCAAAAAAAATAGCGACCCCTAAACCTAGAGGTCGCCATTGACTTAAAAAGAATATATCACTTTCTTTATTTTTTGTGAAGTATTTTTAGTCGGATTTTCGGGGGGAGGTAAAAAACTTGCAGGAATGTAAAAATTCCCCTATATTGCCAATCCCCCAAATTTATGATAATATCAAATTCATTCGGGCCATTAGCTCAGTGGTTAGAGCAGAGGACTCATAATCCTTTGGTCCTTGGTTCAAGTCTAGGGATTAGACGGTTTTAGCACTTGGGGATAGGTGCTAAAGCCTTATAATACAAGCATTTACACAATCATCTGACCTTCAGAGTTGTAAAATGTTAAGCAAATGTTAAGTGCTTAATAAAAAACTGGAGGTAAAGATGGACACAAATTATCACATCTTCAAAAAATCAGTAAAATCTAAAGGAAAAACTGTACACAAGTGGTATTTCTATTGGAATGACCCCATTACAGGAATTATGCGCCAGAAAGTCTGCAAAGGCTGCAAGACTCAGGCCGAAGCTTATGCGTATGTTTCTGCACAACCCTCTTTGTTTGTAGAAGAAAAAATCACGATAGAAAAGATTGCCAGATGGATGTATGTTCCAGGAAGTTCTCACATGGAGAGGATGCAGAAGCTGGGGAAAACATATTCTATCGAAACTCTTAAATGTAAACGAGGTTTGCTTGAAATATTTCTGCAGGAATTTGGCGAACTTGAATTGCAGCAGCTTACAGTTCCAATGGTAATTGATTTTCTTACCAAAGACCCTCATTCAGGCAGTTGGAAAAACAATTTCCTGACAGTTGTAGGCGAAGTTTATGCGGAAGCACCTTTTCAAGGTCTGCCGTATATTCAAGCTCCACAGTTTCCAAAATTCAAGCGAAACAGTAAGAAAAAAGACGTATTTACAACAGATGAACTCAACCTTTTATTCGACAGACAGCTTTGGATTGATATGAGCAACAAGCGTTATTCAAAGCATCCGCAGTTTGATGAAGGATATGAATCAATCTATCTTATGTTCTTATGCAGTATTGAATGTGGACTTCGTATAGGTGAGGCAATAGGTATTCGTGTAAAACAGTTTGAATTTGAAGAAGGTATACTTGTTGTAGATGGCTTTTACAAACATAATCAGCTTGTTAGAACAAACTATAACAAGTGCGGTTCCGATGATGACAGAAAAATTCGTGTAGTTCCATTGCCAAAGAATTTTGCATTGGTGATGCAGGCATATATCCAGGAAAATGAGCTTAAAGATGATGATTATGTTTTCCAGCGCTACGGAAAACCCATCAGAAAGTGGCTTGCAGAAGAATGGTTCAGAAATGTTCTTGCCCACTCTGGTATTGAGATTGGTAACAGAATACTTACACCACACTCTTTGCGTTACACTTATATCACAAGAATGCGTCGTGAAGTTGCAGGAGAAACTGTTCAAAAGATTGCCGGACATACAAGCCTTGCTATGACTGATCATTATACAAGAGCGGTTATTCCAGAGATGGTCAAAGCTGTAAAGCCTGCGGTGGATGCAGCGAACAGGTTGTTTGAGTAGAAAAATGAGAGAAATGAATTTGACAAACATGTCACAAAAAGTATATACTTTTTGTGACATGAACAATGGATATACTAATGCAATAAAATCAATGATCTCTGAGGCTCAGCCAGGAACTATATTTATTCATTCAGATTTCTCTGATTTAGCAGATTCTGCAACAATCAGACAATGTCTACGCCGAATGGTAACAGACAAAGAAATCCGCCGAATAAAACCTGGTATATATGATAAACCAAAATATAGCCAATTACTTAAGGAAAATTTACCTCCAGATCCAGATAAAGTTGCAAAAGCAATAGCTCGTAATTTTCATTGGACAATTGCTCCTTGCGGAGATCAGGCAATGAATATTCTTGGCCTTTCAACACAGGTTCCTGCTGTTTGGACATATCTAAGTGATGGTCCTTACAAGGAATATGATATTGATAAAATAAAAATCTCATTTAAGCATAGAACAAATCGAGAAATATCAAAGATGTCATATATTTCTTCTACAGTGATACAGGCATTGAAAGAACTTGGAAAAGAACATGTTACAGATGATACAATTAAGATTCTTTCGTCAAAAATTACAAATGAAGATAAGCAGACATTATTAAAAGAAACTGTAAATTCAAGCGAATGGATTTACAAAATAATACAAAAAATTTGTAAGGAATAAGTATGATAGAAATAGCAAAAAGATCAGATGAAGAATTAAAAGAACTTTTTCAGGCAACGGCATACAAAATGGGTGTACCCGAGACAATTGCAGAAAAAGATTTTTGGGTATGTTTTTTATTGGATCATCTTTTTAATGATAGTTCGTTTAATAATACATTCGTATTTAAGGGTGGAACCAGTTTATCTAAAGCATTTCATGTTATTGAAAGATTTTCTGAAGACATCGATTTAATTTTAGACTGGACTAAACTTGATTATTCTGCAGATGAACCTTGGGAAGAACGTTCCAATAATCAGCAAGATAAGTTTAACAAGAGAATGAATGGAGCTGCTGCAAAATTCTATGAGGAAAAATTAGTTCCTGCGTTGAATGCTGAAATTGAGTCGAAACTTGGATTAAAGGACTGTTTTAAAATTGATGAAAATGATCCTATGATTGTTATCTTTAATTATCCTGTTTTGTTTCCTGATTCTAAAGAGTATTTGCGTCCTTATGTCCAACTGGAAATTGGTCCAATAGCAGAATGGTTGCCTTCTACTCAAGTGGAAATCACGCCATTTGCTGCAGAATATTATCCACATCTCTTCTCTAAAAAAAGTACACTTGTACGAACAATTGATGTAGAAAGAACTTTCTGGGAGAAAATAACAATTCTTCATAAGATAAAGAACTGGCCAGATGGAAAACCTGTTCAAAAAAGATATGCACGACACTTATATGATGTTTTTCAAATGGCTCATTCAGATGTAAAGGATAAAGCTTTTGCTAAAAAGGAATTATTGGAAAGAGATGTCTTATTCAAGAAAAAGTTCTATTACGCAAAAACAATGCCATACGATACTTTAACATTACATGATGTGCAATTAGTTCCCGAAGGACGAATTCTTGAGGAACTCAGGCTCGATTATGACGCAATGAAAAATATGATTTACGGAACAAAGCCTGCGTTTGATGAAATAATTGAGTGCTTGAAGAACTTAGAGAAAGAAATTCATCAGCTCTAAGCATAAATAATTATATCACAAAAAGAAACGGCTTGTTGGATTACCAGCAAGCCGTTGTTGTTTTAAAAGCTATTCTTTCTTTTCTGCTTTTTTCTTTTCGACGTATTCCAGGTGCTCGAATTCCATTAATTGATTGAGCATATCTTTGGCTAGTTGTCTACGTTTTCCTGTAAGGTTATCTAAGCAGAATAAATCATTCAGATTCCGTTTAGCTGTATCTAAAATGTGCAGATCATTTGAATCAAATTGAGTATTATTTTTATCAATTTTATTTCCTGTCAAAAGATATTCAACAGAAATTCCTAACGAATATGCAATATTGATTAAAACATATTCACTTATATTAATTCTTCCTTTGGCCCAATTAGATAGAACCCTGTATGTTAATTCTGGCATATTTGTAAAAAAACAAAGATGTGTTTTTTGATTATCTGCATCAGGAGTATTTGTTTTTTGGGCTAGAATTTCGTAAATCCTTTTTCGTATTTCTCGTCTCTTGCCTACAGTGGCATTATAGTCACTTACTTTACCAACAGTATTGTCTGAGGCTAACCACTCAACTGAAACTTCAAAGAAATCTGCAATCATATCAAGAGTTTCTAGTGGGGGCAAAATGTTTTTTGATTTCCAAGAACCAACAGTACTTGAACTCAGATTTAACTTATTAGCGAATTCTTTTCGTGTTATTCCAAGTTCTTTTGAGAGTTCATCAATTTTATTTACTAAAACTATACCATTAAACATTTTCTTTTTTTGAATTTAGTTGACAATAATAAATAATAGATATATATTAAAAAACGATAATATCGAAAAAAAATTATATTATCGTTTTTTAATAATTACTAATCAACACCTGTCAGGTTCGATGATTTGTAATTGCTTGTAATAACAAATTTTAATTGTCTACATATCTTGGCCCATATCCCCGAAAATGTCAACCAAGGTATGGTAGACTAGGAGGCAAAATGCAAAACAATTATGATTTGGATCTTAAAACGATTCAGTTGCAGAATGAAAGACTTTTGAGAGAAATCTCAGAGCTTCATAAGATGTTAGAAGCACCAATAGAAAAAAGTGATGTTTCTAAAGAATTCTATACCGTACAAGAATGTGCAGAAATGAAAGGCGCGGCAAGTTTATCGTCGTATAAAGCTAATCGCTTCATGTTGCCCGGAGCTGGAAACTCAAAATATTGCGTTTATATACTAGGCCGACTTGCGTTTCCGGCTTCTGAGGTAAAACGCTGGCTTACAGTAGATGATAGTTCGTATTTGGACTATGCACGTGAATGCGGTGTTACCGTAATTCCAGAAAAGTATTTGAGGCTTGCTCAAAAAGCCAAACAAAAAGCAGGAGGCCAATAATGAGCTTTAAACGAAGAGAGCCATCGAACGGCAATTCGATGACTCTTATATCGCTTTCAAAGGTGCTTCGCAACACTTTTTTCAACGACAAAAGTACTTTATCAAATAAGTATCCTTTTGTCTATTATCAGCGTGGGAGGAACTTGTATGATAAAAAAGCCTTCAAAGAATCCTAAATTCGGACAAGGATTCATCATTCATGATTGGATGATTCGTTGCTTTCATTTACAGGGAGACGCTCTTTTGATTTATGCCTATATTCATTCCTTCAGTAAAGATGGAGAAGGAAAGTATTATGGCAGTTTAAGACAATTGTCTTTCTGGTGTGGTAGATCCAGACCGACTGTTATGAAAGTATTGAACAGTCTTTTAGAAAAAGAATTAATCCTAAAAGAAGAGGTACCCTATACGGGACTTAATAAAGCTCGTCATTACTGTAGATATTGGACTACATTTTCACGGCTCTCTGAAACGGAGCAGGAGAAAATCTTATCCACAACAGTATAAAAAGCTATTACAGTTGGGAAGGAAGTTATCCACGACAGTACAAGAATCTTTACATGTTGTTATCCACGACATGTAAAAGATGAATTCACAACAGTACAAATCTAGATAAAAAACATGTAAAGCTGCTTTACACAATATATATATATTATAAATAAATATATATAGGGTAAAAGAACTTTACCATTCAAAATTGCGGTGGATAACTCCTTGTGGAAAACTTTGATTTTTACATGGAGAATTATTTATGAAGTTAGAAACAATTACATCAAAATTTAAAGAAATGTTTTCTTCAATGAAAACAAATAAAGTGTCCTATATTGATATTGATAAAATCAATGTTGATAAAGAATTTGAAAGCATATTTCTTCAGAAAGAAGCTGATGTCCAGAAATTGAAAGATTCTATGGCAAAGAATGGGTTTGATCCAAACTTCCCAGTGATTCTTGCTAAAGGATTTCCAGAAGTAGATGATAAAACCATTGTAGAAGGGCATAGCCGTTTAAAAGCTGCCAGGCAATTAAATATAACGCGTATTCCGTATGTCGAGAAACAGTTTTCTAGTCGTGAAGAGATTATTAGTTTTATTTACAGGATTCAGGTTGCAAGAAGAAATCTCACTGAACAGGAGCAGCTGTTATACATTCAAAAGATGACGGCCATGAAAAATGAAAATGGTAAGCAGGTGAAGACAGATCAACAGATTGCAGATGATCTTGATATTTCTAGACGGCAAGTTTCCAAACTCAAGGAAGTGCAAAAGAAATCTGATTCAGCAACCCTTGAATCATTCATGGCCGGCCAGATATCTCTTAATGCTGCCTACAACAAGATGAAGTCCGAAGAAGTGTCTGAAGACAAGGAAGACTCTACTACCTCTTCTGTAGAGGCAAATACAACTCCCAAGCCTCCTAAAAAGACTTACCAAGATGGTTATTCTGCAGGCATCCGTTATGCACTTCAGGAATTGTCAGCCGGAAAGACAGCTGAACAGTTATTGTCAGAATTGGCTGAATAGGGAGGCTCTATGAATAAATCAAGACCGAATAAAATCACATTCAGACTTTCTGATACAGAGCTTAAAGCTTTCAAGCAGCGTGTGGAAAAATCTGGTTATAACAATCAACAGTTTTTGGCAAAAGTTATTTTCCAAAAGCCTGTAATTGAAAAGGAAGCCGTTAAAGCACTGATGTTTGAATTAAAAAAGCAGGGAGTGAATCTGAATCAGATTGCTCGTAGTTGTAATTCAGGAAATACTGAGTTGGAAAAACAAAGGATTTTACAAACGATTCAAAATTTGGAGGTAATTTATGGCCGTATTCAAAGCTATTAATGTTAAGGTTGGTGAAAATGCCAATCTCAAAGGAATAATTAATTATGTTCTTAAACCTGCTAAAACAGAAGAACAATTGACAACAGGATTCTTTTGCGATGTCCCAAATGCTCTTGAGACTTTCATGGAAACAAAAAAGAATTTTAACAAATTAAAAGGTCGTCAATATTATCATTTTATGCAGAGCTTTCCCCCTATAGAAAATATTACAGCACAAAAGGCTCATGAAGCTGCAGTAAAGTTTGTTAATAAATGTGCAAAATTCAGAGGCTTTGAAATGATTATTGTGACTCATAAAGACAGAGACCATTTACATACTCATTTCATTATGAATAGTGTAAATTTTTATATGGCAACAAGTTTCATATAACCCGCAAGGAACTTGCTGCCATGAAAGCATTTCAAAACCAGATATGCATAAAGCAGGGGTATTCTCCAGCTCCAAAAAAAGGTTTTGATATGTTTGGACAAAAACGACAAAATGCACGAGCTGATAATTCAAAAACTTATCATGTACTTAAAAAGGCCAAGGCAAAGAACCAGAAAAGTTATTTGATGGATTGTGCAGAAGCAATTAAAAAGTCTTTAAAGATTGCTAAGAATAAAGATCAGTTTATTTCTCTGATGAAAGCTCAGGGATTCGAGACAGAATGGAAAGACAATAAAAAACATATAGTCTTTAAAGATATAAAGCGGGAACAACAAGGGGAGAAAAAATGTAAGACACGTTTATACAAGCTTGCACAATTTTTCCCAGAACTAAAAGATTTCAAAACTAAGGAGAATTTATTAAATGCAATTGGACGAAACAATCAATCAGACAACAGAAGACATCCTGTTACAACAAGCTATAGAGACGAATCAACAGTTGGAGCAAATACAGAACTCATTGACTTTAATTCAGAGTTTGAAAAATATTCTGACAGAGTCGATAAAGAACGTGCTGAACGTGCAGCTGAAGAAACAGCAAGACGCCTTCGAGAATCAGATGAAAGAGAGCAGGAACGAATTAGGACAGAGCAGAGAACTTCACAAAGCTCAATTATCGGAATTCGAAAAAAAATACGATCAGACAATTCAGAGCTTTCGGAACAAGTTGGACATACAGATAAACAGTCTGAGACAAGAACTTCCAAAGGTATCCATCGATAATTGCAAAAAGATTACAGAGAATGCCTGTGATGCTATTGAAAAAAAAATTGATGAAAATACTAATAAGTTGAATGAAGCAACATCAGAATTAACTGATAAACGATATCATTATGCATTTTTTTCATTTGTTTTATCTATTATTCTTGTGGCTGCTTCTTTCTTAGGTTTACTTTATTTACAGAACTATCGTGATGGAATGGCTATTGCAGAAGCTAAGGCTGAAGAAGTTCTGGCAGATGAACGTATGAAATTTGAAAATGAAATGGAGGCTGCTAGAAATAAATTGGATAATGATATGCAATTAATAAAAACTCAGATTGAAAATGATGCTGTCTTAACTTATGTAAATAGTAAAAAATATAGGGAAGATGCCTGTAAGTTAGTTGCAAGCAATATCAGTAACGTTGATGTTTGTTATTATCTGTATATATATACCAAATCAAAGGATATAGAAAAGTATAAACAAATAAAGGCATTTTATTATGATTACTTAAAATCTGGATATCAACAATATCTGGACCAGTGAGCTTGTAATCAGCTTCCAAACCCTCTCCGATTTTACTCAAATATTCAAAACAATAAAAGCGTGATTTTTTAGACATATCGGTATACAATATAGTAAAGAGACGGATACTGTCGTAATTTCGGAGGAAAGAAAATGGTAAATCTATATTGGAAAAACAATAATCAAATTACTGACGTAGAAGAAAAACCTTTTATTAATGAAGCTGATTTTGAAAAATTTATATTTGATAATCAAAATATCCTTGGTGGGGATATTTCTATTATTCATAGACAAATACGAAGTGGAACAAAAGATGGAATTCCTGACATGATAGGAATTGATACTGATAATAGAATTTGTATTATCGAATTGAAGAATATCGAAGCTAACGAAGATATCGTTCCTCAAGCTTTGCAATATGCAATTTGGGCAGAAACGAATCCGGATTCTATAAAATCGTTATGGCTTGAATGTAAGAATAAACCTGAAGATTTAAAACCTGATTGGGATAATCTTGATATTAGGATTCTTTTAGTTGCACCAAATTTTAAACAGAATGTATTAAAGATGTCTAAAAAAATAAATTATCCTGTTGAATTATATAAGGTTCGGAGATATGGGATTTCAGATAATGAATTCATTTCAGTAGAAGTTCTTGAAGCTGAGGATAAAAAAATAGTATCTACAAAAGCAAAAGAAGATTGGTCATGGGAGTTTTATGAAAGGGAACATGATAGAAAATCTATGCTTCAGTTTAAAAATGTCGTAGAACAAATCGAAGAATACTGTAAAAAGCAGAATTGGAATTTGCCATATAATTTAAATAAGTATTATACAGGATTTAAAAGTGGAACTAGAGTTGTTTTCTGTGTTGCATGGGGCGCTGCATATACTTGGAATGTAAAATTTAAAATTTCAGACAAAGATGCCTCTGCTTTTAAATCTGCTAATTGGGAATTTCAAAGATATGATTATAGTTTTAAGGAGGCTTTATTTAAGGCGAAAAACCCAGACAAAGCAGATATAAAAGAACTTGATCCATTATTCAAAAAAGCTTATGAAGGAAAATAAGAGCATAACATAGTAAATGGAGTATAGTCATGGCAATTGTAATTCGAGGAAGAAATCAATTTGAAGTTTATTTAATTATGTTCTGGACTATTGGTTGGCCTGTTCTTATATTTTCACTTGGTGATAAATTAACTGAATATATTCCTGAAACTGTTCTTATTGTACTTGGTGTTTTAATATATATTTCTGCTTTCTTTATTCATTTTGTTATTATGCGATGGTATTACAAATTAAAATTCAATAAGAAATTTAATGTAACAATGAATCAAAAAGAATATAACTACATAAGCAAGCATTTGCTTTTAGTGCCAAATAGCACTGATATTGATAATTTATCTATGGAATTACGAAAGGCTTTGTTTATTTATTTAGCTTATTCTAAAGATAAGAAGAAACCGAATGAAACATTTATCTTAGATTCAATAAAATTATTACAAGATAATAATCTGATAAAATAAAATATGGAAAACGAATTGTTTTATTAACAATATGATTTTGTGCAACCTTGCACAAAGTTTTTTAATCGTAATTTGAATACAAAATCCCTTCTTTTGAGGCAAAAAATCACACTGTAAACCCAACTCCATCCCCCGAAAAACGGTTCTGATGAGACCGCTTTTCGGACGATTTCGTTGTGCTTACAGTGGCAAGATTCGCAAAAGTGACGGCACTGCGGCCATCATTTTGCCAATCTTGCGAGGGAACTTTGTCCCCTTCGAACCTCTACTCG
>JAEEGK010031253.1_pt1 | contig 10504 bp, 8 predicted proteins | sample 8958771 | NCBI WGS metagenome assembly JAEEGK01 (sample SAMN16246547, study PRJNA631951) | gut metagenome | biome: gut microbiome; feature: rumen; material: SC-attached | host: Bos | place: Iran: Karaj | collected 2018-10 | reverse complement strand
CAAGTTGCAATTTATTCATCAGAACGTCTTTTTTGACTATCCTAAGTCCATCCTTTTCGTCTTTTGTGGGGAAAGGATCTTGTATTTCGAATCCCCTGCTTTCCCATGCCTTTAGGAAAGCTGCTTGCTTAATATCAAAATTATCTAATCTTATTTTACCCTTATCTTTACCCTCATCAACTATGTCAAGATCGCCAAAATTCTGACTCCCCTTCTTAAACGACTTGACAAACTCATCATGAGTATCTGTATTAATCTTAAGTTTATTCAATGTTCTTTCTGTAACAAACGGATTATTCTGAGAAATCACATCAGAGCCTGGATTTAGCATTACCATCACAGTTTTTGCATCACGATTTCCTACATAGTAGCCTGGCAATCCATGAGTTGAAAATTCATCAGAATTACCAAATAAAGCCGTAGACAATTGCTCCGCCTCATTTATCTTACATCCTTTAAACTGCTGAATATATGCAAGGATACCACTGTTATACAGATCTTCTAAATCATTTTTTATTCTATCGTCTATTGTCATAGTTGTTTGTCGATTCACCTTTACATCGCGAGGTTTTTAAGGATTATTACTTTGTTTCAAACAATATCTTCCTCAAAAGTTTCATGCACTTTTTAGGATCTGAAGGATAGCAGGGAAAAATCATCTGCTTGTATTGTTTCACAAGTTCGTCTTCCTCATCTATATTTCCAAGCCTTTCAGCATATTTATTGATCCAGTCAAAAGCCTTGTCTTCTCGAATGTTGTCAAAAAGATAGCGTCCAAAGCCATAGGCAGGAAGGTCGCCTGTTTCTTTTTGCTTTTCGCCAATAGATTTCTTTGTCCATTCAAGAATTACTGACCATTCATCACCATACATTTTTCCCATCACCCTAAGAAACACCAAAGTGCTAAATTCGGCCATAGCCTCTTCTATTTCCCTGATGTAGTTACGCTTCGCTTTATTATGCTGCTCGGTGAAATAATGGAAATAGGCATGGAACAATTCGTGAATGTACGTAGATAGTACGCCGTTATATGTCGGTTCTCCACAAGCATCCTTTATGTTGTCCACGTACAATTTAACTCTTTTCAATTTTGGCAAATACTCGCCCAAAAGCGTGTATGAAGAAGTATATTCATCACTACCTTCTTCTTTCGTCCAAGGTTTCAACAAAGGACAATAATAATCATCTTTTTTATCAATGCTACATTTAGAGCAATCCTTCTTTTTGGGACAGTTTTTCTCAAGCCTCTTTTTCATCTCTTCGAAAACATTCTCCTTCATTTTCACTGGACGACATCCTCTTTCTTTGGAGACTTCAACACATTTTGCATCATTTTGGTCGCCTTGTGAACTAACAGCCCCCAAAAAATTATATATATTTCCAAAATTCAATTCTCTTATCTCACCAAGACCGTTCTCAAACATATCATTAATCAGATTACATTCAACGTCATCTTTTTCGTGTGGATATTCACGATAAGGACGATGGTGACAATTAGCTTTAGAAAGCAAATATAGTAAAAAGTTCATTTGTTATAACGATTTTCCTTTACATCGCGAGGTTTTTATCCTGTTTCTATTTCATTAATCCTTTTATTCATTTTTCCTCAGTTCTCCGCCATTCTCCTCAGGCAGTTCCACTATGAGGCTGTGCAGCTCTTCGGGAAGGCACTTCTTGTAGTAGTCAGCCTTCTTGGCAGGAACATAGATGGTCTTTAGGGCAGGACAGCTGAAAAATGCATCAGACTTTATCTTGACGACAGAAGCACCCAAGGTTACTGTTTCCAATGACTTGCAATTGCCGAAAGCAAAATCATCAATCATCAGCACAGAGTCGGGAATGACAACGCTCTTCAGATTTTGACAATAATTGAAAGCACCGGAGCCAATCCACTTGACGCGCTTCGGGATAACGATACTCTCCAGCTCCTCACAACAAGAGAATGCTTCATCTCCGATGGCGAGGACATTTTCTGGAATAATGGTATTTGCACAACCAACAACCAAAGTATTAGAAATGAATATATATTCGCCTTTGTCATTATAAAAACGACAACGCGGAGAAACAATCGCATTGTTGTTGTTGATTGCCTCACCGTTCTCGTCAACAACAGTAATACTCTTCAAATTACAACAATCAAAAGCCTTGTCGGGTATTCTCACAGCGTCAGGTATGACGATGCTCGTCAGTCCAGTACAACCACTAAAAGCTCCCATCACTATTTCTTTCACCGAATTGGGAATGACGATGCTACTCAGGTCTGTGCATAAATAAAATGCATCCTCTCCAATTTTTGTCACTGAACCAGGAATGACAATGTTCTTCAGACTTGTACAATAGGCAAAGGCATCTGCCCCAATCTCCGTCACCGAGTCAGGAATGACGGTATTTGAACATCCAGCAATCAGTTTATTGGTCGCTGTTTCAATGATGGCATTGCTCTTGTTGCGGGAGTCGTACACTTTATTCCCCTTTGACACAACGATACTTGTCAGACTGGTGCAGCCTGCGAAAACTTTATCCCAAATCTCAGTCACCGATTTGGGGATGACAATGCTTTTTAAACCTGTGCAGTCTCTAAAAGCATATGACCTAATCTCCGACACCGATTCGGGGATAATGACACTCGTCAAACTTTTGCAATCCTCGAAAGCAGAATGATCAATTACCGTTTCACCTTCTAGAATGATTCCCACACCATCTTTCACTTTATATTGCGCCATAGGTTAGTTCACGATTACCTTTACATCGCGAGGTTTTTAAGGATTATTACTTCGTTTTATCCATTATTTATTCTGTTTATTTGGCCACAACTTCCAATCTCTCCCAAACCTTCACCATAGCCCAAGTGTCAAGCTCGCAGTAGCGAAGCAGGGCTTCGCGACTGGCTTTGGCTTCTTTAGATGGCATATCCTTGATTTTCGGGAAGAGCATCATCGCATTACCACCGTTTTGACAACGCTCGTCGAGGTTGTGGTAATCGAGCTCCGGGTCATTGGGGAAAAGCGCGGGTAGCACACTCTTGATGCTGAACGAGCCACCCATGGCAGGAACGTAATAATCTCCGGCACGGAACGGATCGATGAGGTCAACGATGTGTTTTTCGATATTCAGCAGATGTTCGCTGAGGTCGGGATAGAGCGAGGCCAGTTCTTCGATGCGGCTGCACTCAAAGCTTTTGTTGTAGGCCAAGGTGCAGACGTCCATCGGGATGTCCTTGCAAAGCTGCTCGGCCACGGCACGACGCGGGTCGGTGCCGTCACTCGGTGCCAGAAACTCCTTGTGTTGGTATGGTGCAGTGGCACTTTCCTTGATATGAAGCGAGTACTGGAAGGTGATTTGCTGATAAGGCTTTTGCCCTTCAAACTGAGGAACAGCCTGCTGCAAAGTCTCAAAGTCTAGAAAATAGAGCGGATAACTCAGGCCGGAAAGGAACTTGCGGATGCCCGCAACATTTATGTGTTCCATTTTGTTCAGCGTACATCTCACCTGCATCAGCTGTAAGGGCAGCGTCTTGGTGGGTTTCTTGATAAATTTCGGGTCGGATGTCTTGTTTTGCAACTCTATCAGCACATCCTCAAACGAGATGCGTCCGGCTTGATAGTATTTCAGCTTTTCCGAGAAGTTCATGCTGTAAATACCGAACACCGTCGGCTCGTCCTCGGGCACGCCATGCTGTCGCTTGCAATAGTCGAGGAAGGCACATTTGTAGGGCTTCATGCAGTGCTTGGAAAGGTCTATGTCGGGCTCATTGCCATCGCTCAGCACCTTCATCGCCAGTTTCACTTGGGTCGGCACCTTCAGGTATTCGTTATCCACCAAGTCCTTCATGTCGATGATGACGAACAACTGTTGCAAATCGAGTTCTCCATGTCGCACATAGTTGCTGTTGAGGCACACTAGATAGGTGTTGATGACTTTGACACCACATTTTTCCATCAACCATTTCTGGTAGGCGATATCGGGTGCATATTTTTCGAGTTTGGTCTCCTCGCCATCACATTCCGGGAAACTTGAGCTTTTCACCTCGTAGATGTCCCAGCCGTTGCTGTTGCGGCGCAGGATGTCGACGGCGCAGTAGTTGCCGTCGTGAGAAAATGAAGCCTCGCAGATATTCTCGGTGCCATTGGCCATCGCTTCCTTGGTCTTTTCCACCATAGCATTGAGGTCGAGGCTGCCGTCGGGGTTTTTCGTGGTCACCTCTATGAAGTCGCCGAAGAGTCCCATGGCGAGGTCGCCCACCTCGTTGCCTTGCTCGAAGCGTGCTTCCAAGGCATCGTCCGGGGTTGCTTCATCGGGTTTGTACACCTTCAGCCAAAGGTTCTTGGGGCATTGGCAGAAGGCCGTATAGCGTGATTTGGAGAGGGATTTGGTCATTTTATTTCATGTTTGTTTCGCTTTTATAATATAGTAACTTTGGGTTGAAAATTCAAAAAAGTTGTTAGTTAATGTACTTTTTTATTCGGTTGATCATGCCTTTTACTCTTTTTTCCATCTCATCTGCAATTTCTTTAGGCTTTCTATTATTCATCTCTTTTTCATTACAATAAATGCCATCGATGATAAAAGGAATCGGTTCATTGTTGTCAACTTTGGCATCACATCCAAATAATTGTTTGGAATGGAAAGTGTTTAAAACGCTTGCGTCATTACCATCAATATCTACCTCAAGCGGATAGAGCAGCCCACCGAGAACAACTTTCCCTATATGATGTTGGACATACTGGATATAGGTGTGGATTTGGAAAAGGTCTGCACGGTCAACATCCGAATCCTTGACATATTGCTTTTTGCCTTGCATACGTTTGTATTTTGCATCGAAAACAATGTATCTGTCTCCCTTCTGCAAAATGATGTCCGGGATAATATCGCGCTTATAGAATGTCTTCTCATAAATAGTATGACGGCATTCCTCTACCGGCCATACACGCCAGCCTTCATCAGCCAATCCTTCACCTAGTTTCTTGCGCAAGAATGACTCCCAAATCTCAGCCATATCTACAAAAACACATTCCGTCTGATTATCAGAAGTGGTATATCCAAGTCGCCGTCCTCTTATTATCGACCATGAAAAATCGACCAATGGTTTCCAACTCTGATATATACTCTTGTAGCGAATGCGCTGGTAGTCATTCTCGTTTAGGTCAAATCGTGTCCCTTTAAATTGGGTATTTAAAGCATTAATGGTATCTTGTACAGTTGACGGCATAGAGAATCCAAAACCAACGCTTGTATTTGTGCTCTTTTTCTTTTTGCTTTCTTGGGAGATAATACTTCGTGAAAGAATACGATGAGCCTCATATACAATCTTGCAAATGTGTTCATCTATAGTCTTTTCATACGTATTGGAACATACTTCCTTATGAATTAACCATGGTATTATCGTCCTATTAACGTCTAATGCCCCACGCAATGTAGCCCCTTGGTGCTCACATTTGACATTAGTTCGAGGCAACCCATACCGATTTGCCTTAGAACACTTTTCTACCCATATTCGCTTTTGCAGCAAATATAGCAAACTGCTGAACCATTCAGATGATTGCGTATCCTTTGCATCATGTTCCCCAACCTTGATATTATAGAGGTCTTCGAGAATAACTAATAAGAAATTTTCACCGAATCGTGGACGAATATTGATATTAACGTGATGAATAGCGGCATTTACATGAACCCTCAATCGCGCCATGCCAATATAGCGCCCTGCCCACCATTGTGTCGTAGGATTCGCCGAATCATCAAATGCAAGAGCAGTATGCATACGAGCCAAATAGTCATCACCGTCAGAATAACCATCGGCTCGATGCCAATAGTCACAAAACTGACGCATAGCCATATCAATTGTATATTGAATCGGCTTACCACCTTTTACTTCAAAAGGCAAACAATCTTTAGCTTCTAAAACGTATTGGCTCATTCCTCTGTAGACTCAGGCTGTTCCTTCTTAGTGTTTTTATCCTGCTTAGGTTTGGGAAAGAAAGCATCGTTACATTTTCCAATAAAACTCTCTTTGGAATTAGCATCCATCGTTCCACAATAGGCTTCAATGGTAGGGAGAATACTTATATGCCAGAGTATTTTCTTCGCCACATCCCAATCATAATTTACTTGTTCAAAGATGTCAACGATTTCTGCAAAGAATGCATGACCGATTAGATAATCCTTCCCAAGATTGCTTTCCCACTCAATATTATTATTCAGTTTGGTACAGCAATCGACATAATTATCAGGACGGTTGCGGTACTTTTCTTTCGTATTAGAGTCTTTAATCCCATCTATCTTTTTTTCGACCTTTTCACTAAGAATATCCTCAAGGCGTTTTTCATCATAGGTGCTAAGTCGCCATAAAAAACGACGTCTTAACGCAAAGTCCACCTGTTCCAATGAGAAATCAATCATATTCATTGTACCGATGAAATACATGTTCTGAGGGACTTTCAAATAGATTCTATTAGTTTCTTCGTCAATATTCAAACTCTTCTTATCCTCTTTTTCTATTTGTGATATATCTGCGCTAAGTTCTACGCCCTTTTCTCTATAGGACGGTTCCATAGCTGTAAATAATTCTCCAAACACCCGTGAGATATCAACACGATTGATTTCATCTAGAATAACGATATGAGGAAGTTCGTCATTAGATTCTATCCCAGCGATAATCTTCAGCAATTTTCCTGGTTTGACAGATATCTTTGTTCCACCCATTTTATCAACAGTAATACTTTTGCCTATGATGAAATCTTCATAAGTGTAGTTGGGGTGCAATTGTAAAATATGTATGTGTTGCTTGAATATAGTATCAATAGCTTCCAAACATTCTTTAATAGTTGTATTTGTGTTCTTTAATGCTTTGGCTATCATATTCTCTGCCATGCGTCGAGCTTGATAAGATTTACTGGTTCCAGGAGGACCGTATAAAACCATCGCTTTCTTATATTCAAGCAGAACCTCGTCAGACAGATCTTTACTTGTTAAGTCTGAAGTCGAATTGTCCCAGAAAGGACGAATAGTGGGTTGCCAAAAGGGATTAGGCATGTCAGCGATTTTTAGAAATTCCTTTGCTTTTTCCTCTTCACTATTTGTCTGTGCAGCTTCAGCTAGTTTTTGATACACACCTCTTATCTCTTGCCTGATTTTAAAAAGACTTCTGTCTATTTCAGACACCATCTCTGGCGCAGTTTTTTTTTCAGTCTGCTCTTCGTTTTGTGGGGCTTTTAGATTTTTAGAGATAAGTACTTTTTTGTTCTGTGCAGGAATAGGCAGATAGTAATCAGGTTTACAAAGAAACAGAAGAACATTTGAAATAGAATTGCTTGATATGGGTTTGTTATCCTTCTCATTCCATTTCAATCCATCTTTCCAATTGGAATCATTGCATAACCTAATTATTTCTATCTTTATTTCTTCTTTTTTGTCTTTCTTGAATTCATCTAATTTCAAAAATAATTCTACAATGAACAGCATCGCATCTAACGATGTTCCAGAGAATGCTTGACCTATAGACCAATATGTTTCGGTCTCGTAGTATGATTCTATATTATCTTTGTAATACTGATTATTTCCTGTATCTTGCTTATGCTGCCTCTCACTGCATAGATACATCAGCCAGTTGCAATGTAGGAGAATCTTAATAATTACTTCTTGGCTCTCGCTATATTTTTTCGTTAAAACTTGAAACACATAACCAGAAAAGATATCACCGATGCCCCATGTCTTTTCTTTCATGTTTCCGTTCTCCTCATTTTTCTTATGTGCCTCTGCGTTCTTTGTATCAAACAATGTTTTCACCTCTTTTAAGAAAGCTTGTACCATTTTAAGGTATTCTTTCCTAAAGAGTAGTTCATTCTTATTGTTCGAGAGTTGTGTTGTTAATATAGCTTTTTTGTCTATTACACAAGTTGCAATAAACTCATCAAATTTATCAATTTTAATTTCGTTCATAATATATAAAGTTTGTTATGTCATAGTAGGTTATTACTCATATTAAAACCATTATTCTCTTTCCCCCACCTCCATCAGCAGCTCCGGATTATCCGGCTCCACCGGATTGACACGGTAAGCATTGATTTTTCTTGTGATGCCAGCACGGCCAGTAACCATGCCGCCACGACGCAAAATGGTTGAATCGCTGTCGAGGATGACGATTTTGGTGTCTTCGTTGACATTACTTTGGTACCAGTCGCTAAAGTCCCAGCCGGCTTTTCTTACACGATGGTCTCGAACCCTTCGGTTTATCGAATATGTTTCAACGCAAAAGTCGTAAAACTCCTCGTCATTGTCGAAATAGATGATGTTGTTTTCTTGGTCGATACGCATAGGTTTGCTGGTTTTATGACGCTACAAATATAGAAACTTTTTCGGGAAAATTCAAAAAATCCCTGACGGCAATTCTATTTTCATTTTTCTATTGCTGTGCGATTTGGCCGCGGCCAGCAGGGCTTCCTGGGTGGTGTATTGCTCGTAAAGCGTGCATTGCGTGATGATGCCTTGCGTCGAGCATCGCTCACCGTCAACCAACACCAGTGCCCAGCCTTTGTCGTGGTCGGCGAACTCCTCTCCCACCAACGCGACACCTTCTGCCGCCTCAACCAACTCGTTTTTCTTCACTTTTTTGACTTTGAAAAACACTCTCGGCACGCCATGCTCCACTCGTTGCTCTGCCGTGTAAAGCCGCAACTCCATACCTTGGCGGATGTCTTTTTTATCCAGGTTGGCAATGAGCGCTGCGACGCCGTCCACCTCGCCAAGATGCTGCCTTACTGTAAGCAGCTTGCCTTCGCTCACTGGGATATCGGGCATCAGAAACGAAGCATAACTATCCATAAAGCTTTTTTCGACAAAAACCGCCGGCAGCCTATTGGCAAGCGCCACAAAGCCGTTGTAGGCCGACTGGTGTTCGGTGAACATCGTATCACAAAGCGACAATCCATGCCATAGTGCGATGGAATGCCTCATTCGCTGTCGTTGTACAAATTGTTTTAGGGTACACCGGCGCGGCTTTGAACTGTTGTGCGCAGTCCGTACTACTGTTTTCCCCTGTTTCTCATAGATGGTCACTCCCGATTGTGGCATTCTCCCAATCAGCGATAAACCTTTGACTTGTCTTTTTCCCATATCAGATTCGTTTTAATCAGGTGGCAGTTTCAAAGTAACCTCGTAGTTGCACCCTCTTTTACTCTATTCTTTCAGGTCTGTTATTCGTCTGTTATTCGATTTAATATCGAAGAACAATCGAAGAACAATCGAATAACAATAGAGCCTTTAATATGTTTGATTAGGCGCAACTCCGAGGCAAATCCTTGCCTGCCTCTATGTAGTTGGATTGCAAATATAGAAACTTTTGTCAGGAAATTCAAAAACAAGCGAAAAAAGTGGAGCGGCTAGCCACTCCACTTGCGTTTTTATTGTTTAGTCACTTTCACCTCTACGCTTCCATTCAAAATTCCGTGGATAATGCGAGCCTGCAACTGTTCCTGCTCTTCGGTCATCAGTTGGAAGGGGCAACCGTCTTCTTCGGTCTCGGTGTAATATTTGCCTTCGGCATCGTTTTTCAGATAGACTTCGCAACCAGGCTCCACGGCTTTGTAGTAGATGCGAATCGAAGGATATGCGACCTTCAGCAAGTCCGTCACTTCGTAACAGGGAGTCCAGGCCGTCTCGAAGGTCGTGCGTAGCGTGTTGCCTTGGCGTTCCAAGTCAGACCATTCTCCACGACACATCACCTCATCAGGATTCTTGCCCAAAGCTTTTACCAGTTGCCCGAGAGCTTGGCCTTGGAGGTTCTTCATAGTTTCATACAGCGCATCGAGTTCGTTCTTCTCGCCCTCGATGACATAATTGGTAGTGCAAATGTTTGCCATAATTATAATGTTTTATGATTGTCACTAATATAGTCATTTCTCGTCAAAAATTCAAATACTCGGAATATTATTGTTCTTCAATGGGCCACAAATCAGGCATCTGCTTCAAATATTCAGCGATGGCACTGATGGTAAGACGCTTGAACTCAATAGATTGTTCATTATTCACACTCCATTCTGAACTTTCAACGAAAGGATAAAACCACATTTTATGATTCAGATTCTTCAGCAGCGCTCGACATCCTTGATATTCCACCGCTATGCAATTGAAAGAATCAGAAGGAATATATGCGTGTACCTCTTGTAAACCATTGCTATTGAAGTATGGTATCATTCGTCTCTTTAGCAGCTCTATCATGCTGATACTATCCGCATAATGAAAATGTATGTCCAAAGCCCCGTTGGCACAGTCGCGCTCAATAACGGCTTCCATGAAAGTCTTCACTTCGTTTATTTTTTCTTTCCACGACAGTCCTTTCCATTGTTCTAGGTCGATGCGGTCTGCCGTTGCAGCCTCCATCTTACGAATCTTCAGGTTTTTGGCATAGTAGTTCAACTCCTCCTGTCGCAGTTCCAATTCGGCCGCCATATCCATAAGCAGGAAGGCAACGTTAAGGACGGTAAAACCCGTTTCCTCCATCAGCAGCGGC
>JAEEGK010031252.1_pt1 | contig 10505 bp, 19 predicted proteins | sample 8958771 | NCBI WGS metagenome assembly JAEEGK01 (sample SAMN16246547, study PRJNA631951) | gut metagenome | biome: gut microbiome; feature: rumen; material: SC-attached | host: Bos | place: Iran: Karaj | collected 2018-10 | reverse complement strand
GAGTACGCTTCTGTTCTGTCCTGCAAGTTCCTTTATGAGTTCGCTCATTTATTTAATTTCCGTTTTGTCGATTATTGAACAGAGTCTGGAAAGTAGTTCCGGATCGCTCTGTATTTCTTTTGAAAGTTCGTCTTTAAGCTGCTGTTTAGCCTTATCTAAAGCCTTAACAGCTTTCATTCGCGCCTGGCTGAGTTTGAGCTGAGTTTCTGCGATGCGGCTTGCAGAGCTTACAAGCTTCTCCGGATCATCAAACTCAAGGCTGTCTACCGTGCGCAGGTCTTTTGCAATCAGGGTGGAAAGATGCATAGTCATTGCTTCTGCAACTTCCGTTCCAGGATTATCTGCGAAAACCTCAGCCATTGCCTTTGCAGCTTCCACAGCTTTCTTTGTGTCTGCAATTTCTTCTTCGTGGCTTTTGATTACACGCCTTATTGATTCGCGCGAAAAGGTAACGTGAAGCCCTTTTTCTTCAAGGATTTTATTTACCTCTTCGGTAACATAAACGATTGTATTTTTGCCGCCATCCCATTTATCAACGATAAGCTCTACAAGTCCGTTTTCGGTTGCCTTTGCCTTACGTCCCATATTAAGCCTCCAGCGGAATGAGGATTCCTGTGTCCGGCTCGCAGTTGCCTTCAATCAGGTCTATGCCTTTAGGAGTGATTTTGTAATAGGTGACGAACATATTCGCCTTGTATGGATGCGGTGTTTCTGTCTTTGAACAGTAGCCTTTGTCGACCAGATATGCAGCGGATTTTTCGATGTCATCAACATGCTCGTAAGCGTGATAAATGCCTATGAGAGACGTGCGCTCTATTCCGTCCGGGTACATATCTGCGAGCAGCCTTAAGATTTTTCCTCTGAGCATGTTATTTTTCATTCTTTCTTCCCTCTGTTAGTTTTAGTATTTCAAAAGGCAGCTTGCTTATTTCAGCCCTTACGAGCTGAATCTCACTCCGCCAGCCTTCGGTTTCCCTGTATAACATTTCTTTTGTGACAGAATCCTTTTCCAGGAACTTTATGTCCTTTTCTGCCTTTTCGATTCTTGAAACAAGCTCCTTATCCTTTGCATCTGAATGAGCCTGTAATTCATCAATTTTCTTTTCCGTAGATTCACGGAGTTCTTTTATCTGATTCGCGGTGGATGTCTTCAAACTGTCCACAGCTTTCTGTGTAACCTCGTTTGCTTTCTTGACTTCCTTAATCACAAAAAAAGCGATAACGCCCATCACGATGATGGTTCCGCTTACTCCCAGAGTTGCAATAACCTTGTCCATTGTGCTGACAACAGCAAGTCCTTCCATCAGTCCATCCCCCTCATAAACCATCCGCCGGAAAAACCGATGAATGCACCGGCGCACGTCCAGAACGGAATGGTCCACTTTTCAAGATTGCTTTTTTTATTTTCACGCGTGAGCCATTCAAGCTGCACTTCCAGGCTTGCAAGTTTTGGCGCATATTCCTGAACGCCTGCCTTGTAGCCTTCGTCATAAGCGTTTTCAATCGCCTTGTTCGCTTCTGCTTTCAGCTGATCCACAAGAAGAAGAACGTCCTCTTGTGTGTAGAAACTCTGCTGTAATTGAATCTGCGGTTGAGTTGAACTGCTGTTTGAGTTCGTCTTTTCTTCTGCCAAGAGCGGCAGCATTAGGAGAGTTACCAGCAAGAACATCAGCAGGTGTTTTTTCAATTTCGGACTCCTTTTTGCGGGCGGCTTCATCAGAGCGCACGTCCGTCATAGCTTCTTTCTTTCCCTGCTTCTTACCGAACAGGAAAACCGACAAAGCCAGGGCAACAGCCCCGGCACAACCTGCGGCAAATACAGCCGCCTTTTTGAAAAAATCTTTAATGCTCATCGTCTTTCCCGTCATCAGGAATCGTTTTGGAAAGCCAGCTTTTAAGGATTCCTATCCAGATTGAAACATCAATCGGCAGGAATACAATAAAGACAAAAGCTCCAACTTTGATTGCATCATCAACAGGAACGACAACTGTTTTTGCAATTGCGTTTATTACCAGGGCAGCAAATACAATAACTGCTGCAATAATTTTTGAAAGCTGACACAAAATCTTGCCTTTCATAATTAAACCTCCTTGTCGGTTTCTATAAGTTTTCCTGGGATTACATATCCTGCAGGAAGCTCGTAGGCGTGTAACAGACTGTTTAAAGCTTTAAGGTCGCCGGAAGAAAGAATGAAGCAGCCGGCACTCCAGGCATAGTTTGAATCCTTGCCAAGCTTGGAACTCCATCTGTCATGAATGAGCCAGCGACCGTTCTGGAAGCCTCTGGCTGTTGTCTGCATTGCATTGTGATTGATTTTCTGACCGTCAAGGTCTGTGGTTTCGATTATCTCGTGGATTTCTCCGTGGAAATTGCGAGGCGCAGCAAAAAGGCGGACCTTAAAAGTTCCTGGTGCGATTGTGTCTCCGTAAGGAACCGTATCAGCTGTTGCGTTGTCACCGAAGCAGTAATTGGCTACCGTCTGGCAATGGCAGCGGAAAAGCTCTCCCTTGTCGTCCCTGAGTACAAGCCAGTCGAGCGAATTGTTCTTCCAGTTGTTCTCAAAAGAATCGGGCGCGTTATGCTTTGCACGGAAGTCATAGGATTTTTTATACCTGATAATCTGGATATTAATCATGCCTTAAGGATATATTTATTTTTATTTAAATGATGGAATTGGGGCATAAAAAAACAGGACTGCCACATGTAACAGTCCTGTTATACAGTTTTTTGAAAGGGCTACCAGAAGTTTCCGTCGGTCCAAAGCTCGGGCTGAATTATTCGTTCTTGTCCAGCCACGCTATCAGATCCGACTTTAGAATGTTCCATTCTGTGCCATCTTTGAACGCGTGAACGTCCGGGTCTTTGACAATACGATAGATACTCCTCTCTGACATACGCAAGGCGTTCTTCAAATCCCGCATATTCAAAATCGTCGGCAAAGAGTCCAGCTCTTTCATCAAGGATTCTGTCATACATCTCCCTTATTGAAGCTTCGTCAACACGCCAGCAGCGCAGTATCTTGATTGCTCCGTCCACCTGCGACATAAGGAACTTATGATATACATAAGCCCTCTTAACTCCCAGAATGTATGCAGTCTCGTTTACCGTGAACAGCATTGCGAAGCTCCTTTTTTTAACTTTCAATCCTTGCGGTCGGGGTTTATTCCCTGCTCGCAAGCCATTTTTCTAAGCGCCACAATTACGTCTGCGGCCTGCGGTTTCATAAGCCAGTCGATGTAGGCAATGCCGGTTATGCGCTCTATGAAGGAATTGAGCGCAGCTTCTCGTTTGTCGCGCCCTACAAGCTGCCATAATCCCTTAATGTATTTTTCCTGTTTCCAGGTTATCCAATCAGGATTGCGCTTTTCCTTTGGAGCAGTTTTCTTATACTCGAAACCGAGCTTTACAAAAGCCGCCATAACGCTTTCGTACTGCTTCCAGGTTTTAATATCCTTTGACGATTCAACACCACAAGCCCCTGTGAGTAAGGCGCGGTACTGGTTATCGTCAAGGTTAAGTTTTGTTTTTGCCACATGAATCATTCTGACCCATTGCTTCTGAGCAGTGTTCATGCGCTCTTCCTTCTGATTCTGTAAAGCGAATCATTGCGGTCTATGCATTCCACGACATCGCCCCTGCATCTGCGCATACAGTGAAGTACGCTTGCAATGTAAGTATGTCGTGCCTCCGGGTAAACGCGGACAACCCTGTTTTTAAGCTCGTTACCGAAAAAGCAGGTACCGTCCGGCATTCCGTCTATTACAAAGCGTATTGCCTCGCTCATAGATACAATTTCCATCTTAGCCTCCGGAAGGAAAAGGGGAATCAGGACGTCCAGAACTGACTCCCCGAATGTGTTAGCCTGCGTTTTTGAGCAGGTCCTTGTTTACTTCTTCAAGGTTTGCCTCGCAGAAGAAATCGTTTGAAACCTTGCGGCATGCATCCACCTGTGAAAGCTGTTCGTCTGTAAGGTTTGACATTGCTTCCTTGTCCGGCTCTTCCTTGAGTCTTACGCAGCCTGTAAACCCAAGTTTTTTCAAAAGTTCGAGCGTAGTTTTCTTTACGCTGATTTTTGTACTTTTTCTGAAGCCGAACATACCAAAGGCAAGCTCAACGCTCTTTTTGTCCTTGAAAAGCTCTGCCTTGTTGTATTCAGCGTAGGCAGAAATCTTTGCAGAAGTTTCAAGAATCTGCTTGCGGAGTTCTTCGCCTTCCTTTGCTGCACGTTCTTTTATAGCTGCAATTTCCTTGGCAGCCTTTGCATCAATTGCATCAAGTTCCTTTTCTGCCAGTCCGATGTCCTTCAAAGCAAGATTTACATCTTCCAGTGAATTAAGTTTGCCTGCGTTAGGCTTGTACCTTGTACCCATATCCAGTACCTCCCTTTTATTTATGCGGCATCTCCGCCGTCGTTTCCTACGATTGCCTCAAACAAGGCATCTTTTGCTTCTTTTGCTGCATTCTTGATGTCCAGAAGGTTTGCCCTTGCGTTACCAAGAATACCCGATATTGAAAGCTTTATAATTTCGTCTATTCGGTCGCTCACCGTGCCGAACTGTTCTTCTGTTAGAATCATTCTTTTCATTTCTCTTTCTCCAACATTTGATAAAGAACCTCGCTGCAACGTTTGAAAAGTATTGCAGGAGAATCATCTTTTACGCTGATGTATTTTTCAAAGTGATTATCCCTGAAAAATCCAACGGTAAGGATTTTTCCTCCGTCATCCTTCATTGGTTTACCATCAGGATGAACGTTTACTATAAGCTCAATGCAGCTGTCTTCAAAAATGTCAGTTACCAGGTCATTTAATCGGCAGACTGCAAGCTCTTTTCTTTCATCTAAGGTCCTGGTCATTCTTTTCCTCCTGCTCAATAAGAGCGTAGTAGCGTTCCAGAAGACACTGTGTTTCTGTCATAAGCTCCCTGTATGCAGCTTTCATTGCTTCGGTGTGCGGCTGATCCACTACGAGCGAACCCATAGGAATTGCAGCCGGCGAACCTTTTGACAGCAGAAAGAATCTTCCGCTTTCGTAGTCTGTATGAAGCCGGTATTTTTCAAGAAGCTCACCGCTGGCGGTAGGCATACCAAAATCTTCGTTGAAGCTGTTCTGCTGACCTTCCGGCAGATTGTAATGCACAGTACTTGTTTCCCCTCCGTTCTGTGCATCTTTCTTTTCACCTATGAGCATGGCAACTTCACGCATTGTAAGTTTTTCAAGAGCTTCGGGATTGTTGCCGAACTTCTTGTAAACCTTCATGGCGGTGCTTACCATTCGTGCAGGGATTCCTGTTTTTGCCTCGTACCTTGCAGCAGTCATAACACAGGTTGCCTTGCAACTTGCCTTGTAGAGCATTGAACCCAGACAGCAGTAATTTACAGCGGCATTTCTGAAGATTGTTTCGACCTTCTTTACAGAACGGCTTATGTCCTCCACAATCGCGTTGATTGCCTCGTGCTCTTCCGAAGTTATGATGATGTTTCTGTCATCGTCGTAAATCGGTGCGTTCTTTGCGGGGCGTCCACGCTTTGGAAGATCCGGCAATTCAGCCTTTTCACCCGAAAGCGGATTTATCAGTTCAGCCATTATCGTCTCCTCAAAACAAGTGTGCTTGCAAGCTCAGCAGCTTCAACAGTCGGAACATCAAGATTGTTCTGTGTCATAGTGTTCTGGAGTCGCTCCAGAATCTTTGTGAACTGTCGCACGTCGCTCTTTGCAGTTCCGTAAACAGTGCTGATTACATCTGCAGGGCAGTCTTCCCAAACGCTCTTTGCAATAAGAGAAGCGTCTGGCTTTGTAAGACCTTCGAGCTGTAAAAAGATTCCGATACGGCTTTCAAGCTGGCGGTGGTCATTGCGCAGATTCTGGATCATACCCTTAAGGCGCGGTAAACCGATAAGCACAAGACCGCTTTCTCCCAGGTCGTAAACCAGACGGCGGACAAACTCCAAGGCATCAGCTTTGAGGTAGTCTGCTTCATCAAGAATTACCAGAGAGTCACGTTCTGCCAAAGCTTCTGCAGTCTGCTGAACAAGGGCATTGAAAGGCACGCGGTTTGTTTCAATTCCCAGCTGACGCGCAATCTCTTTTGTGAGCATAGAGCGGTTCATTCCGGCAACTACCGCAATGTAAATAACCGTGTTTTCGTTCTGGTCGGCGTAGTATTTAGCCGAAGTGGTTTTTGAGCTTCCGGCATCTGCTACGATAAGAGCGATGTCGTGCTCCGTGTGTGCAAGCTCAATAGCGTTGAAAACCTGCTTAAGAGCCGTTGTTTCAACGATTGGAATACGCTTGCGAGAATGCGCCTGCTCCTGTCGGGCAATCCAGCGCACAATGTTGTCTTCAAGCTTGGTAAGGTCGCCAGAATAGTTACCTGTAGTGTAAGCACTCAAAATTGCGCTTGAGTAACCCATGTCACGGCTGGCCTTAGCCTTGCTGATTCCGAACTTTTCAAGAGTGTCATTAAGTCTCTTGACGATTTCACTGTTCATTTTTAGCCTCCTGAACACCAATATTTATTCCCTTCATAAAAGGGGTTTTAAGCGTTGATTTTTTAGTGGCGAGCTTGTAGTCTTTTGCGCTCTCCACATCAGAACTGTTGCCAAGGAAGTTCTCCACACCTTCAAGCTGATTGCCTGTGTAGGCGCGGCGGGCAACATCCAGCATAGTCTCGCATTCCGGGGCAATGGTCATTTCGCCCGAACCAAGAACTGCAATCTGAGTGAGCTTGTTTCTTGCTCCGGTAAGACGTCCAATGTCTTCGTCAAGCTTGCCTGTTTCCTTGAAGTAGTCTGCCTTTGCAGTACAGATAAAATCTCCGTCCAGCGTAAAGCAGGTAACTTCACGGTCATCAAGAAGATTGATGTAAACACGAACCTTGCGGCCAAAGAACTCAAACAATTCGGTGTTGTAAAAATTAGTCTTACCGATTGTCACGCCCTGTCTGTTCACCTGTCGCACTTCGCCCTTAACCAGAGCCTTCTGCAGCATTTCCTTAGAAGCGTGGCGGATTTCTTCTTCCGGCGGTAAGCATTCTGCAAACACGCGGGAACGAGTCTTTCCGTCCATGTAGTCAGAACTGCAAGGAATCTGATCATTGATGTACTCAATCATCGCTTCGGCATTCTGAACAAAGTCTTCCCAGGTTGGAATATCGTGTCTCTGTTCCTTGCCGTTGATTCCTCTCCACATCAGCTGAGCTTCTTCCGGTCTGCTTCGTGAATCAGATCCAACGTAGCTTCCCATTTCCTTTGCAAGATATTCGCCGATGATTCGGAAGTATCTTTCCTGGCGAGCTTTAGACTTACCGTTGTAAGTTCTTGTAAAGCGCACGTCTGAGCCCACAAGAGCAAACAAGCCCTTGAACTCAACTTCCTTTTCTTCGTCTATGCCTTCCGGATTCATAACCGTTACAGTCTCAGTTTTTCCGTTGAGCCACTTTGCGTGATAGTCTTTACCGTTATCAAAAAGCAGACAAACAGGAATACCATAGCGCATACAGCACATGTAATAAGCCACAACGATAGAAAGGCTCGAAGGCTTAACACAAGGACACCAGCCCAAAACCTTACCGCTTCGCAGATCCTGGAAAGTAGTAATCCAGGGGCGGATAAGCTCACCACGGTAAAGCACAACACAGTCAAGACAGTGGTGGTCCGAAACCACAACATCAAGGCTTCTGTAGCGTGTGATGTCCTGCTCCATGTGAGGCAGAAAGGCATTTTCAAAGCGACCTTCGCCGCCCCGGAAGTAACCTGCAGTAGCCTTTGGCAGACTGTTCAGATAACGCAAAGCTGTCTGATAGCTGCACTTTGAATATGGAATGTTAGCCTTCATAAGGCGGAAAGCGTGCATTGCACTAGGCTGAGTGTCTTTAAGCCAGAAGCGTCGCAAAAGCTCACGCTCTTCATCCAGAAGACTCTCGCCGGCACCGCCACGGCTCATGCCATATTTTGGAACAATTCCGCTTGCTCCGTTTTCCTTAAAAGCTTTTATCCAGCGGTAGAAAGTTGCCTGGCTAACTTCTCCAAGTTTTTCTCTAAGAACCGGAAAAGCATTACAGCCGTTGTACACTTCCATAAAGGCCGCAACGTTCATTCCGCTGTTGTTGTACTCGCGGATTAAAGCCGCTCTCCAAGTAGCTTCTCCCTGAGCCTTTTCTCCGGCGTTAAGGAAAGCATCACCCGAATAAAGCCTTGCATCCTTCTTTTCTTCGTTCTGTACAGGAACCGGCTTACCAGAGCGGTAGAGTGCAACAGCAAAGCGCACGTCTGCTGGAAGTCTGTTCTCCACGAATAGCATGGAGTTTCCCTTGTACACAAAAGCCCATCCGTCTTTTCGGGCCTTTTCGATAACACCCTTGCGCGAAAGCCCTAAGACTTCGGCAAGTTCCTTAGTCTTAACGGTTTCCATCAGGCTGCTCCCTCAAGTGCACGTCTGCGCATTTCCATACGTTCCTGCTTTTTCTTTTCAAGAGTTGCCTTTTCTGCAGCTTCTGCCTGTCGCATTCTTGCTATTTCTTCTGCAGTGCGCAAAGGAAACAGCTGAGTGCGTGTAAGTCCGAAGAACTGAGCAATGCGGGTTTCCCCATCTGGAGTGATGTTTCTTCCAGACAGAATGTTTGAAACATAGACTCTTGAATACCCAAGGTGCATAGCAAGTTCTGTGATTGTCATACCGCAATCATCAAGAACCTTGAGACATCTTTCCTGCCTGTCCTTATCGATAGGGAAAGGACGGCAGCCACGGATTTCGTTCATAATGTTCATCTTTGTTTTCCCCCTTGACGGAATTGTCCGCCGCGTGTACATTTAACTTGAACACCACTTCCCGTAATGGGAAGATTCCGCCCGCAGTTGGTTTAGCCTCCGGCTGCGGGTGTTTTTATTTAACCTTCAAAATCCTCATTGCGTGATATAATGGAAATTGCATCAACCACTAATCCCGCAAGGAGGACTAAATGACAAATAACGAAACAGACTTTGCAAACAGTGTTATTCAAGTCTGCATGGAACATTTCTTTAATATCGTTTACGAGAAGAACTATCCTTCTCTCGTGAAGAGAGCACAGGCCTTTGGAAAGGACTCTGAATACTTCTGGTGCAAAACGAAGACCCTTTATCTGATTCGATGCTTTCTAGATCCTGATGAGGAGCATCCAACCCAGCCTGCTTCTTCATATGTCCAAGAAGCTCTTGAATTTGCTGTTCAAGCAACCACAGTTGCATACAGGAAACTGCCTCCTCAACAGAAGGTTTTGCTAGGACAACCGCAGATTCCCAAAAGTCTGATTTCTTACACTCATGTGCCAGAGCTATAAACTTCAAAGAATCGGTCTTGAAAATGAGGGCATACTTTTCCAGGAAAACACAGCGGACTTTCATTCCCATGTAGTCAAATAAATCTGGACTCCAGTAATGTCTGCCTTCATATTCAATTCCACGTCTTCCGACTTGCACTTTGACTACGTCTGAAATAAGATTTTCTTTTTTCATCCTTGCCCCCTAGTGCAGCCTTTTTAAGATGTCCTGCATAAAGGTAATTTCTGAATCACCCTGTACAGGAACCTCGCGCCTTGTATCGTTTTCAAAAACGATGTCTACACAGCCAGGCTTCTTACTCCATACGAGCTTCTTAACACCACTGCGCTCTATGGAACCAAGAAGGTTGCTGAACTTTTCCTTGATGTCTGCCTGACATTCTGCCCATTCAGGAACAATCTCAATGTCTTCAACACTCATCTTTTAGCCTCCTAGTTTTTCCTTAACCGGCTTTTTGTTTATGCCGATATTGTGGTTACGAGCGTAACAACGTTTTGCATAGTACGAAATTTCTTGTTACGCTCGTAACAATTATTATTATTGTCGATATATCTTTTCTTGTCAAGAAAAATCGACATAAAAATAAAGAAATATCGGAATTTATTATGGAATGGTCAAGAATTATCGACGAAATTGAAAGAATAACCGGAAAATCTGTAAGTAAAGCTGTAGGTTGTAGACCTCAATACATATCAGATTTGAAATCAGGAAAATCAAAGAATCCCGGTGCTGACTTTGTTTTGAAACTTATATCAGAATTTAAACTTAATCATGAGTGGCTTCTAACAGGCGAAGGGGAAATGTTCACAAAGACTGAATCAGAAAAAACTCCCTGCGTAAAGGATGTAATGGTGCCGGTTCTGAGCCAGAAGGCTTCGTGCGGCCCTGGCGTAGAATGGAACAGTGAGCAGAACATCACCGAATACATCAGCCTTGCCTCGCTGTCTCCGGCTCTCTCGGGCAAGGTGTACGGCTTCCGCGTGGCAGGAACTTCAATGCTGGGAGCAGGCATAAAAGACGGCGACATCGTAATCTTTGACGCAAGCCCAGACCAGAACCTCACCGACGGCATCTACGTTTTCAGCCTTGACGGCGACGCCTACTGCAAGCGCCTTGAGTTCGACCGCCTCGCCAACCGCATCAAAATCTACAGCGTGCGCGTTGCCGACCTCGAAAAAGCCGAACT
>JAEEGK010031249.1_pt1 | contig 10505 bp, 10 predicted proteins | sample 8958771 | NCBI WGS metagenome assembly JAEEGK01 (sample SAMN16246547, study PRJNA631951) | gut metagenome | biome: gut microbiome; feature: rumen; material: SC-attached | host: Bos | place: Iran: Karaj | collected 2018-10 | reverse complement strand
CGTGCCCATGATGAAGCCCGCCGTGGCCACCGTGGGCATCTATACCTTCCTCCAGTGCTGGAACGAGCTGATGTTCGCCAATATCTTCATCAGCAAGTCTGCACTGCGGACCCTTCCCGTGGGCGTGCAGGCCCTGTCGGGACAGTATACCACCGAGTGGGGCCCCATCGGCGCCGCTCTGGTGCTGGCCACCTTCCCCACATTGCTCATGTATATCTTCCTCAGCAAGAAGATCCAGGACAGCTTCATCGCCGGCGCCATCAAGGGATGAGCACAGGGAGCGCCATACGCTCTTGAACAAGCGCCTCGTCAAACGAAATGGAGGACATGGATATGCAGTTTATCGGCATTGATCTGGGCACCAGCGCGGTGAAGCTCCTGCTGGTGGACCAGCAGGGGACGATTTTGAACACCGTGAGCCGGGAGTACCCGCTGTACTTTCCCCACCCCGGTTGGTCTGAGCAGGACCCGGCGGACTGGTGGACGGCTGTACAGGACGGCGTCCGGGCGCTGCTGACCGGCTTCGACGCCTCGAAAGTGGCGGGCGTGGGCTGCGGTGGCCAGATGCACGGCCTGGTGGCTCTCGATGAGCGGGACGAAGTCATTCGCCCCGCCATCCTGTGGAACGACGGGCGCACCGGCGAGGAGACGGACTGGCTCAACAGGGAGATCGGGGAGGACTTCCTGGCCGCCCACACGGGCAACATCGCCTTCGCGGGCTTCACCGCCCCTAAGCTGCTCTGGATGAAAAAGCAGGAGCCGGAGCTGTTCCGAAGGATCGACAAAATCATGCTGCCCAAGGATTATCTCACCTACCGGCTCACGGGCGTCCACGCCACCGACTGCAGCGATGCTGCCGGGACCCTGCTTTTCGACGTGGCCCGCCGGACCTGGTCCCGGGAGATGCTGGAGGTCTGCTCCCTGCGGGAAAGCCAGATGGCCCGGGTCTTTGAGAGCTATGAGATCGTGGGCACCCTGAAAGCCGACGTCGCCCGGGCGCTGGGTCTCTCCCCCGATGTGGCCGTGGCCGCCGGCGCAGGGGACAACGCCGCAGCCGCCGTGGGCACGGGCACCGTGGGCAAGGGAAAATGCAATATCTCCCTGGGCACCTCCGGCACCCTGTTCCTCTCCGACGATCACTATGTGGAGCCCGCGAACCACGCGCTTCACGCCTTCTGCCATGCCGACGGGGGCTGGCATCTGCTAGGATGCGAGCTGAGCGCCGCAAGCTGCCTCAGTTGGTGGGCGGAGCTGACCGGGCACACGGATCTGGCGGCGGAACAGGCAGGGATCGCCCCGGAAAAGCTGGGACGCAGCCGGGTCTTTTTCCTCCCCTACCTCATGGGCGAGCGGACGCCCCACAACGACGCCGAGGCCGCAGGCGCTTTCCTGGGCATGCGCATGGATTCCAGCCGCGCCGACATGACCCAGGCGGTGCTGGAGGGCGTCGCCTTCGGCCTGCGGGATGGGCTGGAGATCGCCCGGAAGGCGGGGATGTCCGTCACCGCCTCCGGTCTGGCCGGGGGCGGGGCAAAGAGTCCCCTGTGGCGCACGATCCTGGCGAACATCCTGGACCTGGAGCTGATCGCGCCGGAGACGGAGCAGGGTCCAGGCCTGGGCGGCGCGATCCTGGCCGCCGTGGGCTGCGGCGCGTTCCCCGACGTGAAGTCTGCCGTGGAGGCGCTGGTGAAGCCCTCCGGGGCGCGGACGCTGCCCGACAAGGCGCTGACGGCCCTGTATGACGAGCGCTACCGCGTGTTCGCCTCCCTCTATCCGGCGCTGAAGGCCCCCTTCCGGGCGCTGTGAGGACTGCGGGATGAAGATCGCCCTCATCACCGGCGCCTCCTCCGGCATGGGCCGGGAATTCGTCCTGCAGCTGGACAGGGCGGAACGATTCGACGAGCTGTGGGTCGTCGCCCGGCGTGCGGAGCGGCTGGAAGCCCTGCGGGGCGAAGTACGCGCTCCCCTGCGGCCGCTGCCGACGGATCTGACGGACCCTTCTGCCTTCGAGGCGCTGTCCGCCCTCTTTGCGCGGGAGAAGCCGGAGCTCTCCGTGCTGGTCAACGCCGGGGGCTTCGGGGTCTTCCGGGCCTTTGCGGACGCGCCGCTGGAAACCCAGCTGCGGATGATCGACCTGAACGACAAGGCGACGGTGGCCCTCTGCTATCTCGCCCTGCCCTATATGACCCGGGGCAGCCGCATCGTCAATATGGGTTCCCTCTCCTCTTTCCAGCCGGTGCCCTATATCAACGTCTACGGAGCCAGCAAGGCCTTCGTGCTCAGCTTCAGCCGCGCCCTGGGCGCAGAGCTGAAGCCGAGGGGCATCCGGGTCATGGCCGTCTGTCCCGGCTGGGTACGAACGGAGTTTTTCGATACCGCCGTGACGGATCCCAATGTCATAACCTACTATAATCGGTATTATGAGGCCGGGGACGTGGTGCGCCGGGCGCTGAAGGACCTGCGGCGGGGAAAGGACGTCTCCGTATGCGGACTGCCGGTGCGCGCTCAGGTGCTGCTGGTGAAGCTGCTCCCCCATCGCCTGGTCATGCGCATATGGTGCCGCCAGCAGGGTAAGCCCGTCTGAGGCGGCGGAAACTTTTTTCGTTTTTTTCGTCTTTTTGGCTTGACTTTCCCGCGCGGGGGTGGTATCATTCATCTCGCCGCTGAGGAACAGCGTTGCGGCGAAGTGAATATGGGGGTATAGCTCAGCTGGGAGAGCGCTTGAATGGCATTCAAGAGGTCAGCGGTTCGATCCCGCTTATCTCCACCACACGAAGCCTTGAAACACTTGTGTTTCAAGGCTTTTTTCATGCCCGCAACTTTAGGGGACCTCGCGCAACTTTTCCCGACCAGAATTCTGACCAGAATTACGTTTGTGCACATTAGACAGAATAGACAGCGGTACGATTTTGCAGTTTGACGAAAAATCGGGCGGCGTATTCGAACCGCCGAACGCTGCCGAAAAGCGCGCGATGGCGTCCTGCCGGATGGGCTCCTGCACATGGAGATAATGCTGGGTCATGTCCATGTCCGCGTGACCGACGATGCTCTGGATGGTGGCGATATCCACGCCCAGGGCCTGCATCTGGCTCACGTAGGTGTGGCGGCAGCAGTGCGGCGTCAGTACCCGGACGTTGCCCACCGCCTCCAAAGCCTTTTTGAAATAGCTGCGGAAGGTCTTGGGATTGATGACCTGACCGGGCTTCCCTTCCCAGAGGTAAGTACCCGCCTGTTCCCGCAGGAGCCGGACGCAGTACCGCACGTTCTCCGGCACCGGGATGTCCCGGTAGCTGTCCCGGGATTTGGGCGTCCCGATCTTTGCCGTACCCTTGTCCATGTTGATGGCCTGGCGGATCTGAATCAGGGAACCGTCTTCCGCGACATGCTTCGGCTCCAGGGCCAGCAGCTCCTGTGTGCGCATGCCTGTCCCCAGCAGCAGCCGGATGCTCCAGCCGATCCTGTCCTCCGGGAGCTCTGCCATGAGGGTGCGCACTTCCTCGGCGGTGAAGGCCTCCTTGGTCTGTTCCGGCCCGCGCTTGCGGAGCTTTTCCGCGAAGGCCACCGGGTTTTTGCGGATCAGGTCGTTGGCCTCGGCCTTGTGGAAGATCTGGAACAGCATTCCCCGGCATTGGGACAGGCAGGAATTGGAGCGTCCCTCCCGCTGCAGCTTTTTGAGAAAGCTCTCAATGTCCAGCGGCTTGATCCCCCGGAGCGCCCGGTCGGTGAAATGCTCCTTCAGGATGCGCAGAGTGTACTTGTAGTTTTCCTGGGTGGTGGGCGCGATGTTGTCCTTGTGCTGCTCATACCAGAAGTCCGCCCATTCGGAGAAGCTCCAGAGCTTGTCCGTGTCCAGCCCCTCGGCAAGCTCCTCCTGGTATTTGCGGAGCTTGGCCCTGACTTCTTTTTGCGTTGGTCCGTAAAAGGATCTGTATTTGCGCCGGCCGTTGTCCCGGAAGCCCACCATCACGGTGCACTCCCACCGGCCGTCGTTTCGCTGACGGAGAGTGCCCTCCCCGTTGGCCCTTTTTCGCTTTGCCAATGATTACTCCTTCCTGCTGGCAAAGGCTTCTTGCTGTGAAGCCATTATACCGCGGTCCTGAGATTATGTGAAGTTCTTTTCTCTGTTGTGCGATTGCCTGAATTGCTGTAGAATCCAGAAATTCCTTTGAGCTATGGATATTGTTGCATCCCCCTTTGTTTGACCAAAGGGGGATGCAATGGTTATAACCGATCTACGATCTGACCTGGTCGTTCATCCAGGCCAGCAACCTGTCCTTCGGCACCACCATGCGCTTGCCGATGAACAGCGTCGGAAAACCTTCCGAGCGCATCAGATTGTACGCTCCTGCGCGGGAAATACCCAATGTGGCGGCCACCTGTGCCGCATTCAGTGCCATGGGCAGCTGTGCCGGGTCGGTGATCGGTTCCGGTTTTTTCGATCTGGGAATAAGATCGGGACTCTCATCCGGGGAGAATGATTTGGCGATCTGCATATTATGGATCTGTTTCATGTTTCACCTGTTCTTTCTTATTGTTTAGGTCTGTTTTCATCTGGTCCGTTCTCTGTTGATCCATAAATAAATGTAGAAATAATGCTCTTTTTATACCCTATGTGTTCTCTATCTGTCTGGTTGAACTGTTTGTTATTTCATTTGCTCACGCAGCAGTCCCTTCAAATGAGCCATGTTTTCGTACAGGATCACAAACTCCGAGGGCGTGCAGTCACTGAGAAGGTCATGAATGCTTGAACCGAGATTCTTTCCCAACGTACTGGCAGACAGGAGGAGATGGTTCGGTGTCGTGTCCAGGGCTTTTGACAGTTTGATCAGCATATCTAGAGAAGGAAGTCGGTCTCCCGCTTCCAGCTTTCGGATATAAGTATCGGATGCCCCTACCTCATCAGCCAGCTGTTCCTGGGTGATTTTGGCCAGGCGACGGTAGTGCTGGATCCTCTTGGAGATCATTGTGTTTTGCATTCATCTATCCCACCTTTTGATTTCGAGTCACTTATTCCGTTCTATTATTTAACTACGTTTCAGCCTGCGGAATAACAAAAGTAAATTTTATAGGATAAAAGCGTGAATAACAGAGACAGGGAGTACCGGACTCGGTACTCCCTGTCTCTGTTTCTCCTTTTTTAGCTGTCTTATAATTTCATAAACGGCATATGGAATTGACCTGACCTGAAACACTTTGGAGGTGGCGGCATTGGAACACACGGCTAAAGAATCGGAAAAAGAGAAAATACGGAACCGATACAAAGGTATTTCCCAGGATATGCTGGAAACGATCCCGGCCATCGAACACGCAGATATTCTTCATGATGAATCTGAAAAGCGCGTCGGTGTGTATGTTCGCGTCTCAACCGATGATCCGCGTCAGACATCTTCTTTCGAACTTCAGCGAAATCACTACACTGATCTGATCGACCGTTATCCGAACTGGCACCTGTATCGTATCTATGCCGATGAAGGGATTTCAGGGACCTCTCTTAAACACCGGAAAGCATTCCTTGAAATGATCGAAGACTGCAAGCAGCACAAACTGGATCTGATCGTCACAAAAAGCGTATCCCGCTTCGCCAGAAACATCTACCATTGCATCGGATATGTTCGTGAACTCGCTGCATTGAAGCCGCCGGTAGGTGTTCTTTTTGAAACTGAAGGTCTTTATACGCTCAAAGACGACAGTGAGATGGCGCTATCCTTCACAGCCACCTTTGCTCAGGAAGAATCCAGGACCAGAAGCAGCGCTATGAATCTTTCATACGAAATGCGCTTCCGCCGGGGGATCTTTATGCTCCCCGAACTGCTCGGATACGATAAAGACGAAGATGGGCAGCTGGTCATAAATGAAGATGAAGCACTGACCGTACGCCTGATATTTTTCATGTTCCTATTCGGTTATTCCCCGCAGGCCATCGCAGACACGCTTACAAAGCTGAAACGGACGACAAAAAAAGGAAATCAGGTATGGAGTCCGAGTTCGGTCCTTTCGATCCTTCAGAACGAACGGCACTGCGGTGATGTTCTGGCCCACAAAACATGGACTCCTAATTACCTTGATCACAAAGCAGTGAAAAACATTGGAAACCGCCCGCAGTACCGTCAGCGTGATCATCACGAAGCAATTATATCCCGAGACGATTTTTTGACAGCTCAGCAGCTTATCGCCCACAGCATATACGGGCGGACAGGCATGCTCCCTCACCTTCATGTAATAGAAAACGGTGCTCTGACCGGGTTCGTCATAATCAATCCCCGGTGGACAGGTTTCAGTGCCGGCGACTACATCGAAGCGGCTAAATCGGTCTCGGACAAGGTCAAGTGCGACGATGCCGGCCAGGGAGCATTCCATCCGGGATGTGGAGATATCGACCTTCGAGGCTACTCCGTCGTTCGGGGCCAGTTCTTTGGTGGTCGCCAAAGCTGTTCGGTCCACATCAATTATGAGCAGCTGTGGTTCAACAAGCACGGCATCTCAAGTCTCCCGGAGTGCAGTAATGTAGAATTCCTTTTCGATCCCATCAGGCTGCTCTTTGTCGTGAGAGCAGCCAACAAGGGAAATCGCAACGCAGTACAGTGGTGCCATTTTGACGGCAAGGGCTATAAGACTCGCAAAATAAAAGGAAGGGCTTATCTTCCGGTATTATATGAGATCATGAACTGGGTTCAGGGGTGCGACTACTCTGTTGAGGGTGAGTGCCTGGGAAACGGGAACGACACGTTTCTTGTGTTCGATCTCAACGATGCAGAAGCGATCTTTCATAAGGAACGCCTGGCTTCGAACCGCACTGACGATCTTGGAAATACCGGGCAGGTCTCACAATCAGAGAAGGTAGTTGCCATACCCAATTACTGGATAGACAGCTTCGGAATCGATTACTACTGTGGGAATATCCTGAACGCAGGCAATAACGGTGAGTGGAACGCCCTGGTCAAAGGGACTCCCCTTCCCCGCAACGACCCCTTTCAGGCTCCAAGCAAGAAGGAATTGAAAGAACAGATCACCTCTATCATCAGCGTTATAAAGGATGGGGCTGCAAATGAGCTTTGATGAAAATGCCGGTGGAATCGGTAGTGAAAACGAACGCATCGACCCGGTAACGGGCAAAAGGGATGAGTTCATTGAAGATGACAGTTTCTCCTACTCCGGCTATCAGATAACGCGCGAGGAATTCTTTGCACATTCCAGGGAGCCAGCACTCACCATCAGTGGAAATCGGCTTTACCTGAACAAAGTCTGCTTCCGGAAAGCGCCGGATACGTCCAGGATCCAGGTCCTCATCAACGAAACGGAAAAGAAGATCGTGATCAAGCCGTGCACGGAAGAAAAGAAGGATTCCATCCAATGGACCACTCCCAAAGGTGCGATGAGGAAGATCCTCTGCAAACCGGCGTTTTGCATCCAGCTAGCAGAAGTAACCGGATGGGACATCAATAACAGGCATAAAATGATTGGGAAGCTCATACGAACCAACGGCGAACGTCTTTTCATGTTCGATATGACATCTGCCCTCATATTTCCCGGAAAAGAGGAGCTTGACGAAGAAGGAAATGTAATCCGTTCGTCCTATTCGAAAGATCCGGTTTACCTTGATTCCTGGGCACATCAGTTCGGACTTCCTGTCGAAGAACACGAAGCACGCTACTCAATCAACCGGTTCGACGGGTTCGTCACGATCAGTGTTCAAGACCGAAACCCAAAACGTAAACAGAAGCCGATGCTTGACCGAGAGGAGCTGAAATAATGGGAAGTCTTTACGCGGAGCCCCTGATCACTGTGGACATCGGAAGGAATCGTATACGCCTACATCGCAGCACGCTCAAGCGGCTTGCCGATCCACTGTATGTCCGGCTGCTCGTGAACCCGGAACGGAAAGGAATCGTAATCGAGCAGTGCGATGAGCGCTCGCCAGGTGCATGCCGTCTCAACACTCAAAAGAATACACATTCCGTCGAGCTGTACAGTCCCTCTCTCGTCCAGGCGATATCTGCCTGTGCCGGTTTCGACCAGTACAGGACAGTGGTGTTGACCGGCCGTCAGCTGCGCGGTCAAAAAGCCGTTCTATTTCAGATGAAAGTTACTGAAGGGACACACGATGGTTCAGTTGCCAGGAAAGCGGGTTACATGTATGAATCAATACGACCTTATAATTGATCCGGAGTTCCGAAGGCTTCTTCCGGAATTGCGGCCCGAAGAGTATAAGCTCCTTGAAGAGAGCATACTGGCCGAAGGTTGCAGAGAGCCGATCATGATATGGAACAGAGCGATCGTAGACGGTCATCATCGGTATGAGATCTGCAAAAAACACAAGCTTCCCTTTGATACGAATGACATGTCTTTTGGCTGCCGAGAAGAGGCGATCCGCTGGATTTGTATGAATCAGATCGGCCGGCGCAACATCAATCTGGAACTCTTCAGATATCAGATTGGAAAGAGATATAACATGGAAAAGCTTCTGTCGGCTCACAATCCAAAAGGGAAAAACCAATATACTGATGAGGTCGCATCTGAAGTTATTATGCGACCTCAGAATGAGGTTCGTCTGGGCAAAGCAGCTTCAATCGGGCACGACTACAACATTTCCCACTTTGCTGTCCACACCTACAAAGACATAGCTACAGCTGTAGATAAAATCGCTGAAAAGGATAATCGTCTGTCCGACAAGTATCTTTCCGGGCAAATAAAGATCAAAAAGGATGATCTTGAAACCATATCTGAACTGAACCCGAATCAGGTCAAAGCTCTTACGAATCTCCTCACAAAAAGGGAAAAGCGAATCTGCCGGACGCAGGACATTCTTGAATCTCTTGGCTCAATACGGGAATACGACAAAGAAAATCATGCTGCACGTGAGCGGCGGAAAACTGCTTCCATGGGCTCTGTTCCCGCAATAAAAAACATGCCCGCTTTTGATCCGGACAGCGAAGTTGCTAGCTTGTCTCTTACGATTCCAAGTTGGTGTTCTTCGATTGAACGGCTGTTTAGTAATACGAATCTTGCTGAAATATCTGATAAGGCGCGGATTCAATTAAAGGCTGAACTTCTTTCGCTACGCGATAGTATAGCTTTGATCCTACTTGCAATTGAGGAGGCTACCGGCAATGATTGATGAAAGCTTCAGTCACTTCGTACCGAATGTTCATTTTGAGTTGATTCCGATCAAGAACCTGGTTTCCAACCAGCCATATCAGCGGCCAATCTCAAACCTCCACGTCGGCCGTACTGCGATGAACTTTGATCTCTATCAGATCAATCCCGTCAAGGTAAGCCGAAGAGACGGCGTAAACTATGTGTTCGACGGTCAGCATACAATCGAGACCGTTGCGACTGCCTCACAATCAAGAGATACCCCTGTTTGGTGCATGATCTACGATGATCTGGAATATGAACAGGAAGCAGATATCTTCGCGAATCAGAAAAGATATACCCGGCCGCTGAAGGCGATCGAGATCTTCAATGCGAACATCGAAGCAGAGAACGAAGTCCAAATGGCCATCAAGCAGATTGTTGAAAGCTATGGCTTGGTCATATCGCCCCGGCGTATTCCAGGCCACGTTCAAGCGGTCTCCGCTTTAGAGTATGTCTTCGGTAAATACGGTTTTAAGGCCTTGGACCGCACTATTTTCCTTGCCGTTTCCACCTGGGAAGGCGATGTGGATTCTATGTGCAGCAACATGATCAAAGGAATTGCGAAACTTGTGGTGGCTTACGGCGATCAGCTCAAGGACGAGCAGTTCATTGAACGTCTTGGGAAGGTCTCGATACGGGAGATAATCAGAACAGCCAAAGACCGGCACGCAGGAACACAAGGTTATGCGGAGGCATTGCTCCTCCACTACAATAAGCGGCTTAAATACCCACTTCGATGGAAATCGCTCAATTCGAATGACAGCGATTTTGATGATTCCAATACCGAATCCGACGAGCCCAATGCTGACGAAGGGATCAGCAGCAATCAGGCATCCGAAACAAACACTTTTTCTGAAGAAGAAATTGATGGGGATGACGATGAATTCGATGATGATGAAGGGATCCCCGACTTGTTCGGAGCCCTGCCGAATCAACAGCTGATGGATGATCTCTACTAAGGGTGGTGTTGCACATTGAACAGCGAAAGGCTTCGCATATTGCTGAGTAGTCATCCGAGTGAATCCTTCTCTCAACCATACAGTGGTTCGAAGCGGGTCGCTCGGTACAGACGTACCATTGTACCGGACAAGAATCAGGTAATCGTCTGTATTTCACAGGACAACTTTGTACCGTATGCTGATGAAGGAGAAAGCAACACCCATCGCGATCGGCTGGTCGAGGATTGCCGCGCTGGAAAGCTCGATTATATCGTCACCCGCAGCCTGACTCAGTTTGCCCCGGCATGGGATGATGCAAAAAGACTTATAAGGGAGCTGAAAGAATTGAACCCGCCGGTCGGGATCTTCTTCGAAACGGAGATGATCAGTACCCTTGACGATCGTTTCGATTTGTGGCTGGCAACGATGGAG
>JAEEGK010031248.1_pt1 | contig 10506 bp, 6 predicted proteins | sample 8958771 | NCBI WGS metagenome assembly JAEEGK01 (sample SAMN16246547, study PRJNA631951) | gut metagenome | biome: gut microbiome; feature: rumen; material: SC-attached | host: Bos | place: Iran: Karaj | collected 2018-10 | reverse complement strand
AATAATAATAATAATAATAATAATAATAATAATAATAATAATAATAATAATAATAAAAATAATAATAATAATAATAATAATTTTGATATAAACATATATAAAAATAATATAAGTATGAATTATTTCAAAAAAAATAATAATTATTATTATCAAAATAATAATAATAATAATAAAAATCGTAATAACTCTTCTTTAAATCATATTTCACAATCTCATAATTTTGGAAGATCTTTAATAATTGAAGATAAAAAAAATCATAGTAATAATTATTATATTAATAACAATTATTTAATTCAAAGCAATATTTTTAAAAATAATAAAAATAATAATATAAATAAATTAAATAATTCATTAAAACGTCCAAAAAGTAGTTATTCTAAATTAAATAATTATAATAATATTTATAATAATTATAATAATAATAATAATCAAATGAAAAATAAAAATAAACATTTAACTGCAAGAAATTATTATCAATCAAGTTTACAAAAAAATAATAATAGTGTTAATAATAATAATAGGATTTATTCTCATAGAGAAAAAGAATATAGTAATAATATTATGAATAGTTCTTATAATAATAATAATTTTACAAGTAAAAATAAAAAAGATATTATTCAATTAAGAAAAAAAAATATTTATATTTATTAATAATAATAAAGGATAATTTTTTAATAAATCAAATTATTTTTCTATAAATTTTTTTTAATTAAAATAATATTATAAATAAATTTAATTAAAAAATATTTTTAAATATAATCAATTTTATAATTTTTATACATAATATATAATAATATCATTAAGAATATTTATAATTTATGTATTTTAAATTTTTATTATTACTTTTATATATTTATATGAATTTATTATTTATTATTTTATTAATAAATTAAAAATAAAATTTAACATTATGCTTAAAAGAAAACAATTTATTTAAAATTAATAAAATATAAATTTATAAATAAATATTTTACTAAAAATACAAAAAAAATAATAATAAAAATATTTCATTTATTAAATTTTCATTTTTTCATTATATATAAAATTGAAGTTTTTTTATAATTTTTATCATTTTTTTTATTATTATATTGAGTAATAATAGGTAATTCCAAATTATAATTCCTTTCATATCTATTATTATTTACTTTAGATAAAGATAATGAATAATTTTTATTTTTATTTTTATTAATATGAATGTGAGTTTCATTGTTATTATTTTCTAAATTATTTTTTGATAAAGATAATAAATTACTATTATTTTTAAATGATAAGAATTTATTATTATTATTAATTTTTAATTTATTTCTATTATTATTATTTTTACTAATATTAAAAATATTATCATTATCATTATCATTATTAATATTTTTATTATAAAATAATTTATACATATCATTTTTTTCATTATCCATAGATTTAAAAATAACATGATCAAATAATTTTCCTGTTTTATGATTTTGGTTGTTATTATTTTGTCTATTTGAACTTAATGATAAATTATTATAAAAATTTCTACTTCGAATTTTATCATAATTTTTATAATTATCATTATTATCATTATATTTATTAATTATATTTTTATTAATTTTCATCAATTTGATATTATTTTTTATTTTTTGTTTATCAAAAAATTGATATTTTTTATTTTTAATAATTTCTTTTATATTATCATTTATAAATTTTTTATAATTATTATTATTATTTTCTTCTTTTTTATTAAAATAATTTTTTTTTCTATTTTCACTTTTAATTTCAATATTAATATTATTTTCTTTTTCAAAATTATAATATTCTTCATCATTTTTATTAATTTTTGAAATTTTTTTTAAATTCAAAGGTTTTAAAGCTATTTTTTTATACATTAAATTATTATTAAAATTATTTTTTTTCAAAACAAAAATGTTTTTATCAATTTCAATTTTATCATAATTAATAAAAGTAAAATTTCCAAACATTTTAAGATAATCTTCATTATTAATAATATCTTCATATTTTTTTTTAACATCATCATTAATTTTTTTAAAATCATTTGTATTAAATGTATTATTTATATTATTGTTACTATTAATATTATAATCATCTTCTTCATCAACAATAATATTTTTAAAAGGTGATTCAATTTCTTTTTTAATAATCATATCACAATAATCATCAATAGAATTGTCATTAAAACATTCAATAATTTCTTCAAAATTTTTAATTCTTTTTTCCATTTCAATTTCTAATAATTTACAAACTAAAATTTTCAAATCTTTTCCAAATCTATTTTTTCTATCTTCATTTTCTATTAAATTTATTAAATTTTTTCCGCTAAAATCAGTTTCATTAAGAATATCATTAGGTAATAAACCAAACATTAATTCATAAATAATAATTCCAAGAGAATAATAATCAACATTAAAAGTATGTCTTTTACCCTTTTTTATTTCAGGTGCTGTATAATTTAAAGTTCCACTAATTTCATTACAAAATCCACCTGAAAATGAAACATCTTTTGCAATTCCAAAATCTATTATGTTTAAATATCCTTCTTTATCAAATATTAAATTTTCTGGTTTAATGTCTCTATGAATTATTCCTTGTTTATGAATAAATGAAAGACTTAATGATAAATTCAATATTAAAAATTTTATTTGATTTTTAGAAATAAAATTTTTTTCCCGGTTTATGTAAAATCTTAAATTTTTACATGGAAAATAATCTATTATTAAATATAAATAAAAATAATCTTGAAATGAAAAGTGAAGATTTGAAATAAAATTTTTTGTTGAAGATTTTGATAATTTAATAAGAATATTTTTTTCATTTATTATATTTTTTATAATTTTATGTTTAATAATTTTTGGTTTAATTATTTTTTTCATTGCATAAATATTATTATTTTTTTGATAAGAAACTTTATAAACTTTTGCATAAGAACCTTTTCCTATAAATTTTAATTTAGTGAAATTTTTTTTATTAATTTCTTGTGAATAAATTTTTTTTGATAAATTATAATCACTGCCCATTATTATTTTATAATTATATAATTAATTAAGCTAATATATTTATAATTTATGAAATTAAAATATTATTTTTATATTTAATATAATTTAATATAATTTAATAAAATATTATTAATAATATTTATTTAATTTTTGTAATGTTAAATTATTTTTTAATATATTTATTTAATAATTTTGAAAGGAGTATTTATTACATATATGTTATAATTATTTAAAATATATTTAAAACATTTAATATATATAATAAAAAATATAATTTTATACAACATTAAACAACAATAAAAAATTTTGATAATCAATAGTTTCTTTTTTATTTTTTGTAACATCCAAAATAATTTTTTTAATACTTTTTTCTTCATTAACATTTTTACCTAATCTTAATAAAGCATTTTTTAAATCAACAACATCAATTTCTCCATTTCCATCAATATCAAAATATCTAAAAGCAATTTCTAATTTTTCTTTATTTAAAATTTTCTTCCAATTCAAACAACATAATAAAAATTCACTATAATCTAAACTTTTTCTATTTTTATCATCAGCTGCACTTAAAATTTTTTTAATTTGTTCATTATCAATAGTTTCTTTCATAAAATTAAATTCTTTTAAAATTTCTTCACCTTTTATTGTTCCAGTATTATCAATATCAAATGCAAAAAAAGCCATTTTATATATTTTAATTTCATTTTGCCCCATATTACTAATTAAATATTTTATAACTAATTTCTTGAATTTCAAACAAGGTTTAAAATTTTTTAAATTTATTAAAATATTTTTATGAATGTATAATTCACTATGAATCTTTTCAAAAATATTTTTAAACCAAGAATGTGTTAAAGCTTCTTTTGCATTTGGTCTAATTTTTGGATCTTTTGATAAACATAATTTAACAAAATTTTTAGCATCGTTTGAAATGTTTTTCCATTTTCCATTAACATTAAAATTAATTTCATTATGAATTATTTTTTTAAAAATTTCATTATTACTTTTTCCATAAAAAGGTGGTTCTCCACATAATAAAATATATGCAATTGCCCCTATACTCCAAATGTCACATTTTTCATCATATTCACTTTTCAAAACTTCAGGTGCTATATAATAAGGAGTACCTAAAATTGTATGCATTTTCTCATTTATTAAATATTTTCTTGACAAACCAAAATCTAAAATTTTAATATCACTTTCTTCATCAGGAGTTTCAAACATTATATTTTCAGGTTTTAAATCTCTATGAGTTATTCCTCGAGAATGACAATATGAAATTGCGTTTAATATTTTTATCATTATTAAACAAACTTTTTTTTCTGGAATTTTACCTTTGAATTCTTTTAGTTTATTTAATAAATCCTTCCCTTGACATAATTCCATTACAATATGAAAATAAAATTCATCATGATATGTTTCATAAAAATTTATTATATTAGGATGATCTAATTGACTTACAATTTCAACTTCTTTTGTAAGTCCATTTATTTGATCTTCAGTTAGGTTTTTTTTACTTATTGATTTTATTGCATAAATTTTGTAAGAAGCTTTTTCCATTCGACGAACTGCTTTATGAACATGACCAAAATGACCACTTCCTATTTTTTCTTTGAATTTGTATATTTCTCGAATATCTTTTAAATATGAACCTGCAGTAGATTCTAAGGGAGTTTCATTTATTTCATCTTCATCATTATTGTAGTTGTTATTATTAATATTATTGTTGTTAATGTTGTTTTTTTCTTCTTTTTTTAAAAACGGATTTAATATTTCATATAATATTAAATCATTTGTTGAAGAAGATTTAATATTAATATTATTATCATTTAAATAGTTCGAATTTTTTTCTTGAAGATTTTTGGTTGAATAAGATTTTATATCAAAAATAGGAATATTTATAAATTTAGAAATAATTTGACTTAAATTTACTTCAGGTGAAATATTTTCAAAAAATTTAATATTATGATTTAAAATTATATTTGGACTATTTGCATTTTTATTAATATAATATTTTTGATCAGAAATATTATTATTGCTATTATTATTATTATCATTAATATTATCGTTATTATTTTGGGAAGATATATTATCATTATTTGTATTAATTTCTGATGAATATATCTGTGAGTTTCCCATATACAATTTTAATACTAATTTTATTAAATTAATTTATTTTAAAATTTATATTATAATAATAATATTATTATTTTTATTAATTTATGAATAAATTATTAAAATAATGTTTTAAATTAAAAAAATATTATAATAAATCATTTAAAATAGACAAATTATTTTTATTATTAAGATTTAAAAAAACAATATTTAAATTTTCTTTTTTATTGAAATTATTATTTGGTAAATATTTTGAAGTATTTATGTTATAAATTTTATTATTATGACCTTCTGATCTAGATTTATGAGATATAATTTTTCTTTTGTAAATAAAATTATTATTATTATTTTTAATTGGAGAATTTTCATAATATTTTTGAGATTCTTCTGTTAATTCAGAAATAGTTTGTATTTGTAAAAATGGATTTAAAATTTCAACATTTTTGCATTCAATAAAATAATTATTATTAATTTCATTATTATTAATTTTTTTGTTATTTAAATTTTTTTGAGAATAATTTTCAATTAAAGTTTTATTAGAATTATTATTATTAATTTTTGGTTTAAAATTAAATTCTTCATTATTTTTAATAATATGTTTTTTTAAATTAGATTTATTAATATTTAAATTATAAGAATTATCATTTTTAAAAGATAAATTTTTTTTATTTATAATAGGATGAAATGTATATTCTTTTAAATCATAATATTCATCTTCTTTATTTAATTTATTAATTTGTTTAATTTTTTTTTCTTTATTTCTTAAAGTTTGAGTATTATTAAACAAAAATTTTTCAAAAGAATTATTTTTATTTTTAGTTTTTTTAAAATTATTAATATTATTATTTTCTTTTTCAATAATAAATTTTAATAATTTTGTATCTAATGAATTTATTTTATTGACTCTTTTAAAAATTGAAGTGTAATTTATTTTATTTAAAATATTTTGAGATGATTTACTTATTTTAAAATTTCTTTTTGAATTAGATAACTCTAATTTTAATAATTCATTTTTTTTATTGAGAATTTTTTTTTCAAATAAAATTTTTTCTTTTTTACTTTTTTCATAAATATTTAAAGTACTAGAAAAACTTTTTTTCTTTTTATGATTAAATTTAATATTATTATTTTTAATAATATTATTTTCATTATTATTAATTGTATTTTTTTCATTTAAACGATTTGTGCTTTGTCTAGTTGAAACAATTAACAAATTTTTACATTTTTTTTCATAATTTTTTTCTTTATTTTTATTCCTCAAATAAAATTTTTTATTCTTTTCAAAATAAATTTCATCTTCATAATTATTAATATTCATTTAAATTTAAAAATAAAAAATTAATATAAATTTAATAAAAAAATTATTAAAAAAATAAAAATATAAGTTAATTAAATTAATAAATAACTTAAATAATGGAAGCATCAAAACAAACAAAAATTATAAACAAAAATATAAAAATAAATAATTCTCAACAAGTAACTCTTCCTAATATTTATAATTCCAAAAATGTTCAAAGAAATTTTTGGACAGAACCTTGCGATCCAAATGAATCAAAAATGTCTGGAGGAAGTGATTTAGATCAATTTGAAGATATTTCATATAAAAAATTAAAAAAAGAAGAAGAAACAAAAGATGATCCTTTTAAAAATAAATATAATCTTACTGAAAGTGCACCTGAATCTATTAAAATTGATTATTCAAAATATAATGATGAATGGGATGCTGTTAATATGTATAATAAACGTTTGTATGAAGAGCAAATAAAAAGAGAGAAAATAAAAGATTGGCAAATTAAACAAAGAACTAAACATGATTTAGATATTCAAATTAAACAAAAAATTAAAAAAAAATATTTAGATAAAATAAAAGAAATGGAATATGATGAAATTGTTGAAAAATATCTTAAAAGAAAAGATGAATTAGAAGCCAAAAAAAAAGAAGATATTAAAAAATTAGTTATTAAAGAAAGAGAAATGAGAGATGCTCAAATTAAAGAACAAAATATGATTAATAGAATAAATTATTTAAAAAATAAAAAATATGAAAGAGAATTAGTAGAACAAAATAAAAAAGATTTATTAGAAGATAAACTAGCTATAATAAACAGAAGAAAAAAAGAAAAAGAAGAAATGGAAAAAACATTAAAAGAAAATGAATTGCATCAAAAAATACTAAAAGAACAAGCAGAAAAAGAAAGAGAAGATGATATTAAAATATTGGAAGATCATAATAAAGTAGAAGAAAAAAAAGACAATGAACGAAGAGCATATTTTGATAGAATTAAAAAACAAGCAAATTCTTTTGGAGAAAGAGCCGTTGAAACTGTATTAAAAGCTCAAAAAGAAAAAGAAGCTATTGAAGAAGAAAATATGAATCAATATAATTTATATAAAGAACAACAGGCAAAAGAAGAAGAATTTTATAAATTACAAAAAATTCGAGATAATAAAATAAAATATAGAAAATTTTTAGATAAACAAGTTGCTGAAAGATTAAGACAAAAAACAGCAGAAAAAGAAGTTGATTTAGTACAAGGAAAAATTTGGAAAAAAGATGCTGAAATTTATAAAAAACATGAAGCTGATGTTAGAAGAATAATAAGAGATATGTATAGACAAAACTTAAAAGCTTTAGATGAACAAGTTAAAATGGGAAAAAATTCAGTTGATAAAGGAATGTCTAATTATGAAAAATTAATAAATAAAGAAGCCTTAAAAGAAGCTCAATAAAATTTTAGTTATAATTTATTTATTATGATAATTATTAAATATAATAATAATAATAAAATATATTAAATAATAATATTTTATAAATAATTTAAATTAATTTTAAATTATTTATAAAAAATAATTTTTATTATAATAATAATAATAATAAAAATGAATAATTTTAAACAAACTGAAATTGATAAAATAATTAATTTTTCATTAAAAAATAATTATGAATCTTCTTTAATAAACAATAGATATAAAAGATATTATTTATCTTATAGAAAAGATTTAATTTCAGAAATAAAAAATTTAATAACATATAATTTAAATGATTTAGATAATAAAAATGAAATATTTTATTTAAGCATTTTCTATTTAGATATTATTTTATCAAAAAATAAAATAATTTTAAAAAGCGAAAATAACAGAAAATTATTATTTTTATCATGTTTAATAATTTCAATTAAATTTTTAGGCGCTTTTGATCTATGTAAAAATAGAATAAAAAATTTAATAAAATCTGAACAACAAAATTATTCTTCTTTTGAAACAAAATGTGTTTACTTATTAAATTATAATTTGCATTATACAACTGTTTTTGATTACATTAATTTAATATTACAAAATTCCAATGATAAATTATTAAACACTTGTAAAAATTTATTATTAAATTTTATTGAAGACAATAATTTTATAAATTATTCACCTTTTTTAACGGCTATTGCAATTTATAAATACAGTAAAGATAAAAATAAAATAAATAAAAAAAATATTTATGATAAATATTTTAAAGATGAAACTGTAAAAGAAATTGAAAATTATTTAAAAAAAGAATATAAAAATATAAGTAATGATTTAATTGATGATAATAAATCTGATATAAAAACAATGAGTAGCACATTAGAAATTCAAAAATATAAAAATAAAAGTTTAAATAAAAATTTATATATAATAACATCAAAAGAAAATAATAAAAGTATTGGAAAAAATTATAATATTACTTTATATTATTCAATAAATAATAATAATTGTAAAGAATGTGAAAAAAGAATTAATACAACTAATAATGTAATTTTAAATTATAATCAAAAAAAATATAATAATAATATTTATTTTAGTAATCAAAAAGAATTTCAATCAAATGAAAAAATACAAAGAACTGAAAAAAAAATTAATGATACAAATAAATTTAATCTTTCTTTAATGACTAAAGAAATAAATCTAAATAAAAAAAGAAATTTAAGTTCTGGAAATATGAATATTAAAAAATTATCTACAAGAATTGGAGAATTAAATAAAAGATTAGTACAAAATAATAATATAAATAGATTAGGTATAGATTTAGGACAAATTTCAAAATTATCTTTTGATAAATTACAAAAAATTTCAAGGTTTTTTAAAAATTAAATTAAATAAATATTTAATTTAATTCTTTTTTCTATCAATAAATAATATTTTAAATGAGGATTTTAAATTTTTATTTTGTAAATATTACAATATTAAACAATTATAATTAAAATATTTTATATTATATTTTATTTGAATTATATTGTTAATATATAATAAAATGTTTTTTTAAATTAGAAAATGAAAAAAAAATTAAATTATAAAATTATAAAAAATTATTTATAAAATCAAAATGTAAATGAGTATAATATTTTATTTTTAAAAAATATATGAATATGACAAAGAATTTTCATTATCATTTTTATATCTTTTTAAATATAAATTTAAATAACTTTTAGGAAAAAATGATTTTGGTTTTTTATAAAACATATTTAATTTCACATTATCAATATAATTTCTATTAATAAATTTTTTAACATTTTTAACTTTTTCAATTTTTCCATAATTATAACTAAAAAGATTAATATTTGAAATATTTGAATTTTTATATAAAAATTTATTTATATTTTTCTTTTTCTTATTATCAAAACTATTATTTAAAAAAAAATGTCTTTTCCCTTTTTTCAATTCAAAATTAATTGGAGTTCTATTAAATAAACTTTCAATACTTCCACCAGAACTATGAAATTCACTATTACTCATATCTCTAATTCTTTTCTTTTTAAATTTATAAGTAAAATCTAATTTATCATTATTAAAATTAGATAAAATAACTCTTTTTGTTTCTAAATAAAAATGATTTTTATTAAATGATCTATTATTATCATAACTTTTATGAGGTTTTTTATATTCATCTAATTCTTTTTTTAAATAAAAATTTTTAAATCCTCCTTCAAAATAATTTATTATTTTTTTTCTTTTTATTCTATTTTTTATTTTATCATCATCCATTTGAATTGGAATACTTCTATCTTCTAAATTTTGCCATTTAAATCTTTTTTCAGTTAAACCAAAAGGATAAAAAGATTTTTTTCTAATGTTTAAAAAATCAACATAATTTGGTTTATAAATATTTTGATTTAATGTTTTTATATTATGATTATTTCCAGTATTTTTTGAGATTTTATTATTATTTGTAGAAATATTTTCTTTTATTGTACTTTTTTTATCTTCATTTGTTGTGGTTGCTTCTGATAAATTTTTAAAACGATGAGAAGACATTTTTTTATAAATATCATGTAAATCTCTGTTTACTTTTAATAATTTGAAGGAGTTTTTTTTTCTTTCCATTTAATTAATTTTTTATTTTATTAAATTAACAATAAATTTTTAAATTTTCTTTATA
>JAEEGK010031245.1_pt1 | contig 10507 bp, 4 predicted proteins | sample 8958771 | NCBI WGS metagenome assembly JAEEGK01 (sample SAMN16246547, study PRJNA631951) | gut metagenome | biome: gut microbiome; feature: rumen; material: SC-attached | host: Bos | place: Iran: Karaj | collected 2018-10 | reverse complement strand
GCAATGAGCCAGCCAGCAGGCCGGAGAAAAATCCATGTTTCATGTGGGGCTCCTATTATGGTATGGAATGGATAAAAACTGTTCAGAATTCGACGGATGAGCCTTGCGACGGCTGATAGACGTTCGCGTGGCCCGTTCCGACGCCGTATTTCGCGTAATACTTCTCGTTGAGGACGTTGATGATGTTCTCCGCCTGGTCCTTTTTCACCAATGCGACGATGCAGCCGCCGAGGCCCGCGCCGACGAGTTCGGAGCCGAGCACGCCGGGCGTGGAATCCAGAAGATCGCACAGTTCATCGATTTGCGGGACGGAGCATGCGTATGCGCCGCACTGGAAGGCGAGATCCGCGTCGTTCGCGGCTTGTTCCTTCAGGAAATCGTCCGAAATCGTCGGATCGCCGATGCGGTCGCCGTTGTGGCTGATTCGCATCATCTTGCCGACGAGATCATAGGCGCCGTTCTTGAGCGTTTCCATGAAGCGCTCGGAGCGTTCCATTTCAGACAATCCGTAGAGGATGACGCCGCGCAAGTTGTAGGCGCCTGGATCCGCATGGGAGGCGAACAGGCGGGCCAATTTGTGCAAATCATCCGGCAGCGCTTCTTCAAGCTGCTTGCGGGAGGCGGAAAGCGGAAGCGAACGAAGCATTTCGTACAGTCTGGAATACGGGCGGACGGCGGCGAGGCTGCGCAAATCCGTGAGATTGGCGTCCGGATAGGTCTGCTTGAGCATCAGCAGCGAGAGATCGTAGGCGGCGACCTGCGCGTTGAAGCGGTCTTTGCTGCCTTCCGATTTGCGCGCCTTGAGGGTGCTGTCCGCGATGATGACGGCGTAATCGTCTGGAAGAGAGGCGGATTCGCCGACTTCAAACGGATGGAAGCCTAGATGGACCAGCCTGCCCGGACGGCCGTATTTCATGGCGGCATGGTCGCCGAAACCGCCTCTGGAGCCGACGAACCATTCGCCTTCGCCGCAGCGTTCGATGAATTCGCGGTCTGAGACATGGAGGCTGTTCAAGGCGACGACGGCCTCCGCCGTCGCGACGACGAGAGCCGACGAGGAGGAGAGGCCGGCGGCGGCCGGTATGTCTCCGCCGACCGCTATGTCCATGCCGCAGAGCAGGTTGTCGGAATCGAACTGGAAGCGACAGATGGCCGCCTTGATGTAGTTCGTCCATTTGCCGCGGGAGGCGGCGAGCTCCTGCATGACAGGCTCCGAATCCAGATAATCAAGCCATTTTTCATGCTTGATTTCCGTGATGGTGAATTCGTCGTCGGGATATTGCGAATTGATGTTGGTGATGCGGACGAGATGGTCCGTTCGTGGGGAGACAACCATCGTGAGGCGGCGGTCAATGGCCATGACGTTGATGCCGCCCCCGTGATGATCTATGTGCCGTCCCATCAAATTGATACGACCGGGCGAACTGGCGACGATGATTTTCTGGTCGCCGTATTTGGCGATGAAATGTTCCAAAACTGGCGTCAGTTTCGGATTCTTTTCCGCCAGCCAGTCGGAAGCGTTGCGCATGAAACGGGCGGTCAGCTGGATGAGCTCTGGTTTCGTGCTGTATGTCAGCATGTCATCTGGATTCGAAACTTCGTAAAGCGTGACGCATTTTTGCCGAGCGAAAATTTCCAGCGTATCGGTTAAATAGATTTCGCCTTGCGCGTTGTCGGAACCGCAGGCGTTGATGGCATTGATGGCGGCATTCAAATCAAAACAATAGAGGCCCGCATTGGCATAGGGCGTCTTAAGGATGTCGTTGGCGGAGAACGTCTTATCAACAAGCTTGCGGATGCCTTCTGGTTTGTGGGCCTGCGCGATTTTCAGTACTTTTGCGGCTTTTTTCGCATTGAGGCCGAGGCTTGCCAATTTCTTTTCATAATCCGCCGACGGAACATCCGCAAGCGACATCAAAGCGGCATCTGCAAACTCCACGACGCCATATGGTTGGCTGTTTTCGACAACAACGCGACCGCCGTTCGGATTGTCGTTGATCGGCTGGACGCCCCACACGACCTTCGCTTCCGATGTCTTGTCCAGCAAGCCTTTGACGACGTGCGATGCGACGATTTTATCTCCCATGGAGACGATGACTGGGCCATCGTAACCTGCTGATTTCAAGGCATTCATGCCGCAGAAAACGGCATGGCCCGTGCCTTTCTGTTCCTTCTGGTAGGCGTAAATGACGCCCGGCTCGCCGTCGAGACAGTCCATGACATCCTGCGCCATGTGGCCGACGACGATGACGAAAAGCGAGACGCCTCCTGCGCGCATTTCGTCCAAAATACGGCGGATGACGGGAATTCCCGCGCAGTTGAAGCAGACTTTGTTGGTGGAATTGTCATTCATCCGCGAACCTTTTCCAGCGGCGAGGATGACGGCGGCTATGTTGTTTTTCATAATCATTTAGGAAAAAATGGATGATGCGTCTGATGGATAGATTTCGATAAATTAGTGTCTTGTCCAGAGTTTTCTAGTTTTTGCGGAAAACTAGATGATACGAGCCATGCTGTTCTGGATTTTGGTTTCGTCCGCTTTGTCGTAGGTGACGTTGAAGCGTTCGCAGAGCTCGACATAAAGCCGCGCAGCGGTTTCGGGAGACCCGCCGCTTTCCAGATCCGCCGCTGTGCGGTCGCATTTCACTTCAACATCCATGATTCGGCAGACATGGTCTGGATTAATTTTGTTGTTCGACGACACAAGCATGGCATTTTCTGAGTTCGGGATGCGGAGCTTGATGTTGAGCAACTTGTCCGCCTTGGTGAGATTGGAATAGCATTGGCCGATGAGCGCAAGCGTCAGGACGGTGGCCTGACGGAGGATTCTGGATTGGACGATGTGCTGCTTTTCCTTGTCGTTTTGCGGCAAGGTGGCCGCGATATAGAAGAAACCGTTGCGATAGAATTCCCAAAAGACGCAGGGGGCGCCGTCCTTTGTCTGGATGCCGATGATGGAATCGTTTGTGGCGAAGCGTTCCGATTTCAGCGTGAGCTGCCTGTACAGGAAATCGTCGATGGTGGGGCGTTCGAGGCCTTCAATCGTGTTGCGGATGTCTGTGAGACTGACGTCGTCAAACAGTGTCACAGGCGTACAGAGGACTTCGAAATAGGGGAGAGAATGGAGGTTTTTCTTGCCAAGCTTGGTGATGGCCTGTTGGCGTGAGCGGTCGATCAGCGGCGGAATGACGGCGAGTTCACGGGCTTCTGGCATCTGCTTGTTGTCTTCGTACAAGATGCCACGAAGCATACGGCCGAGCATCTGGCGTTGGTTGCGGAGCGCACGGCGGATCAGTTGGTGGAGCTCCGACGACTGGTTGGCGACTTTGCTGCGGGCATCCGGCGTGCGGACATAAAAAGCGCCGCGTTGCAGTTCGCGTTCACAGTTTTCCGAACAGACATGCGGCATGTCGCTAAACGGATACACGACCATCACGACATACCGTTTGCCATCGACGACGGGGCGGACGATGTCCAGTGAGACAGGCGGATCTGCAAAATTGTTAATCGTTTGGCCGACGGTACTTGGATCGAAAGAAGAGGCTTCCTCTTCCGTCATGCCGACGTAATCCGTCGGGTTGCCGTTTTCATCTTCGCTGACGCCGACGACGACATAGCCGCCCTGTGTGTTGCCAAGGGCCATGGCATGGCGGGCGAATTTGGCGCGGCCAACGCGGCCAATCGTCTCCCAATTCTGATGTGATTTGAAGTCGATCTGCTGGTTTTCGAGTCCGCAACAGACGATTTCCCGCCAGTCTTCTGGGTTTGCCGTGATATTCATAGTCGTATCCGTTGGTTTTGATGATCCGCTTTACAGTTGATTATATAATATAGGGTAAAAAGTGAAACTCACAACGTGCAACTAGATTTTCCGAATAGACTGTATAAATTATCAACAGCCGATTTCATAAAAACAGTCGTCATTTCAAAGGAGCAAGCCAACATGTCGGACAAGATCTACAAAGTCGGAATCGCGAGCCTCGTGCATGACCACATCTGGAGCCTCTGCCGGAATTTTTCGGAACATCCGCAATGTCAAGTAGTTGCAGTCGGAGAAGAGGACGAAGGGCTGCGGACTCGCATGCGCGGCGTGATTCCGGGCATCCGCGAATACACGGACTGGCATGAAATGTTCGAAAAAGAGCCGTTGGACATCGTTATCATCACAAGCGAAAACGCCCGGACGGCGGACATAGCGGAAGTCGCAGCGGCGCATAAGGTGAACATTTGCATTGAGAAGCCGATTTCCGCCACGTTGGCGCAGGCGGATCGTATTCTGAAGGCGGCGAAAGACAACGGCGTGATGCTTTTCGTTAATTGGGCGACCAATTGGTCGCCAGCGGCGCAGACAGCCTTCCGTCTTATACGCGAAGGAGCCATCGGCCAATTATATGACGCACGAATCCACATGGCCCATCGTGGTCCGAAGGAAATTGGCTGCGAAGAGCATTTCTGGAAATGGCTCTACACGCCTGAATTGAACGGCGCGGGAGCCTACATGGACTACTGCTGCTACGGTGCGGATATCATCCGCCTGCTGTTCGGCATGCCGAAATCGGTCATGGGCTGGCGGCAGATACTTGTGAAAGATTATCTACCTGCGAACAGCGACGACAATGGAATGGTCGTCTGCTTCTACGACAACGCGGTGGCTCGCGCGGAGGCTAGTTGGTGTGAAATTCCAGGCTATCACGACGCGATTTTCCATGGTTCGAAAGGAAAAGTCATCACGGATTCCGGCAAGGTGCTGATGTCGGTGGATCCGTCGAAGCCGCTGGCGGAAGTGCCGCTGGACACGTTGCCTCCGCAGTACAAGAACGCGGCGTGGAATTTCGTCTACTGCCTTGAGAATGGCGTGGAGCCCGACGGCATGTGCAACGCGCAGATTTCCCGCGACGCGCAGGAGATTCTGGAGGCGGGGCTCATTTCGGACCGCGAAGGCCGCCGCATTTCTTTGCCGTTGGCGTGAGCGATGATTTTCTGAAAAAGTACATCGTCTAACGTCTTGTTGTCTCATGTCTTTTGCTCACGTCTCATGTCTCATGTCTCGCGTCAAACTGCGTAATAGCAACGCTATTACGCCATGACAGGAGGGGGAGGAAAAAACAATCAAAATTGTTTTTTCAAATGTTGACGTGAGACGAGAGACGAGAGACGAGAGACGAGCGGTGACGTGAGACGAGAGACGAGAGACGAGAGACGAGCGGAGACGGAAGACGATAAGACGTTGGACGAATGACGTTGAGCAACGAGACAGGAAGAAAGAAAAATTCTTCTCAAAAATAAAATGAACAATAGTTATACAAAGGAAATCAAACCATGAAGAAAGCCCTGTTGAGTTTGCTTCTGTTGATGGGATTGGTCTATGGGCAGACGGTCGGAAAACGGCCGTATGAAATGGACTGGGCGGGACGGACGGAGGACGACCATCGCCCGCTGGTGGATTTCGAGCGGAACGATGTCTGGACAATGGAGGCGACGAACGGCGAGGCGATTGCGGAGCGCTCCCGCGAACAGCAGATGTTCGGCGACTACGTGCTGAAATTCAGCTACAAAGGCGCGAAGGGCGGGGCGTCGTTCATTTTGCGGCCACCGCAGCCGCTTCCCGTTCCGGCGGATTTCGACGCCATCAGCCTGTGGGCATACGGCCATAAATTCGCCTTCCGCCATGACGCCCAGACCGCTGGGCGCGCGGAACTTCAAATACTCTTCAAGACGCCGGACGGCAAGGAGCAGGCGGTTCATCTTGTCCACGTCAAATGGGATGAATGGTTCCTCTGCCATATCCGTTTGACGGATGAACATCAGAAGCTGCTCCATCAGCCCGGAACGGTTTTCAGCGGAATCAAAATCGCCAACTGCCGCACGACGGATGAACGAACGTTGTATTTCGACAGCCTCTGCCTGTACAAGGAAGATTTTGCGCCGCTGTTTTTTGCGCCACGGGCCAAACGCGGCATCGACCTCTTCCCCGGGCAGGATGCGGGCATCAACACGGGCGAAGGCCGTCTGCCGTTCCCGACGCGGGAGGACACGATCCTGCCGGACAGCGCGGCCGACGGATCCTCCAATTCCATGTCGAAAAAAGGGCAGGGGGCCATTATGCGCTATGAAGGAAAGGATGGCAAGCTGACCATCCGCTACGAGCCGCAGACTGGCACATGGGGCGATTTGACGGCGCAGTGGAACGACGGCCCGTCATTCCAGCCATTGGCCGACGGCGGGGCGCGGTTCGGCAGCGGCGAAGGATTCAAGCCGGACAAGGCGGAGTTCCTCGGCGGCCATTTTTCAAAGACGACGCCGAAAGGCTTTTCCGCCGCGTGGAAACTGTTCCGCGGCGACGACAGCTTCGAAGTGCTCTACACGTTCACGCTGCGCGGCAAAACGCTGGTGGTCGATACGATGGCGAAGAACGAAAGCAATCTCGTGGGCGTCGTCTCCTACGGCAGCGTCAAAGGGCTTTCGTTCACGGAAAAGATCGAGATACCGTACTATGACTACGCGAGCGGCCGCCCGGCCGTCGTGCTTGCGCAGAGCGGCGCCACGCCGTTGTTTTTGAGCGGCCATACGGACTGGTATCTGTCCAACGGCAGCCGTCCGCGCGGCGCGGGAGATCCACGCAAGAGTGTCCAGTTCAACGGTTACGTGGAATACATCCCGAAGACGGACGGCAAGCGGAACGATGTCTATGAACGGTTCTTCGTCACGATTTCGCCTGTTTTCGAAGAGACGCTGCCGAACATCCCGAACCCGAAGTCGCCGTGGAAGCATGTGACGGGCACGGGCGTGTGGCGGGCCTATGGCGCGGGCAACCGCGAAGCAGACAAGAAATACTGGTACAACATCTGGCGGCACGGCATGCGCCACTGCATCATCACCGACCACGAGACGGGCTGGCGCGACGGCGAGGAGAGCTTCACGTTCCGTACGCGTCCCGCGCCCGGAAAGGGCGGCGACGAAGGGCAGTACGACTATGCGCGCTACATGCAGGACACGCTCGGCTTCGTCTACGGCCCGTACAACAACTTTACGGATTTCGCTCCCGTGAACGAATACTGGAGCACAGACATGGTGGCGCGCGATTCAAGAAACCAGCTGATGCACGCCTGGCGGCGTTGCTATGCGCCAAAGCCTTTGCGCGCAGTGGAATACGCCGAAAAACTGCCGCCGATCATCCAGAACAAGTTCCATTTCAGCACGGCGTACTGCGACGTCCATACATCCGTCACGCCGTGGAGCCGTTGCGATTACGACTACCGCGTGCCCGGTGCGGGAACGTTCGCGCAGGTCTTCTACGCTTTCGGTGAAATCATGCTGATGCAGAAGAAGGCCTGGAACGGGCCCGTCTATTCCGAAGGGCCGCATTTCTGCTTCTACAGCGGCTTGACGGACGGAAACTACGCGCAGGACCGCACTTACCGCCTGCCGGACCGCCCGTGGCTCGTCGATTTCGATCTGAACAAAATCCATGACCAGGAGTGCAATTTCGGCATCGGCAGCCCCGCCATGTTCTATGAGGAAGGCAAGCCGTTCGGCCGCACGCCGGATGAACTGGAGATGTGCATCGACCGCTTTCTGGCGGCGACGGTCGCATTCGGCCATCCGGGCTTCCTGGTCGGCGAAGGCGGCATGCGGATGACGATGCGGAGCTACTTCCTTGTCCAGCAGCTGGCGGCCCGCTACACGCAGGCCTCCGTGGCGAGCATCCGCTACGCGGATTCGCGCGGGCGGTTGTGGCCGACATCCGAGGCGTTGGTCAACCAGTGCTACAAACGGTCGCAACTGGTGGTGGACTACGACAACGGCACGCACGTCGTCGTGAACGGCAGCAAGACGGAGGAAATGCGCGTCAAGCATCTTGGACGTGACATCATCCTGCCGCCCAACGGTTTCGAAGGCTGGACGGATGACGGCATGATCCATGTCTTCAGCGGGGCGCGTCGCGGGCAGCGCGTCGATTACGCGGAGACTCCGGAATACATCTATATCGACGGCCGCGACAGAGGCGCGCAGCGTTTCCCGAAGGCGTCCGGAGCGGGCGCCGCCGTCTGCCGTGTCGACGACGCGGATCATTATGAGATCATCCCGTGGGGGACGTCCTGCTGCGGTTTCGCCGTCGAAGGCGGAGGCGCCAAGGCGATCGCGCATGACGGCACGGAGCTTGGCGACGCGAAGACGGTCCGCTGCCGCGGGCTTCTGTATGTCCTTCCTGTGGAGAACGCCGTGAGCTACAAGATCGACCGCCATGTGCCCACGCGTGAGAGCAAACTGACGTCGGAGCAGTACGAAGTCGTATCCGGCAGCGATGTCATCGTCCACACGCCGGATGGCGACGTCACGGTCACCATAACGGGCAAGCCCGGCGAATGCGTGTGGTATCATCATGACGGCGAGTCCATCTGCTTCATGATTCGTGAGATGACGCATATATCCGTCGCGTTGTCGAAAGACGAACGCGTCTTGGAATGCACGATTTTCAACAACGCGAACGAGCCGTTGAAGCTTGACTGCGCGTTGAACGGCGCCTCCACGACGGTCTTGCTGCCCGGCGACGGCAAGACTGTCTGCGCTTTCGCCCTGCCTGAGCCGCAGACGGACGGCGTCCTGCCGTTGCAGCTGGAGCTGACGAGCGGAAAATGCCGCCAGTCATGGAAAGGCGGCCTGATCTATACGCAAGGGCCCGACATCCTGCGGGATGATTTCTTCAAGACCTTCCAGTTCGGTTTCACCGTCGATGGCCATCCGGAAATGACGGATGGCGGAGTCGTCCACGCGCGGGCGGAGGTGACGGACTGCGCATGCGACGGCATTGTGAAGCCGTCCATTTTCATGCATCCGCCATGGTGGGGCGGTGTCCACGGCAACACGTTCACGACGCATGACATCACGTTGCCGAAGGAGCCTGTCTTCTTCCGCGCAATGGTCGGAAAGAGAGACGGTTCGGATTTTGGCGACGGCATCCGCTTCCAGGTCGCGATCATCTATGACGGTCATGAGATGTTGCTTGCGCAGCATCCGATCACGAAGCATGTGTGGGAGCCGATCGAGGCGGATCTGACGCCGTGGGTGGGAAAGAAAGTCACGCTGAAACTGATCTCCGACATAGGCGAGGCGCGTGATACGGCGGGCGACTGGGCCTGCTGGGCGGACATCCATCTGGAACGGCCGCAGCCGCGGATTATCACGAAACTGGATGGTGTGTCGGAACGATATGATTTCGAAGCTCTTCCAGATTATGTCGCGGGGCTGACGGAAGCGGATTTGCGCGGCGCGGTCAAAGCCGTCCTGAAATATCGCGGACAGGGCTTGGACAGCAATGGCGGGTATACGTCCTACGCATGGATCAACGGGAAGAAGGTGGGACAGATGATTTCCGCAAGCGGCAACGAACGCGACAATGTCTGGTCGGATTTCATGTCCGTCGAGATTCCGCCTGAAGTCATCGCCACGCTGAAAAAGACAAATCGTTTCGAACTGGACAATCCGGGCGAAGACTTCTTCAAAGTAAGGGATTTCCACCTCGAATTAACGTTGGCCGACGGACGGAAGGTGACGAGCTTCATATCGAAGGCCATCTATTCGCAACCGGCCGGCTGGGCGTATTCGGAAGGCGTGAAAGTCCCGTTCGAAGAGCGCATCGCCGTGCTGCTCTGTTTCTGAAAATCATGAGGGCGCAATGGCATCGCCATTGCGCGGTTTGACATGAGACGCGAGACGTGAGACGAGCACAGAAGACATTAGACGATAAGACATTAGGCGAAATTAACCATTAACCACTTGCATCTTGCTTTCAGCTTTTTAGCTTTCAGCTTTCAGCTCTGCGAAGCAGCTAATCACTAACCACTAACCACTAATCACTATGGAAAAACTGATACCGTTTTCGTCGTGGATCCACAATTGGACGTTCATTCAAGGAGCTCCGAAAGAAGGCTGGCAGAACTGCCGCCAGGAAGGGCGCAACTTCCATCTGGACGCATGCATCAATCTGGACAGGCTGTGCGGCACGCCGCCCGTCCCAAACGAGTCGGAAGCCGTTCTCTACTGCGATTTTGCGACGGAAATGGAAGGCACCGTCATGATCGGCATGGGCTGCGACTGGCGGATGAAGGTCTATTGCGACGGCGACGTGATTCTCGACACATGGGAGTCCGGCAACGGCTATTCGTACATCTTCCCGAGCAACCACCGCGTCTTCTTCCACGTGAAAGCGGGCAGCCATCTTCTGGCCTTCCATGTGAAACGTGGAAAAGACAGCTGGTATTTCACCTGTGGCGGCGTGTCGCAGGAGCCGCCGCCGGAGCCGGAACTGACGCATGGGCCGTGGCTGTCCAATCCGGATGTCGGCACGATGACCGTCGCCTTCACGTGCGCGAATCCGCTTGGCGCGGCCATCCAGTATCGCAAGATCGGCACGGATGACTGGAAGACGACATGGCATCAACGGCAGGGCCAATGCCTGCGGCGGACGTATCATGCGATTCCGCTTACCAATCTGGAGCCTGGCGCA
>JAEEGK010031243.1_pt1 | contig 10507 bp, 11 predicted proteins | sample 8958771 | NCBI WGS metagenome assembly JAEEGK01 (sample SAMN16246547, study PRJNA631951) | gut metagenome | biome: gut microbiome; feature: rumen; material: SC-attached | host: Bos | place: Iran: Karaj | collected 2018-10 | reverse complement strand
CGTCAAAAACTCCATTGGATTTTCCAGAAATCCAAAGGTGCTTTATGTCTTCTTCGGGGAGCGAATCTTTCATGAAAATGTTTCCATAATAGGTTTGGTTGAGACCGGGTGTGCTCTTGTCGTTTTGACGCCAAACGGAATCAGGGATCGGTGTATAGGAGGCATTATTCCCGCATTTCCATTTTAGTGTAAGATAAGCGGCGCCATATTCCTCTGCATAGTTTAGTTTAAATTTGTAGAGACTGTCTTTCTTGAATTGAAAAGCGCTGTAATACGGAATGTCCCAGTTGTTGAACCATGCGTCAATGAGCAGGGAATCGTTAATCCAAAGGCGCCTGTCGTTGTCCGTGGTAAGTTGCAGGGAACAAAGTGCGGTGACAGGAGATTTGAGGTATCCGGAATATGCAATCGAAAAACTATCCGCCGGTACTTTCCCTGGTATCGGAGAATCATCGCGTACATCAAAGTTTAATGTTGTCGTGGTGGTTTCAAGCAACTTTCCGCCATAGGCTTCGGGGCCTCCGGCAGCAGTGTCTTTCCAAACACCGTCAAGATCCATGAAGTAAAAGTCTGTTACCCAACGTTGGTATCGGAATCCATATTCTGTTTTTTGGTAGAATTCAAATTGAGCTCGCGGAATGTCTCCAACGAAAATGGCTCCCGTGATGGAATCCTTCTTGCTTACGAGTATTTCTTTTAGGTCGGTGACTTTCCCACCGTTCTTCTGGGATTTGAAAGATATAACAGAGGCATTTACTTGATAAGTATTCCAAATGTCATCTGTATAGGTGTCTATGGCATTCCTGATTTCGTTGTCTTTTATCATTTCATCGTCAACAACGATGAGGATATCAGATGCCCTACTCCATGCGCAAACAGAAAATAGGAGAAAAACCCCAAAAAAATATTTAAGTGTATTTTTCATGAAAGCCCCCCTAGACTTCATTAAAGACAAAACCCCTTTTTTGAGAAAATATATAATTTTTTTTATAAAAAATGTGATTTGGCTTGACAAAAATGGTTAAAATAGTATATATTTGTGCAGTGAACAGATGTTTATTGCTTTAAGGTTGTGCAATGATTGAACGGATTCGTGGAATTTTGATTGAAAAGTCCCCCACTTTCGTGGTCGTGGATGTAAACGGCGTGGGTTACGGCGTGAATATTTCAGCCTACACGGCAGGTAAATTGCCCGAGGTAGAAAGCGAGGTCACGCTCTACACGAACCTGGTGGTGCGCGAAGATTCCATGACACTGTTCGGTTTTGCCGACAAAACCGAAAAAGACACCTTTATCATGCTGCTCGAAGTGAACGGCGTAGGTCCGAAGCTTGCCCAGCGGATTTTGAGCGGTAGCTCCCCCGCCGACCTTTTGAACATGATTGCAAGCGACAACAAGAGCGCCCTCGGCAAGATCAAGGGACTCGGCAAAAAGACTTGCGAACAGATGGTGCTTTCGCTGAAGGACAAGGCGGGAGCCATGCTGCAGGCCTTGGGCGACGTGGAAGGCTCCGGAATTACCGGAATGGGTGCTCTTACGGGCCCGAAGATGGAAGCTGTTCTTGCCTTACATACGCTTGGCGTGAAGGATCCAGCAGCAGAAAAGGCCGTGATGAAGGCTGCTGAAATCTTGGGCGATTCTGCGGATGCGGCAACCCTTATTCCCGAAGCTTTGAAGTATTTATAAGCACGTCATTGCGAGGAGAGTCTAGCTCGACGAAGCAATCCATGAAAATGCAGGATTTATAAATGGACGATCAAAGAATCATATCTCCTGAACGCCGTGCCGGCGACGAAAGCGATGTAGAGCGATCCCTGAGACCGCCTTCTCTTGAAGAATTTACCGGACAGAAGAACATCAAGGAAAGCCTTTCTATTGCGATTGAAGCTGCGAGACACCGTGGCGATTCGCTGGATCATTGCCTTTTTTGCGGTCCTCCGGGACTTGGCAAGACGACTTTGGCCGGAATTATCGCTAAAGAAATGGGCGTGAATATTCATATTACGAGCGGTCCGGTGCTTGAAAAGGCGAGCGACCTTGCCGGACTTTTAACGAGTCTGCAAGAAAACGATATCTTGTTTATCGACGAAATTCACCGTCTGAACCGCGTGGTGGAAGAATACCTCTACCCCGCTATGGAAGATTTCAGGCTTGACATTATGCTGGATTCTGGGCCGGCGGCTCGCAGTGTGAACTTGCCGCTCAAACATTTTACGCTGGTGGGGGCAACAACCCGCAGTGGACTCTTGACTAGCCCGCTACGCGACCGATTCGGATTGCAGTACCGACTGGAGCTCTACGACGAAGACGACATCAAGAGTATTCTGATGCGTAGCGCGAAGATTTTGAACGTGGGACTCGAAGAAGATGCTGCCAAACTTTTGAGCGGTCGTTGCCGCGGCACGCCGCGTATTGCAAACCGTGTTCTTCGGCGCTGCCGAGATGTCGCCCAGGTGCGAGGCACCGGCGTCATCGATTTGATGTCGGCTTCCAAGACGCTTGAAATGCTCGGAATCGATGGTGAAGGCCTAGACCACATGGACCGCAAAATCCTCTCGATGATTATCGATAAATTCGGCGGTGGCCCCGTGGGGCTGGGCACCATCGGGGCCGCGCTCGGCGAGGAGCCTGACACCCTCGAAGAAGTCTATGAGCCGTACCTGATTCGCAAGGGGCTCCTCGCGCGAACGCCGCGTGGCCGTACCGCCACGCGCACCGCCTACGAGATGCTTCATCGCAGCATTCCAAAAGCACTTGCCGAAGCATCTGCGCAAGAATCGCTGAATTTGTAAGGTGCATCAAAGTTTTTCCCGTACGAAAAAAACGATTTTTCAAATGGCTACAATATCCGCAAAAGAGTATATTCAAAATGTTTTAATTGCAGAAATTGGATCTCTAAGAAAAAGTCATCCCTATTTTGCATTTTTCTTAATCGCAGCTGGCATAGAATTCTTAGGGAAACTAATTTTAAAGATTCCATGGCATGATAAGCACAATCCACCATATGCCTTTAAAACCGCTATAAATAAATTGCCTGGCTTAAACAAATATGTCTCTATAGACAATATTCTTTATAAAGATCTTCGATGCGGCTTATTGCATGCAAATCTTCCCGGCAAAGAGATACTTCTTGGTAATGGAACATCCGTAGAATGCTTAAATGAACGACCTATTCAATTATTCATAGAAAACTTTTACAAAAATTTTGTTGATGCTTGCAATAGCGTAATAGAAAAAATTGACAACGGTGATATTAAACCGCCTAATTTCATGAATATCCAAATTCAGTCTAATAAAACTGAACAAAACGATATTATTATGTTATCAGGATGCAGCCCAAATAACATATAATTCAAGTTTTAGCAGTTTAGTTCATCGAATATTATCTAAAAATTCAATTATCCGAATCAGAGTCTGCTGAATCCTCTTTTTTAGAGCGCCCCAATAAGACCCCCGGTTGAATTACTTGGCTACTTTGTCGAAGCAATCCCCTTATCTGATTATTTGTAGAGGAATTGTTTCTACGTTCATTTTCCTTTACTGAATTACCTGTATGTTCAAATTCATACTCAAAATGTTTACTCGTATAAGTTACCCCATTATTGTAGCTGACACTCGGACTTGACTTAAAAATATTTCCTTCTAAATCCTTTAAATTTTGTTCATTTTTCAAAATCTTTGATTGTTCTGTCATTTCACTTCTGTTTTTCTTCAAATGACGGCGGTAAAAGAAAAACATAAACAACAATAAAATCAGATTGCCAACAAAAGGTATTACCTGAGCGATAATTTTATCAGAATAATTGTTCTTCAAAGATGCAAGCGTGTATTTGGACAAATAAGCTTCGTGATCATAATAATCTAGATTTATATCTTTCATTGGATAAAAAGGATATTTTTGCTGCAAGGCAACAATGATTGAATCATGCTCTCTTTTAGTAGCCTTATCAATTAAAGGCTCTAAAATTTCATCTCTATAAAGATTTCGTGACATCAATATGGTATCATATGATAGAGGAACGTATTCACGACTAACAATTGTATCCACGCTAATACATTTACTAAGACATGCAACAGATATATCAGACCCTTTTCTGTAATTCTGATTGCAAGCAAATACACAATTATGATTTTCTATAATTTTAGTTTCAGTTCTATCATACCAATAATCCCCTCTTTTTTCAATTTTTATTAATTCAGAATCGGGAATATAATTTAACGAATCATAAAATTGTTTCCTGTATTTGTCACGAATGACGCTAACATCAACTTGGTCTAATTCTTTCAGATATTTATTATATTGTTCAATATTTTTAGCAGCAGTATTATCAATAATACCGCAAATCAATCCAAGAAATGAGATAAAGACAACAATGAGTTCAATAATCAAGCATGCTTTTCTCTTTTCTGCATTCCATAGAAAAAGATAAACATAAATAAGAATAGCCATGCCAAGAAATCCGACAATCGAAGCATAATATTGTATTGTTTCCACAACCATAATATCACGAATTATTGAACTTAAGCTGCTAAAATTTCACCACTACGGCAGCATTCTGCCAGATAGTCACGGGATTGATAAAATAGATCAGAATTAAAATTCAAAATGCGTGAAGCAATCCATGAAAAAAAATATAAGCGCATTATTTAAATTTCCTTTATCAGTTACAATATATATACAAAATGTATCTACGTCAATAACCTGAGGGGCGTTGCGGGGAAACTTCCCCGCTCGAGAGGGTAATGGAAGACCCTGTGAGAGACTGGCCGCTAAGCGAACATTAGAGGCCGAAGGCCGAATCCATGTTCGTGTGCGGAGCAGGCTCGAGCAGGGGCTGAAATCAGGGAGAGGCATCTCCCTTTCCAACATAGCTCGGTTGATACACTTGTTACATTTTAACATCTGCAGGCGTTGTAACGTCTGCATTTTCTTTATAAATTCCTTATTGGTGATGTGGATGTGTTAATTGGAGGCATGATGCATCTTAAAACAACTCTTTCCGTACTCGCAATCGCGGCGGTAGCAACTATGGCAAAAGACTATTCTGGCGCAGAACTCTACACCAACGAAACCTGGATGTACGGTAAGTTTGAAGCCCGTATGCAGATGGCCGCAGGCTCTGGTACGGTAAGTTCCATGTTCCTCTATCACAACGACTCCTATTTGGGTGGCAATGAACCCTGGGTCGAAGTGGATATCGAAATTTTGGGCAAGAACCCAAGCAGCTTCCAGTCAAACATCATTACAGGATATGGTGAGGGTGATGGACAACCGAACCGCAAAATTACAAGCGAACAGCACCACCCCATCAACCCTGCTTCAAACGCCTCATTCCATACTTACGGATTAGAATGGACCCCGAATTATGTCGCATGGACTCTTGACGGCCAGGTCGTTCGTAAAACTGTTAAGGGACAGGAAAGCGGCTGCAAAACCGAAAAAGGCGGTCAACAACAGAGCTACTGCAACCAGGTGGAAGACCTAGGCAAGAAGCCCCAGGGTCTTCGTTTCAACCTCTGGTCTCATGAAGACGCAGGTTGGGTAGGCCAGTGGAACGACAATATTCTCCCCGTTTACCAGTTCATCAACTGGGTCAAGGTTTACGAATACAAGCCGGGTCAGGGCGATAACGGAACAGACTTCAAACTTCAGTGGACAGACGATTTCCAGACATTCGATTCAAAGCGTTGGAGCTTGGGTGACTGGACCTTCGATGGCAACCGCGTCGACATCAGCCCGAGCAACGTCTATACGAAGAATGGCATGGCCATCATCGCCTTGACCAAGAAAGGTCAGGAAAGTTTCAACGGACAGGTTCCTCAAGATCCCGAAGGCGACGCAATGCTCAGCGGATCTTCGCAGCAGTCTTCCAGCAGCGAACAATCTAACCCGACTAGCTCTAGCAGCGAATTCAACCAGTTCAGCTCTAGCAGCAATACACAAGGCATTCTTCAGAACCGCGCCAAGCTTCAGAACAAGGAAGTCCGCGGAACAGTCAATGCCAAGGGCGCTCGCGTGAACCCGAACAGCAAGGCCAACTACCAGGTAGACTTTACCTTCTAATTCATCCAACCCCAAACAACCCCGGCCCGCATAGGAACCTCCCCTGTGCGGGTCTTTTTGTTGTTATATTACCCAACATGAAACAGCGGATTATCAAGGCTTTGCTCGATATGAACCTCGCCGAGGGCGACCGACTCCCATCGGTGCGTTCCATGATCAAGAGCTTCGGAGCTTCGTCGGGCACGGTGCAGGCGGCGCTCGCCGAGCTGGAATCCGTTGGAAAAATTTGCAAAATCCAGGGAAAGGGTTGCTTCTGGGGCACATCTCCCCTACGGACCAAGGTACCCTACGTTCACGAGACCGTCTCCGAAAAGCTCGCCAAGGCATTCGAGCGCGACTTTGCGCAAGGCTACCTGAAACCCTCGCAACCGCTTCCACTTTCCAAGGAACTCTCCGCACGCTACAACGTGTCGCAGGGAACACTCCGCAAGTTCCTGGAAGAAAAGGTCGCCCGCAATATCCTGAAAAAGGAAGGACGCCAGTACCTTTTCTACCGCAAGCAGCAAAAGAAAGACGACGCGCCTCTCAGCGAACTCATCTTCGTCACTCGCTGTAACAGCTGGGGCGGATTCAGCGCTGAAAGTGAACGCGAGCTGGACTTCTTGCGACTGATTTACAAGACCGCAGGTAAGAACCATTATAAGCTGACCCTGTTCGGCATCAACGACGCCTCGGGCAAGCTTATTGACCGCAGCGGCAAGCCATGCAAGCTATCGGAACACCCGAACGCCGTGGGAGCCGTACTTTCGACGCTCTTGGTACAGAACTTCAGGCCGCTCCTGACATTCTTCGCCGACGCCAAATTCCCCGTGGCCGTATGGTGGGAACACCCCATCGATGCCGTTCCCCGCAGCTTCTTGCGCAAGGACAACTGGATTTTCTTCAACTCCACCTTCGGCAAGACCCCCGGCAAAGAAATCGGCCGCTACCTGCTAGGCCTCGGCGTGACCGAAGTCGGATATTTTTCGCCGTACCACAACAGTTCCTGGTCCAAGGACCGCCTCACCGGTCTCGAAGAATCAGGACTCGTGGTGCACCCCTACGTGGATGCAGAATTCGCAAGCCCCTGGGATTACAAACAAATTGCCCGTAAGAAAGTCGAAAAGCTCTCCGTGGAAATCATGGCGCGCACCCTTGAAAAGGAAAAGCTAAAGACGCTAGCTGAACGCGCCCTCGAATTCCAGGCGAAAAACGGCAACAACATGCCCTGGATCTGCGTGAACGACGAAGTCGCGGGCATCTTCATGGAAATGGTCGAAGAAAACAACATGGAAATTCCGCAGCCAAACATCGGTCCAACCTACATCGCCTTCGACAACTCCATGGAAAGCTATCTGCTGCGCATTCCTTCTTACGACTTCAACACCGACGCGCTCGTGGAGCAAATCTTCTACTACATTAGCAGCCCCTCGGCTTTCGACGGCATCAAAAAAATCCACCACATCCTCGGGAACGTGGTGGAGAAATAAAAGACAACAATAATTACTTATTTTTGTTCACAATCAAGGTCTTAGCCTTGAAGGTCTTCTTGTCAATCCACTTGACCATCAGGGAGACCTTGTTGTCCTTGTCGAGGGCGGCCCAGTACTTCTTGAGCGTGTCTTCGGCGTTGTCGAAGATCGGCATCAGTTTCGGGAATCCGTTGAAAGACGGAATCGGGTTGCCGTCGGTTTCGTAGGTGCTGATGAAATGGCCGAGGCCCGGCAGAGCCTTCTCGTATTCAAACGTCATGCGTTCGCAACCGGCGTCTTCGCAGTTGTTACGGCTCTTGAGAATGGAGAGCTTGTAAACGGCGGGCTGTGCATTCTTGTAGTGGATGCCCGAAATACGCGGCGTGAAGTTCGGGGCATCGTCTTCGTACTGGCGCGTAGCGAGAGCGCTTTCGAAGGTGCCGCCGAGCTTGATGGCGTTATAAATCGTATCGGTCTGGTCACCGTTGGTGATAATCTGCACGTCGGCCGTATGGCGGGCTGGGTAGTAGATAATCAGGTGCGGGTCCGTGAGCTTGGATTCGTCGAAGGCCTTCGTCTTCATGAAGCCAGTCTTGGCTTCAATTTCGAAAACGCGGTTACGGCTATTCACGCTACGGCCCATAATCCAGTAGACCTGCACGTAGGACTTGCCATCGGCACTTTCGCCGAGAACAATTCCACGTCCAGGATAAGGGTTATTGGAGAGGGCCTTGAAATTCTGTTTTGCTTCGTCTGTGTACTTCATGGCCCCAAATATAGCAAAGATATCACAATGTATCGGGAGCCTTTTCGGGGGCTGGGCCCGGAACTACACCAAAGACATTTCCATTGAATTCGAAGTAATTGATATCCTTTTCTGAAGCCGGAAGGTCAAACGTATAATATGCGTAGCAGATCCAATTCAGGGAAACGCCATCCGACAAGATTCGCAGGGTATCCCCCACGCGCTCAATCTGCACTTCGTCGTTATGGTATTCAAAGTCCACGTCTATGTCCGGAATAACAATCTGGTAACCGACATTTTCCGTATTCGTCAAGTAGGCTTTGTTACCGGCATTGGCGTTGTTCATGCTGCAGGGACCCGTATTAGCAACGGCGGTCTTGACAGCATCTTTTCTGCCAATAGCACTATTGGTAACGCCGCTATTGGGGATAGCCGAATCCTGCCCTCTGGCATTCGTGCTGGATTCGTTCCCGCAGGCAATAAACATAAGTGACAGCATGGCTGTGCATGCAATGATTTTTTTCATATCATTATCCTCCTATAAATGAAGTCCTTGAATGAATGCCTTATTCCGCATCGACAATGTCCATGATTTCCGGCGTAAGAGATCCATTACCGTTATCAAAGTAGAGTAATGTCGCATGGGTGTAGGCCTCATCGTTATCTACGGCGAAATCAATCCTGGACTTGCAAATACACCTCTGTGCATTCGTATAATCGTATTTCGCCTTTACAACAACCGTATCTCCCAAAACGTGGACATTAAGGGTGTCAATTTCAATACCACATGTGAGCGAAATGTTTTCAATGGTAAAGGTTGTCCGATTGGTACCGACATACCTGTAAGTAAACGGAGGAATCCTTTCTCCACGGGAAACAACCAAGGTGTCATCCATTATGCGTTCGTTTTGACATTGGACATTGGCATCTATAATGCCAATGTCCAACGAACTCGAACTAGATACGTCCGCAACATCGTTCGACGAGTCACTACTCAACGGATTCAACGCGTTAGTGTTTTCCGCCATGGTATTGGGATCCACCGATCCTCCACCGGAACACGCAATCACAAGTATCAAAAACAGAGAACCTGAGACAAGAGCAAACTTCTTAAACATGGAGTTTCTCCTTTATCTTATCCGTAAACGGGAAAAACTGGAAATTAATTCGACAAACTTGGTTTGAATCTTTGTATTCGTTAGCAATGGATAGAATTTTCTTGCCACAGGCTTCTAGCTCGTCGACAATTCTTCGGCTCGCTTCTTCGTTCACGCCAAGCGTAAGCCCGCTAAAATAACGTTCGTCCGGAGAATAGCGTTCTACTGCGCGAGCCGCCATGTTCGCCATTTCTTTGTGCATGGTACGAATGGCTATGGGCAAAGCCTCTTTAGAACCGATAACGTTCTGTTCTGTTTGCGAATAGACCTTGTCTCCGTCTTTTTTCAGGAATCCTGCCTTAACCAAGAAATTCAAGATATCGCGCACTTCTTCGGCTGATACATGCTCCTTGCATTCTTCGGCAAGATCACGTGGGTTGGCTCCAGGCATCATCGGGGCAAGTTCCCTGAGTACGGGGTACTTCCAGGATTCATAATACTGGAATGCTTCGCTGTCAACGACACGCATGCTATGTTCCACCGCAATCTTCTGCATTTCAAGAAGTGCAGCTTTCTTGATAGAATCTTTTTTGGCGTTGCAGAACGTTACCATTTCGTGGAAGTAATCTTTTTCAAAACCGACAAGTCCCAAGGCTTTCGCGACATTTTCGATTTTTGGCTTGCCCAACCTGCTTTCGCCCTGGCAGACAAGCTTCAAGAAGTTCGGCGAAGTAAAGCCGGCACTCTTGCAGAACTCTCGCCACGAGAACGCACCCAAGCGTTTGCGCTCGTCGTAGTAATCCTGTATATACAGGCGATAGTCCTTATATTCGAGTATCGATTTCATGTTTATTAATATACCTTTTCTCTAATTTAAAATCAATGTAATTCTATACAAAAATTACAATTTTACATGAAAATTCGCATATTTTACAGCAACTTTTTAAGTGAGAAATTAAAATACTATACAGTCTGTATAGTATTAAAAAAGCCGCTATAAAAGCGGCTGAAATTTGATTGATCCGTAGAATCATCGCTTCGGGTTATAATTGTTCATGAGCACCATGGCGACAGCGACACAAAGCATCACCACGCTGCCGACAATGACTTGCTGGCGGTGGTTGTATTCGCGCTTGACATAGCTCGGATT
>JAEEGK010031230.1_pt1 | contig 10510 bp, 2 predicted proteins | sample 8958771 | NCBI WGS metagenome assembly JAEEGK01 (sample SAMN16246547, study PRJNA631951) | gut metagenome | biome: gut microbiome; feature: rumen; material: SC-attached | host: Bos | place: Iran: Karaj | collected 2018-10 | reverse complement strand
ATTTATTATTATTATCATTTTTAATATTTACTTTTTTATTTATAATTTTGTTATTATTATTTTTATTATTATTATAAATAAAATTTTTTTTAATTATTTTCATATTATTAATTTTATTATAATTATTATTTTTATTATTTTCATTATTTGAAAAATTGGTTGAAGCACTTTGTTTAGAAGAATTAGAATTTTGAATCGATAATAAATTATTATTAAAATTTTTATTTGAAGAAGGAGAATTTTTATTTCGATTTAAATAAATTATATTTCTAAATTTATTTGTATTATTTTCATTAACAAAATTATAATTTTTGTTTTTGGGAGAATTTGATTTTTTTTTAATTATTTTTTTTGGAATATTAATATTATTATTTATATTTTTTGTATTATTATTATCAATTTTATTTTGATTTTGTGAAATTGGTCTTTTTTTTTCATTGTTCCCTAAAATCATAAAATCATCTTTTTTCCCAATTTTAATAATTTTTAATTCATTAATTCTTTTTATTTTATTATTATTATTAATATCACTATTACTAATATTAATATTACAAATATTATTAATATTATTATTATTTAAATGAGAATTATTTAAAATATTTATGTTATTAATTTTTGAAAACATATAATTATCAAAAGTTCTATTATTGTCATTGATTAAAATTTTATCATCATTTATTGTTATATTATTATTTTTATTATTTTTATTATTATTTTTATTATTATATTTATTATTATCATTATTGATGTTAGACTCAATATTTTTTAATAATAAATTTACATCATTTTTTTTATTAATAATAATTTTATCTTCAATATATTTATCATAACAATCAATAATATTTTTTTTATATTGAATATCATCATTTATCAATTCTTTATTATTAATATAATTTAAACTGTCTATAATATTAATATTTAAAGAATTAGATTTATTAACAAAATTTATAAAACAATTATTAATAATTACATACATATCATTAAAAATATTATTTTTTATACATTCGTTTAACTTTGATTTTTTTATCATTTTTTTTATTATTTATTAAAATATATTTTATTAAAAAATAAAAAAATTAAATAAATAAATTATATAAAAAATATAACTAATTTATTAAAATAAATAAAAATATAATATAAATAAATTTATAAAAATAAGAATAAAATAATTTAATTCTAACAAAAACAAAAATAAAACAAGAAAAAATTATTTAAAATAATTTTATGGTTCTTTCACAGAATATTTAATAATATTTTCTTCAGCAATAGACAAACTATCTTCATTTTCATCTTTTTTTTTATCTTCATCTCTTGAACCAACATCTTTATAAGAAGGTAGCCACGTAATATCTTTATTATCTAATTTTTCTCTTGCATAAGAATTCGTCGCATTTAAATCATGAATTTCACTGAATTTCAAAAAAATCATATAATCAACATAATTCCACAAATTATGTTTTTTTTCTCTATGTTCATCAAAATTTTCTCTATTCTTTTCAACAGTGGCTTTATTAACATGACATATAAAACAATGATTAGTTTTATCATTTTTTTGTTTTTGCTCTTTAATTCCCAAAGCATCAAAAGATTCAATAACAATTCCGAAAACTAAATCAATCATAATAATAATAATAATAAAAAAAAACAAATCATCTGTAATAATTCTTCCAACATAATGATAAGGAAAACGAGCAAAAGAAATTCTTTGCCCACTATCACCTAAACCTCCTCTTGCGCGGAGGCCACTATCTGTAGTTGTTAGAAAACAGAACATTAAACTTCTACAATAATTATCTTCGAAATAATCTAATTCCGCCTCGAAATCTTCGTTGAAAAAAAAGAATGCGATGTTACTAAAAACATACATTATTAATATCATTAAAACAAAGGTCAAACCTAATTCTTTATATTTTGTTTTTATTGAAATTATTATGTTATGAAGGTCTAAGTTTAAATCAAGAATCGCGAGAAGTAAAAAAGGATATATTATTTCTCCTCGTTTGAGAATTGCGCCGATTAGAGATGTTATGAATTCGAATATTAAAGATGATATATGATCTCTTTCCCAAATTGATTTTAACAAAGCGATTTTAATTTTATCATATAATTTTAATTTTTTTTTATCATTTATTTTATTTTCCTGCATATAAATAATCATATCTAATCTATAATAAAGAGGCATTCTAAAATAAACCCAAAGTGCAATACAAATAGCATTAAACACAACAAATAAATAAATTAAAATATTATAATAATATGCCCATTTTTCAATAGATTTTTCAATTAATTTTTTAATAATTTTATTTTCATCTTTTCTTCTTTCTTCAAGCGTATCTAAATTAGTTATTTGAGTGTCACCTTTTAATGTTAATATCATAAAAATATTAATAACTAAAGCATAAAAATAACTAAACATTTGAATATAATAATAATCTATTGAATTGAACCACATTTGAATTTTTGATTTGATTTTTTTATTATATTTAATTTCTTTAATAAATAAATCAATATGTTCAATTAAACCATTTTTTTTACTTGTTTCGCTGGTTCGTTTTACATTTTTTTCAAATTCATTTTTCGTATCTTTTGATAAATATTGAATATCCGGAAGTTTTGTAAAAATAACTATTGATTTTTTATTATTAATATCTTCAGTTCGAACTTCTACAGTTTCAGTAATACTTTCAAAGAATTTAATAATATAAAAATTTTCTATAAAATTACTATCATATTTTTTAATATCTTCGATTATTAAATTTCCAAATTCGAGTTTTTTCTTTTTTTTTTTTCGTTTTTTATTATTTTTTACTTTTTTTATTGCTTCTCTTTCATCTATTTTATTTATTTTCTTTATTAAATCCATAATTTCTTCGCTTTTTCCTTGAACAGCGATTAATTTAATGTATTTATAAAAATTGTTACTTAATTCAAATTCATTTGATTTACTAAATTCATTCGATTTAAAATATTCATCTCTAAAAAAATTGAAAAGTTTATGTTCGAATTTTAATTTCTTTAAATTCGTAAAAAAATTACTTATATATTGATTATTTGGCTTCAAATTAAAACCATCAACTATTGTTTTTCCAAAATCAATTTCTTTATTATTATTTTTATTATTGTTATTATTATTATTATTATTATTATTATTATTATTTTCTTCATCTTCATTTGTAAAATCTAAAATATCAGTATTAATATTATTATTATAATACGTTTCTAAATAATAACTTTTTAAAATTAATCCGATGCTTCTTAAAATTTTATAAATACTAAAATTTTTAATTAAAAATTTTTGCACTTCTTCATTGCAATTTTTTTCTTCCAAAATCGCAGTTAAAAATAGCATTAATTGATTACGAATAATAAACGAAAATTCTAATGTAACATCATTATTAAAAATAATTTCAATAATTCCTGACACAAAAATTTGAAAAGAATCTTTTTTTGAAATAGTAATTTCTTCCATATCCCAAGAATCAGTAGAATCAACATTATTAATTTCATTATAATCAGCATTTTTATTATTATCATTTTCAATTCCAATGTCATCAATTTTAATATTAGTTTTATTAAGATTTATTTTTTCAATATTCAATTGCGGATTTCCAATTCTTGATAAAAATTCCGGTTTATTTCCTTGAATAATTTCAATTAACATTTCTAATATCGCAGCAAATAAATCATAAAGAAATTCATGTTTATGAAAAGTATCTTCATTATTTAAATTATTCCATTTCGAAATTAAAATAATTTTTGAAAGAACATGTAAAAAAAAATAAAAAAATTTTATTTCTATTTTTTCACCCAAAGATTCTAATGAATTCTCATAATCACTATTATAATTATTATTATTATGACTATTAACATTATTATAAATCATTTTATTATAAATTATATAATTAGGTACGAAATCGTAATAATCCATACTTAAAGTTTTTATTAAATGTCCTTGAAAAAAATTATTGTGTTCTTCGCATAAATTTTTGAATATTTTTATTAAATTGTAACTTAAAATATAATTTAAACTTATTAATTTATCGTAAGGATTAATAAAATCAATGAATAATAATATTAATCTTTTAAATAATTCGTTTTTGTAATTTATCATAAAACTCAAATCTTCTGAATCAAATCCTCCTAATAAATTAATAATATCTTCTTGTGTTTCTGTTGTTTGCAAACTTAATAGTTTAAATAATAAAAAAAAAGATAGTTTTGAAAATTGGTAATTTTTACCTTTTTTCATTCCATTAAATATTAAAATTTCTACGAATAAATTTCGAAAATTTGTTTCAAATTCTAAACAAATTTCAGAAAAACATGTAAAAATACATGAATTATTTTCATTATTTAATGAAAATTTTCCGTATTTATATAAAATATAAATTCGTATTAATCTTCTTTCAAAATCACTTTTTTGTTCGATATTATAAATATTATTATTTTCAATTTGTTGTAAATTTTTTAAATTCAAAACTGTGCTGAAATTTTTAAAATTTTTTGATATTTTCGGAACAGGAAAATCTTTAACTAAAGTAAATAAATGTTTTTCAGCTATTAAATACAATGTTGTATAATCAAAACAATTAAATTTAAATTCCTCCGTTTTTTTACAATCTTTTTCACCTTCATCAATTAAACTTTTATCAACACAAAAAGTTCCATCTAATTTAACAAATTTTTGATAATATTCAGGAATATACTTATCATCTTTATTAAATTCATATACATTATTTTCTTCTTCTTGCCAAAAATCAACATTAAAACTTGCAATAAACTTCTTTAATTTAATTGAGAGATATATTAAATTATATATATCAAAACATTCTTTTCCAGAAAAGATATTAGCTATATAAAAACATTTTTTAAGAAAATATATAACAGGTATAAGTAAACCATTTTCGAAATAATCAAATGCATCTCCGTTATTCATACAATTTTTTGATATAATTGGAACATTTTTTAATTCGAATAATAAAATATCATATACTCGATAATCTATACAATTTTCTTTAAAACTTTTATCAAAATTGTCTTTTATTTCACTGTTGTAGATTTCTTGCATAAAGGATAAATATTTTGTTGGATAATCAAAGTTTGTTAAAAATTCATTTGATTTTATGTAATTTAATTTATCTTCGCTGGAAATTATTGAATATGAATAAAATTCTTTGTTGTTTTTTATGTATTGAATGTCGACGTAAACCTTACGAATGAAACGTAAAATTTCTGTTCGAATTCGAATTGGTAAATATAAATATTTTAATTGGGAAATTAATGTTGGTATATCTACTAAGGACATCGCAGTTTCTCGTTCACGTTCTATTACGAAGTCGAATATGCTGTTTATTATTTTTAAATATATTTGAAATATTTCACAGGCATATTTATTATTATTATTATTATTATCATTTTCATTATTATCATTTTCATTATTATCATTTTCAGTATTATCATTTTCAGTATTATCATTTTCATTATTATTATTGTTTTCATTATTATTATTGTTTTCATTATTATTATTATTTTCATTATGATTTTCATTATTATTATTATTTTTATTATTATTTTTATTATTTTCATTATTTTTATTATTTTCATTATTTTTATTATTTTTATTATTAATATTTTCATTATTATTACTTTCATTTATACTAATATTTTCATAATTACTAGTATTTTCAATATTAATATTATTTTCACTATTACTATCATTTTCATTATTATAATTACTATTATTTTCCTTATTATTTTCCTTATGATAATTACTATTATTTTCAACATCATTTTCAGCATCATTTTCACTATTATTTTCGCTATTTTTTCCATATACAAACAAATATTTATTTTTATCAACATATTTCCCAAAATTTTCATGAATTTTAAATTTCATATCAATTTTTTTAATATAAAATTGTGTTTTGAAGACAGTTTTTTCAATATAATACGATTTTGTATTTAAAATTAAAGAATCTAAACATTGTAAAAAAACATACAAACAATAATTAATTTCATTGTATTTAAAATGAAACAACTCATTTAAATATTCATATAAATTTTTTATGTAATGAGAACTAAATGAAATAATTTTTTCATATTTTTCAATATATTTTAAACATTTTAAAAACAAATCGAAATTTTTTTTTCCATAAAAAATTGGTGCGTTTGTTAATGATTTAAAAATATATTCGTTCATTATTAATAATGAATTATCAGAAGAATTTTCAATGAATTTATTATAAAATAAAAAAATTTTATCGAAAATTTTTTTATTTTTTTCATTTAAATAATTTTCATTAGAAACTTTTTTTTTGAGATTTTTAATATCAAAAATTTTCGATAAAGAAAAAAAATATTTTGATTTTAATATTAACATTAATTCAGTTTTGTTAAAATTAATATTAACATTATTATTAAAAATATTATCCAAAGAATTATTAATTTTTTCAAGAACTTCTTCAAAATTAATTTCAAACGAAAAAAATTTCATATAAGCATTTTCAATTTGGTCTTTTTCATCACAATATTTTTTATATTTTTTATCATTAACATCAACATTTAAAACATTAAAAAAATAAAATTTTCCATCATTTAAATTTTTCTCTAATTTTAATAAATAATCATCTTTTTCACACAAAAAATATTCAAAAACTTTCATACAATTTCTCATAATTTTTATGTACTCATTCGAACCTATTTTTTCATAATAATGCGTCTTTAAAATATTAGTCACTCTCAATGAAATTCTTGAAATTAATCTTCCTAATTCAGTTTTATTAAAAATAAACAAACAATTATTATTATTAATACTATCTAAATTAGGAAATTTTTCTTTATTTGAAATAACATTGAAAATTAATCTATCATTGTAACTAAAAATAAAATATCGCAACATTTTCATTATTATCGAAAAAAATTTCGATTCTTTCATCCAAAACGAATTTATTGTTGATGTGTATGAATTTGTATTCGAAATTGATTTTATTGAATTTCGAATTAAAGAAAAAATTACAAATAATTTTTCTATTTCTAAACAAATTCGCATCATATCGCCATTGCTTATTAAATTAAAAATAGAAAGTTTTTTAATCACACTAAAAATTTCATTTATTAAATTATACGCTTCAGAATTATTAAAACCAACTGAATTTATCGATTCGATTTTTTTTAATAAAAATGTTATTATTTCTTTGCTTTCAGGAAAAAGTAAAAAATTAGATTGAAAAATACTCAATCTTTGAAAACATGAAAAATTCTCCAAATCGAAAATTTTATATTTATCTAATTTTTGTGTTTTATTTCCTATGTAAATTTTATGAAATAAATGAACTATTTTTTGATACAATGACCAAAATGAAATGTTGTCTATTATTTTATTAAATTTAAAGAAATTTTTTAAATTTTGAAATGTAAAATAATTTTCTAATTCTTTTGTGTAATATCGCAATCCAGTTTTTTTATTTGCGTTTGTGAAATTTTCAAATATTTTTAATGATAAATAACAATTTGTTTCTGTGAAATTTGAAATAAATAAATTCAAAAAAAAATTATCATTATTATTAATTATAGTATAAGTTGAAATAAATTTATTATTGAAATTTTTAGATTGATAAATTAAATAAATAAAATCTTTATAAGTGTCATTAAAACTATTTTTTGATAAAAATATTAAATTTAACTTTTGAATCGGATTTAATAAATTAAAAATATCATAATCTAAAAACGAAATTTTATTTATTTTTTCAAGCAAACGTTTGTATTCACAATGATTTTGTTCATTTTTACATTCACATTTTGGAAAATAATTAATATTATTATTATGACAATTAAAATTAACAATTTTATCATTTTCTTTTATTGAACAAAAATTATGACAAAACACACAAATATTTTCTAAATTATCATTAATATAATAAACATATAATTTCGAAACAATACTAAATTCATTAAAAGTACAAGGAATAATATCAATATTATTTTTATTATTATCGTTTATTTTATGTAAATTTTCCCCACAAAAACATTTAATATTCCCTTTAAAAAATTCTTTTTTATAATTATGATTTTGATGACATTTATTAATACATTCAATGCAAATTGGGTTTATTAAATTATCATCACATGTTTTGCAAAACGAATATTCAATTTCATCTACACTTGGTTTAGTTCCATATTTTAATACACTACATAAAGGAATTTTAAGTGAATTTTGAATTGGTTTCTCTGACATTATTACTTCATTATATATATCATTTATATCTATGTCTTCTGATGTTTTTGAATTATCTTCATCGAAAATTAAACGATTTTTTTTTTTGTTTTCGTTTATTTCATTTTCTTCTTTTATGTTATTTTGGTTTATTTTAAATAAATTTTGCATGTTTTGTAAATTATTCATTTGTTTTAAATTTATTTTTTCATCTAATGATTTTATTACTTCGGTGATTGTTTTACTTTTTATAACACCATGATGATGATGATGATGGTGATGATGATGTTTTGATTTACTTTTTTCATCCATAAAATTTAATGTTTTTTGTTTTTCTGGCTTGATTTCATAACTGAAAAAAATGTCATTTTGTTTATTATTTTTATTTCCAACTGTGTAAGTATTAAAAGTGTTTTTTTCAAAAATTTTCGAATTTTTTTTTGATTCAAATCTTTTTAATCTTTCATTTAATTGCTCAAAAGCATTTTCTTGATGAGAAGGTTGTAATAATAAATTCATAGAATTATTATTTAAACTATCATTTACTAAAGACATGAAAAAATTTATTAATTAATTTAAATACAAATTCAATATTTTTTTTATAATTATATTTTTATTTTTATTATTTTTAATAATATTTTTATTATTTTTATTATTAATTTAATATTATTTTATTATTAATTTATTATTATTTTATTATTATTAAATATGTTGCATAATATTTTTAACAACAATAATACAAATGAAAATAACATTTCATATTCAGCTTTAAACACATTTACATTTCGAGACGAAGATAATATGGAAACAATAGAAAAAGAGAATTTATCAAATAAATATAAAATTTTTTCTGACAATGTTTTAAGATTAATAAGTGACATTTATTATTTATTAAATAATTTTTATAACGATAAAATTGACATCAACGAAATTTTCAATAAATTAGAAACTTTAACTGACATTGTAAAAGTTAGTATAGAAAATTTTTATATGCAATTTATTAATGATGAAAAAATTATAAGAAAATATGAAAATGATATTCGAAAATTTGTAAAAGAAATTTTTGAAGTAAAAATTGAAAATAAAACATTAGAAAATAAAGTTAATTTTTTAAATAAAAAAGAAGAAGAATATGAAAAATTAAAAAAATTAACACATTCTTATTTAGATAAAAAAACAAATAAATTTGTAATAAACGATAGAAAAGAAAATGAAATTCTAATTTTACGCGGCGAAAATTCAAATTTAAAAAAAATCATAGAAAAACTTGAAAATGAAATTAAATATAAAAACGAAGAAATTAATAATTTAAAAGATAAAAATAATTCATTACTTCATAGTAATTCAAATATTAATATTAATTTTAATGATATTTCACATTCAAATTTATATTTTAATCAAAATAATAATAATAATTCTCAATCAAGTTCGAATTTATTAAGCAGCAGTAATAACAATAATAATAATAATAATAATACTCAATCAAGCGAAAGAGCAATTTCAAGAGTAAAAACATATTCAAAAGAAGCTTCTATTAAAAATTTATGTTTTGAAGAAATTAATTATTCAAATCGAACGAGCAAAAATAATAATAATAATGATTTATTATTAACTTCTCAAAAGAAAAATAATAATATTAAAAATCAAAAAAATATTTATTATAATAATAATAATTTAATTTATAGTAATTCTAATCATTTAAAAAAACATTTAATTTATTCACCTACAAATAATTTAAATCAAAATTTTACGCCAATTAATAAAAAATTAAAAAGTTTTGTTAATAATAAATTTCATAATATAAGTGGAACCGATTTAAAAAAAACTCAAAGTAATTCAAATATTATTCAAAATAATAAAAAAAGTTATTTTTCTAAACAAAGTTTAATACAAAAAAACAAACCTAATAATAAATCATTTAAAAATTTATTTATGAATACTAAATCATTGATTAATAATTATTTAGTTTATAGAAATTCAAATGTTGATAATGAGAATAATATAGAAAATATTAATGAAATTAATGGATTTAATTCTATAAGAAGTATAAAAGAAAGAAAAAATTCAAGTATGACTTTTGGAAATTATCATTTTTAATTTATTTTTTTAATATTTTATATAAATAATATAAATTTCATAATTTATTTTTTAAGAATTAGTAAAATATAATAAATATTCATTTATATAAATAAAATGTTATAATGATATTATTATATTTTAATATAATAAAAACTAATTTGTAATTAATAATAATAATATTATTATTTATAAATAATTTATTTATTTTTTATAATTTTA
>JAEEGK010031229.1_pt1 | contig 10510 bp, 12 predicted proteins | sample 8958771 | NCBI WGS metagenome assembly JAEEGK01 (sample SAMN16246547, study PRJNA631951) | gut metagenome | biome: gut microbiome; feature: rumen; material: SC-attached | host: Bos | place: Iran: Karaj | collected 2018-10 | reverse complement strand
CTCTAAGGGAGTTGGATTTGATATTGCCGAAAACCAGGTCGCTTTTGCAAATGAAAAAGCAAAAGAATTGAACCTGCCTTGCACATTTGAAGCTGTAAATATTTATGATATTGATGATAGTTTTAAAGACAGTTTTGATGTTGTGATCATCACTATCGGAGCATTATGCTGGTTTGAGGATCTGAATCGATTTTTTGAAATCGTCGCGAAATGCATGAAGCCCGGAGCTGTCATCGTGCTAAATGAACAACATCCCTTCACAAATATGCTGGCTACGGAAGGTGATGCTGAGTTTGATCCGGATCATAGAATAGAATGCCACTTTTCCTATTTTGAGCATGAATGGACCGGAAATGGTGGGATGTATTATATAACGAAGAAGAGCTATCATTCGAAGACATTTACCGATTTTACTCATTCGATGTCAGAAATAATATCCGGAATGTGCGGTAATGGAATTGTCGTTACGGGACTTAAGGAGTTTGATTATGATATCAGTGGTGGATTTTCTGATATAGACCATAGTGGATTTCCTCTTTCAATGATCTTGCAGGGAAAGAAAGTGTGAATAAATCAACTGCAGGAGCATTATCCTGATGCATTGAAAAAAACATACAAAGGTGTTTCGGGATATATTTACTTTGCTGAAAGCGTTACGGATTCAGGGATTGAAATCAGAATACCGAACGCTGCCTCGAGCAGTACTCCTGTGACAGTATCAGATTCTGAGTTTATTTCTGATGCATATGAAGCTATCCTTGAGGCTGAGGAAAAGGGATTTATTTCCATCTTGAGATACTGCGAGATCCCCGAAAAAATGCATGATTGGATCGAAAGAACGATTCTGAAGGAATATGAAGAAGCGACTAATCACCCGGAGTATAGGCATTTTTTGAAAGGTAATTTCGAGGACATATTGTCTGTGTAAAGAAAATGCGCAACCTGCAGTTGCGCATTTAGCAGATAAAGCACCTGCGGGTTGGTGGAGTACCGGGCAGTTTGAAAGTAATCTATATTTGCAACGCGTGGCAAACACATATAAACAGCAAATATAGATGAAAAGGAGAAAACTATGAGTTTTGGAAAGAATCTTCAGTATTTACGTCAGCTCAGCAGTAATATGACGCAGGAGATGTTGGCTGAAAAGCTTAATGTAAGCCGTCAGACAATCTCTAAATGGGAAATGGATGCGGCAAATCCTGAAATGGATAAGGCCCTTGAAATATGTAGGATATTTAACTGCTCTTTGGATAATCTTTTCAGGGAAGATATGGATAAACGCAGCGATGCATACTCGAACCTGCGAGTGGAAGATGTTGTCGGATTCCGTTATATTGCGCATACAGTAATAAGTACAGAACCTGAAAGTGATGCAATCGGTCGCATGTATAAAATCGCAAAAGAAAACGGCATCGATAATCCGAGAGTAATCGGATGGGATTTTCCCAATCTTTCTCAAGAGCAGGTTAACGTCTTTAATATGCATGGTTATACAGCTGCATTGATATTACCCGAGGATGTGAAGATTGACGGTGTTGACATCAAGGAACAGCCCGCTCATAAATATGTGGCAATCCATATCGACAGACCGTTTGATAATCCGTTTGTTACCATACCGGGGGCTTATCATACATTGAATGATTTCATGAGGACCAACGGCTTGGAACAGGTGAATAATGAAGTGATACCCTGCTTTGAAACTGATGGGGAGAGCATGGATGTATATATAGCATGTAAGTAAGGGTCTCTTATTAATCTATTCCTTCAATTACTCATTTCTGAAATCGCTGAAACGAAAGATATTTAATCAGGCAGTAAGGAGGAATATAGAGCGATTTCCGAAAAATTTAGTAATAGGCGTTGTTATGGGATTGGAATTAGTACGGGCATCTACAGCGGATGCATTGACGATTACGGGGATATCGAGACGGTCTTTTCACAGTGATGTGGAAGTTGGCTCTAAGGAAAAAACGGGACCACCCGGATATATGTCTGTTCCGTTTTATACAAAGATGGCGAAATGCAATCATCTGTTCAAATTGGTGGATGACGGGCTGATCGTCGGAGGAGCAATCCTCTTTTTGAAAGAAGAAGAACTGAATATCGGCAGGATCTTCATTGCACCGGAGCATTTTCGTAAAGGTTACGGATCCTTTATGATGAATGAAATAGAAACACTGTTTCCGGGGGTAAAGGAATATACGCTGGATACACCTGCTTGGAATATTAGGACGAATTCGTTCTATTCCAAAATGGGATACACAGAAATCAAACGCGATAATGAATTCGTGTTCTATTCCAAACGGAACACATGAATCTGACCAGATCAGGGTAGGAAACAATGACAGATTTTACTACTATTACAGCCTGCGGAGAGTGCTGTACAGGCTGTTCTAAAAAACTTAGCGGGGAATGCCCGGGTTGTATAGAAGCTGATGGACGTGTTCCGGAGTGGGCTCAGTCCGGAATGTGCAAGGTACATGCCTGCTGTAAGGAGCATAATGCCGGATTTTGTGGCATATGCAGTGAGTTTCCGTGCGTAAAGCTTCCTCAAATGATCTCCTGGAATCCGAATATTGTATATCATCTGTCGATGCTGAGAGATGAGTATATAATTAGTCACTTGTCGAGCAAATTTAATATCAGAAGACTTTCCGTGGACGATATCCCACAAGCAGTTGCCCTGTGTGAAAAGAACACACTCTATTATGAGTATTGTCCGCCATTTGTATCCGAGCAGAGCATACGGGATGATATGAATGCCCTTCCTCCCGGAAAGACTGTGGCTGATAAGTATTACGTCGGATTTTATGATGGAAAGCGACTTGTAGCTGTCCTGGATCTGATCATGTCATTTCCCGATAAGACGACAGCGTTTATAGGCTTCTTCATGACACATGCGGAATTGCAGAACAAAGGAATGGGAAGCGGTATTATTGAAGAATTGTGCGGTGCCTTATCTCAAATTGGGATGAAAGAAGTACGGCTTTGCTGGGTAAAAGGAAATCCTCAGGCAGAGCATTTCTGGCATAAGAACGGATTCAAAGAAACAGGTGCTACTAATGTCACTGAGGCATATACTGCAATTGTAGCACGGAAGGAATTGATATAGATGAACTTACATGATTGTTATGTGGAAGAAGATTTGTTTCCGATGATCTTCACGGAGCATGAAAAAAGGGATTACGGTATTCTTTTCTATAATACCGAGAATAAGGATTCTTTCGACTCCAATCATGCCGTGATATATAAGGATAAAATACATGATCTTCGGCAGGTGCTTGCAGATATCATCAGCTTCTATAAATCGAAGGGCAGCAGGCCCATCATCTATCAGTCTATGCTGGATGATAACTGGTTTGATGAAATTAAGGACGAACTGACTGCCGCAGGATTCAGGAGTTGGATAGAAGACCAGGAATATATGCTTCAGACAGGCAAAAACCTCATCATCCCCAATCCGGAAATTACGGTAAAAAGAGTTTCGGAGTGGAGTGACGGGATAGAAAATGTATTTGTTGAAGCAGAAGAACCGTGGGAGATCCAAGTAGCCAGAAAAGCAGGCCGTGCCGTGTTAGGCAGAATAGAAGAGGCAAAATGATAGAAACTGAAAGACTCCTGCTTCGGGAGTATACTATTGAAGATTTTGATGCACTGTATGAAATAATGTCAGATGCCGAGACGATGCAACATTATCCGGCTCCCTTTGATGAGGCAAGGACAAGACGCTGGATAGAATGGAATCTGGAAAACTATTCCAAGTATGGTTTTGGGCTGTGGGCGGTAGTGCTGAAAGAAACCGGAGAATTCATCGGAGACTGCGGATTGACCCTGCAGAATATCGACGGTGAAATGCTTCCGGAGATCGGATATCATATTCATAAGAAATACCAGCGCAGGGGCTATGCCAAGGAAGCAGCCCGGGCTGCACGTGACTGGGCATTTAGGAACACGGAATATAACATACTTTATTCCTATATGAAATATACTAATGAGGGTTCCTGGAGAACTGCCATGGCAAATGGCATGAAAAAGGTTAAGGAATATCCTGATCCGAAAAATACAATTTCCTATGCGTTTTCGATTACCAGAGAAGAATGGGAAAAGCTGCACATATGAAAGAATACATTTCCGCAACAATAGATAATTTAGAAGCAGTATATAATATAGTTCAGAATTCGATAAAAGAAACCTATCCTAAGTATTATCCCGGAGAGGTTGTTGATTTCTTTTGCGATTTACACAGTAAGGAAAACATCCTGAAAGATATCGAAGAAGGATTGGTTGGGATTCTTACGGTTGACGGAAAAAGCGTTGGAACCGGCTGCTATAAGGATAACCATATTACCAGAGTATATGTAGAGCCTGAATACCAAGGAAGAGGGTATGGCACATATATCATGGATAATCTGGAAAAATGTATCTCTGATAATTTTCCAACGGCTGTATTGGATGCATCCTTACCAGCCTGTCATTTGTACGAAAAAAGGGGATACGAAACAATTGAACATTGTAAACATCCCGTTAACAATGGGGTGGTTCTCGTGTATGAACAGATGTCGAAAAAGCTTTCCCGTAAGCTGACTGCAATAGATTATGACGGGAAAAGATTTGTGCCTTTGATCAATTCGGAAAATGGCGAAGTAGACGGAAATACTGTATTTCTTTATCACCAAAATGGATATGATTTTTCAGCAGAGTATTCCGGGGGAGATGTTAAGAACGGATTTATGGTAGGAAAAGTTGATATATCCGGAGCACTTGATTTTTACTATGAGCACATTAATACGGATGATGAGATCCGTGTAGGGAAATGTCACAGTATACCGACTGTTAACGATAACGGTAAAATAGAATTGCATGAAAAATGGCAGTGGCTTAACGGAGATTGTTCATCCGGAGAGTCGATTGTGGTAGAGCGAGACTGATTGGGCTGCCTGCAATATTCAAAAGAGGGTTTTATAAAAAAGAGAATGTAATCGAATTTGTTTCAAAATTGGGGCAAGAGGAATAATGATGGGAAAGAATCCAAAACCTACCGGACAATATGCAGTCGGAACAATGACTTTTACAGCAAAGGAAGAGAGAGACGAGGTACTGCATCCCGGTGCAAAGAGAAAAATATCGGCACGAGTATATTATCCCGTAACGAAGGATTCTGTGATTGGAATCGAGAAGGCTACGTACATGTCTCGAGATATGTGTAAGGGAATAAAGGATGCCTTTAAACTTCCGATTAATTATGACAATGAAACGGCAGCCGGAAATAATGTCTCTGAATGTTATCAGGATGCTCCGCGAATCGCAGGAGAGAAGTTTCCGCTTATCATATTTAACCATGGTTATCAGTCTTTTCGGGAAGGCAATTCATTCCTTTGTATTGAACTTGCTTCTCACGGATATATTGTTATGACGGTTGGTCATCCTTTTGAGGCAGTATGTACGGAATATGATGATGCCTCACCGACATTTGCTGATAAGCAGCTTCTGAAGACAGCAAACAAGCCGATGATTCCAAATATTATCGCACTGAATAAGCTTACGAAAGCTAAGGGTACGGATGAAGAATTAGTTAAGATGATAGATAAGTATCAGGAGAGATTTGGCAGGTTCCTGATCAATCGTCTTCCGGAATGGGCAGAGGATATTTATACTGCACTTGATCATGTGAAAGAGACCATGGATGATATGGTTGATTTTGATAAGGGTATCGGACTGGCAGGTCATTCGTTTGGCGGGGCTGTGGCCTATTATCTCTGTATGAATGACCCGCAGTTTAAATGCGGAGCAAATATCGATGGGATGCTCTTCGGACAGTATCATGATCAGGTTATGGATAAGCCGTTCCTTATGATTGCATGTGAAGAACACGAAGTGCTGGCAGCGAGAGTCTGCTGCATGCATTCGGCACCTGCGTACAAGGCAGTTTTCCGGGATATGAAGCATGTTGGCTTTTCGGATATGAAACATGCAATCCCGAAATTTATGTCAGGAACGACAGGTAAACTCGATGCGGATCTCATGCATGTGAATCTATGTAAAAGTCATTTGGCTTTTTTTGATGCACATCTGAAAGAGAATATTAAAATTGCGGATGTGAAGTCTAATGATGTAATCAGATTTGAGATATATAAATGAAAAAAGATCTTTTAATCAAAGCAGCACAGCTTTACGGATTCGATATTGCAACTGCCAAGGAAGTTCCCGGGCATGATGGTGGCAGAAATCTTGTATTTATGATTGGAACCGATTCAGTACTCAGAGTATCCTCTCTTTCGGATAGAAACATGGAGGATTATGAGGCTGAAATCGAGTATGTTCATTATCTTTCTGAAGGTGGAGCCTGCGTGGCAGATTCCATTCCCTCTGTGAAAGGTAATCGCATAGAAATAATCGATGATAAGGCAGTGACCATGTTCGAAACTGCAAAAGGGGACCAAATAGCCGATCATGGATATCGGTATATTGATGGAGTTCCGATAGACGAGTACTTCTATCTTACCGGCAAGGTTTTGGGGAAAATACATGCACTTTCAAAAAGCTACAGCCCGATTCATAAGCGGTTTGATTTCTTCGATAAGTACAATGAAAACTATTTCGAAAGCCTTATCCCGGATGATTTCTTTTGCCTGCATATGAATATGGGGCGCCTGGTTAAAGACAGGATGCATGAAATTCTGGAGGAGCTGCGCAAACTTCCTCGAAACTCCGGAAACTATGGAATGGTTCACTTTGACTATAGCGATGGCAACTATAACATTGAGTATGATACAGGGAAAATCAATGTATTTGATTTTGATAACTGCCGTACTTGCTGGTATTTATATGATATTGCCAATTTATGGTCTCATGGTCTTGGGTGGATTGCTTGGAATAATAACGCGAATGAAAGACTGGCATATATGGAAAAATATATGCAGACAGTCATTAACGGATATCGGACTGAGTGTTCCATAACCGATGAAGAACTAGAACATCTGGAACTGATGGTCAATGTAGTATTGTTGGAAAATATCATCGATACCTTTGAGGTGATGAAGACTGCCGGTGAAGAATTCGATTTCGATGAGGAAGATAGCTACAATGTGAAATGCCTGGTGGAAGGCTTTAGCTGGTTTGGGTTCTACAGTGATATTTTTGATGTCGAATCACCTTTTGAGGTAGAAATATAAAATTTCAGATTTATTTACGATGAAAAATCGGGTTTGTGGAGGAACTATGAACATTATAGACTTGAATGAAGAACAGAAATGAGATGTAATAGTGGTTTATCTCGGAATATAAAAGAATTTAAGATTTTTCTTGAAAATAATTTTTAATTACATTAGCCTTTTCTTAGGACGTCCGAATCTTACCTAAGAGGAGGCTATTTTTTTGAACAAAGAACAACTTCACAAGTACATTGAAAACAGTACGGGCAATGAGTCAAACATCTGCCAGATTTACGCGATCAAGGGTGATGAGACAGTCTATGACGGATGCTGGCACGGATTTAAGACCGGTGATGCAATGAATGTCAATTCCGTGACCAAAGGCATAGTGGGATTGCTTGCCGGAATCGCTCTGGATAAGGGTTACATCAAGAATCTTGATCAGAAGGTGATGGATTTTTTCCCTGATTACACTGTAAAACGTGGCGAGAAGACGATATACGATGTTACGATCAGACATCTTCTTACAATGACGGCTCCATATAAAGGTAAGTCGGAACCATGGAAAAAGGTATGCACATCGCAGGATTGGACACTTACAACACTCGATTATCTCGGTGGACGAAAAGGAATTACCGGAGAATTCAGGTACGCGACCCTTGGTATTCAGATTCTCGCAGGAATAATTGAGAGGGCTGCAGGAGAAAAATGTATTGATTTTGCCAATAAGAATTTGTTTGAGCCTCTGGGACTCCCAACGCGAATTATACACGGAGACAGTTCCAAAGAAGATCAGTTTGACTTCTTTATGAACAAAAATCCCAGGAAATATGAGTGGTATTCAGACCCTCAGGGCAGCGTTACTGCCGGATGGGGATTATGTATGTCGGCGAGAGATATGGCTGTGATAGGTTCGATGGTGCTGAGCGGTGGCTTGTATAATGGAAAAAAAATCATATCAGAAGAATACCTGAAAGAAATGCTGGCACCGCATCTGAAACTGGGAGAAAAATTCGGTTTCATGAACTATGGGTATTTATGGTACAAGCCCTATGATGATAAAGAGGTGTACGCAGCGATTGGTGACAGCGGGAATATCATCTATGTTAATATGGAGAAAGATGTTTCCGTGGGAATAACAGGCACATTCAAGCCGAGAATTTTTGACAGAGTTGATTTTATTGAGAAAACTGTATTACCTGTGATTGATGATTGTATAGGATGAACTGATCCCCCTCCTTGCCAAGGCGATAAAGAAACAGAAAACATTTTTATAGATTAGGTGGTATACATGACAAACACAAAAGCATTGCTGGTGATCGATTTGCAGAAAGATTACCTGTGGGATAAAAGAAAAAAGATGTTTACGTATGATACCGATAAGCTTGTCGGAGATGTAAATCGACTTATAGTTTCTTATAAGGAAAAAGAGTATGATGTAATATACATCAAACATATTTTGCCGAAATTACTGTGGGGCGTAGGATTTTCAATCAAAGGAACCGAAGGTGTGGAACTGTATGAAGGCTTGGATATTGTGTCCGATTTATTGTTCGAAAAGAATCGTTCTGATGCATATACCGCAAAAGCATTTCGCGAGTACATGAAAAATCAGGATTACAATGAAATCGCAATTTGCGGAATTGATGAATGTGGTTGTGTAGGAGCAACTGCAAAAGGTGCAGTAAAAACCGGCGCAAAAGTTGTAATGATAGAAAACTGCATTGGCAGTAGATTCCCGGATGCTAAGGTACGGAAGATGCGAGATGAACTTAAAGCATTAGGAGTAAAATACATTATAGAGAACTTTTAATTTATCAGTAACACGAGTATGAAAAAGATTGTAATAACAAGAAAAAAGAAATTCGCCGGTGCAATGATGCCGTATTGGATTGTCTATCAAAAAACTAAGGCTGAGTTTATGTCTGAATTCGGACTTGAAGGAGATGCATGCAATATGTCGGAAGCCGGGTTCCCCATCGCAAGGCTTGATGTTGAGGAACTTGATCGCATCGGAACAAGGATAATGAACGGACAGACTATTGAATTGGAACTTGCAGACGATATATCCGGTTTGTTTGTTTCGACTATGGATGGGTATCTTTCCAATGAGATAAATGCGGATGAATATATCTCTTCGGAAAAAACTGTTGTCATCGATACAAAAGGCGGATTTAAAGATTTATCCCATCCTGTAATTGAATGATGTAATGATAATAAAAAACAACTCCTTACCTTGAATGCTTGGTAAGGAGTTGATTTATTATGTTCAGATTCTTATTTATTTCTTGATCTCTTTTTCACTGATTCCCGAGAGATCTGCACCGGTCTCGGAACCTGCTTCTTCGTTGAAGTTATAGTCTTTTCCCGGAAGGATTGCGTTAAGGATTATACCTACAAGTGATCCTACTGCAAGACCGGAAAGAGCGATGTTAGCACTTCCTACGCTGAAAGCGATTGCTCCTGCAGAGGAGAAGTTGATTCCGATAGAAAGAACGAGGATGAGTGCTGCGATAATAACGTTTCTGCTCTTGGTGAAATCAACCTGGGTTTCAACGATGTTACGTACTCCGACTGCGGAGATCATTCCGTAAAGGACGAGTGAGATACCGCCGACGGTTGCTGAAGGCATTGCCTCAATGATTGCTGCGAACTTGGGGCAGAAGGACATGAGGATTGCAAAATATGCAGCAAGTCTGATTACGAAAGGATCGAATACTCTGGTAAGTGTAAGAACTCCGGTATTCTCACCGTATGTGGTGTTTGCGGGTGCTCCGAAAAGTGAAGCGATGGTGGTGGCAAGTCCGTCACCGGTAAGAGTTCTGTGAAGTCCGGGATCTTTTATGAAGTTGCGGTTTACCGTTGAGGAGATAGCGGATATGTCTCCGATGTGCTCCATCATTGTTGCGATCGCGATGGGAACAATGGTGATCGCTGCGGTGATAAGAAGTCCGTTGTGGATATCACTGCCGACATTCTTGGAGTTAGAGAATATGTAGAATACGGTATTTGAATACTTGACGGGAAGTCCTATCCAGGGAGCTGCGGCAACTTTTGAGAAATCAACATATCCGAAAACTGCTGCAACTACATATGAGGCGATAACTCCGATGAGGATGGGAAGGATCTTGATCATTCCTTTACCCCAGATGTTACAGATGATGATGGCCAGAATAGCTACGAGAGCGATGGGCCAGTTTGATGAGCAGCTGTCGATAGCTGATTTGGAAAGATTAAGTCCGATCGCTATTATGATGGGGCCGGTAACGATGGGAGGGAAGAATTTCATAACATGGTTTGCACCGAATACTTTGAAAAGAAGTGCAAGTACCAGATAGAGAAGTCCTGCAAGCGCTACT
>JAEEGK010031226.1_pt1 | contig 10511 bp, 13 predicted proteins | sample 8958771 | NCBI WGS metagenome assembly JAEEGK01 (sample SAMN16246547, study PRJNA631951) | gut metagenome | biome: gut microbiome; feature: rumen; material: SC-attached | host: Bos | place: Iran: Karaj | collected 2018-10 | reverse complement strand
CCTGTTCAACAAAGATAATCCACAAAAAAAATCAATTATTCTCGTTTGGAATATTTCCCGTGGCAACTACAAATCCAATTCTATCTATGCCACTCTGTGCTAATCCCTCTGCTATACCTATTTCTTTTTCTAAATCTCTGCCAAATAGACGATGGTTGTTTAATTTGTCAATGCACTCATCAATCTCCTTAATTTGGTCCTTGTCATTCAACCAGTATTTTATCCTGATTAAAAGTCCATTAAGAAGCTTAACTTTCTCACTCTCATTAAATATTCTTTTTTCCTCAGTCAACTGTTCTGTAAGTTCTTTTCTGATATTCTCATAAAAATTCAATTGCTTAATGACACTATCCATCTTTTCAGACACATCTTTTGCTACATCAGTCGATATTTTAGCTTCTTCTGCTGCCTCTTTTGCCTTTCTTGCTGCTTTTAATGCATTAATAATACCAACAATAGTTAAGACGAGCGAGGCTACGGCAATGACAAAAGATACAGAATTAAAAGGTACACCTCCATAAAAGAATAAATAACAATAATAAACTACCTTGGCAGTCACATGAGGCGAGAAGAAGCCTCCATATCCCAAAAACATATCTATATTTCCTAGTCCTTTCTACTCTAGCATTCCGCATTTGCATAACCTTAGCTACATCACTACAAGTCATTTGATGTCACTATTCGATTTCGAGTATTTCTGCTGCCCTTCTCAAAACCGGAAGTTCCCTGTTTGCAAGAAGTCTGCCGAGTTTCTGGTCAGTCCATCTTTCGTATTCCGCCACAGCTTCTTCGTATTTCTTAACCATTGTCGTCATCTGGAAGTCATTTGCTTCATACTCGGTTAAGTGACGTTCGCCGAAAGAAACAATTTTGCAAAGGAAATAGTGAATTATATTGTGCCTGTGAATCGGATTGTAATAATCATCCACAACACCAAGCTTACAAAGCACTTCAACCTCTACGCCAAGTTCTTCTTTAAGCTCACGCTTGACAGCCGTGATTTGGTCCTCTCCCTCCTCGATTCCGCCACCGGCTGTCTCGATAAAGAAACCCTTTCCGAAAATATCGTCACGGTGAGCTCCCGCAAAATAAAAGTTTAAGTCATCATCGATGACCAGCGCTCTCGCGATTTGGCGGTCGTGATCCGTGTACTCAAAGGGCCACTCCGTATCCTGTAAGGATAACGTAATTTCAGGTAATGATTTCAAATTTCTTACTTCCTTATCTATTTAATTTTCTTTCCGATGCCCAAATCAGCCCGCCACTTCGGCGCCTCTCCGTCATCGGCCCAATACTCATCCATCTCGGCAACCTTTCCGTCCCGAACCTTTATAAAGCTCACCACGTGGTAAGATTCGCTTTTATCTTTAGGAAACACGCGGCCCACGAGTACAATCGTGTCGCCGTTTTCCTCTACACGCTCAATCTCTCCATCCCAATCGTTGGGATAGTCGCAATTTACCTTCACATATTCTTCCACCGTGAACTGCTCGTTCGTGCAGTGCCAGCGAATGATGGCATCAGGGTGAAAGAAACCGGGTAAAGTAGTGCGGGATTGAGTTATTATTGAGTGCCAGAAGGCTGTAATAGAATCATTCATTATATACGTCCTCATATGTCAGCTGACTTTGTCCTATTAACTGTGGTTTCTATCGCCTTATTTCCCTGACCATATCAGTTTCAAATGAATATTCAAAATAAACTATATCATTTGGCCGATCTGTTCTATGACATTTTGCGGGATAAGCATGGTAATGAGTCGTCAAATCCGCATCCATATGCCAACTCCTATAGCCATCTTGCAAGGATGCAAACTCATGCTTCTCTATATCAAACAAAGCAAACTCATTGTTTCCATTATTCATTCTAAACGCACTCCTTGTCCCATGGTGAGAGTGCACGTAAACGTCCGTTTTCAGTCTTCTCGCACCTATACTAACCATAAACTGATCCCATCCATTTTCCATTATATCTCCTGTAATAATTATACTTTTATTTTTAATCGCAAGCTCTATTACAGGGCAAATCACATTTGCTTTATTTGTATATGTTAAAGCAAGCGGTTGATGCATTCCATTCATCACACGAACGGTCCCACTATCTGTTAAAACTATTGGATTTATTGGATGTAAAACATTTATTACATTTTCAACATATCTACCTGCCAAGAATGGTACCATTCTATAGCCAGCCATCCGAACATGCGTTAGAAATCTAAGATATTTAGGCGGGTTAAGTCTAACGCGCTTGTTTATCCATATTTCAGCTTCATTTTCAATTGCAAGCGTATTAAACAGATTATAATGATCTTCATGAGGATGCGATACAAATACTTTTGTTATCCTGTATTCTTTATTATGCGATATATCAGCAAGACAGTCTTCAAGATTGGGTCTATTTGCTGCCACATCGGATGTCCCACAATCAAATACCCATATCTCAATAAATTCTTCTCTCTCTATCGCTAGTAATTGGCATAACCCCCATCCTACATTTACAACATAGAAAAATACACTTGTATCTTCGCCAACAGGGTGATTCACTGCCTCTTCACGAGCATTAGTATTATGGAATAATTCTCTATGATATCCCTGCACAATATTCATGTATTGAATAGCCTTTTTTGCTTCATTAGATTGTCCATCTAAATCTACAATATTATTATATCTATCCAAAAAACAATTCTCTTCGATGCCTTCTCTTGGCTCTATTACTGGTTCTATACGAATCTCATCGTTTTGTTCGGCCACATATAAAAAATTTAAAGCGCTCCTAGGTGGCAAATACTCATACGTATAATTACCATCTTCGTCTTGCCCAGTCACAAGTTTAACATCAATACCATCTAAATCAACGACTTTATGCAAGAAAAAGTAGCCGTTTACATGTCCATCAACCCCGAAAAAACGTCTATCTTCATATGCTATGTTATCATTTCCTACTATTCTATCGTTCTTCCGTGTTCTAACTACGTCAGGAATCTCTCTAATCTCATATTCGCCAATCCAACTAATCCCGTTCTGATGTGAACGGAAAAGGAAAATACTTTTAGCCTGCTCTCTTTCCGCAGGATTAACTGCTCTTAATACTCTTCTAATTTTCTCGTCAATCCTACCGTTCCACCTAAAGCCAAAAATAACATTATCTGCATCATCTATGTCAAATTCGTCCGTCTCACCGAATGAGCGATTATCCTCAGAAATAACAAAATAAATATATGGCTTGTAGCCTGGGAATCGAATTCTGCCATAACGTGGGCCTCCGTATCTTTCCCAGAAGACATCTTTTTCAACCGCTCCTTGAAATAACATAAAGTTCCTCCTCTTGATGTCATTAGATAGTTCAAATAATTAGTATATCCTCATACACTTGTCATGTCTGCCTTTGCTATTTATGCTCATCATTGCACAATCTTAGCTAAAATCCGCCATAATCTCATGTATTTTATCATATAAATGTATTGTATTCAATTTCTGCCATCAAAAAAGCTTCACATCATGTAATGTGAAGCTCTCTCTTTAGATTATCTATCAATTACTACTATTCATTTCATTTTTTTGCCAGAGAACAGACATACAAAAATGTTATTAACGCTCCTGCAAACCACCCTATAAAAATAGTAAATATATAAGCCAGTTTTGAGCAGCTTTTAAAGATACAGCTATCAACAGACTCAGTGTACCCTTTGTACTCAGCTGCTCTATGAGCACAATTATCAATAAAACCTGCGACTATTGTCCGAACGATTATTCCGATTATGATAATAATCAGCCATGCAAACAAACTTAATGCAGCTAGTGGATTTCCCATTAGTTTACCCTCCGTATTCAACTGTTATAACTATATGTAGCCATACAAAGATTATATATAAATTAATGAATGTTTTTTCACACTTGCACTTTCGAATACTCCCTACTCACTGTGTCAATCACCACCATTGCCGACTCACCAATCTGTCTTCCGTCGCTGTGAGTCGAGAATGTATCAGTGGATATTACACCGTTTTCTTCATATATCTTTTCAACCGGTGTGTGGCCGACGACTTGAGTGTATTCATCAGCCCTAAACATCTCTCTTGTCGACATTTGAGGTCTGAACCACAGCGGTGATCTGTCGTTCCAGAGTTCGTCAACTGTGCCTCTGTTGATTGAATCAATGATATCGTCTATATCTCCGTCAATCAAATCAAGATTAGTCCATTCAACACAGTCAGTAGTTAAGCCACCGTGCGCGAATAAAACATTATCAATTCTATGTATGAAGGCAATCTGAGATGGGTCTTTAAGGGATTGCTCAAGTTCTTCGAGTTTGCTTAAGACCATGCTTTCTGCGTAAGGTGAGTAACCTGATTCCAAGCGCCCAAATCTGTAGCTCACGTCATGATTTCCATAGCACCACAAGGTGTCCGGGAAATCTTTAGCAAAAGCAATTGCTCTGTCATAGGTTTCTTTATATTTATCGATACTAAGTGTCATGTGCCAGTCATCGGGAATATCCATAAGGCACACTGCCCTGTCGGCCTTGCCAAGTCTGAGTATTCTTTCTGCCTTATCAAAGAGCCACGGTTTTAAATGTACATCCGGTATTACAACTACTCGCATTTTATTTTTCCTTGCTTATTATAGAATTCTTATTTCTTTAGCTTCCCCAAATGTATTCTTATAAAAGTTCTTGCTTCGCTCATTCAAAGAATACCCATTCTGAAGCGCCCACAGTAGTTCAATCTTCTTTTTATACCCTTGCTCGACATTAGGTAAGTAAACTTGTGAATACGTATCCTTTTTATATAGTTCAGCGATTTCTTTCCACTCTGGGAGTTTGTTTAAATCAATATTATTAAAATCATGAACGTACTCTAAAAGCTTTGTTTCCCTAGGATTTCCGCCCCATGAGTTTACCCTCCGCTCAAGTATCTGAGAGGGCACATAATTATCCCTAAAGAACATAGAATTTCCTGTATCAAACAAAGGATTGAGGGACACAAGTTCCATGGTATTTGTGTTTCGAAGCACGCCAAGGTTCAAAAGGTGCCTGTCACTGTTACTAAGCAAGAAATCAGAAAGAACAATGTAATCAGCATAAGAAATTGATTCTTCCTTGTCGCAGCCATGCTCAATGCAGTATTTTAAGAAATGGCCATACTCTGATTCATCTCCGGCTTTCTTTGATGCAAAGGTCACATCATAGGCCGGAATAAACTCCAAGCTAGGATTCGTAAAGTTCTTTGATATGCAGCCTATTCCCATGTCGCCATCCATCATTTTAAGGTCAACAAGCTCATAATGAACATGTGGCCTTCCCTGGTATTCATGCACTAACGAAGCAACTACTTCGTTTATGCTCTGCCTGCAGGAAGCGTCATAGTTACCCTTAATCAAATATGTTCCATCTTCTTTTCTTATCCAACGTTTCTTTAATTCACCTTGAGTGGTGGCACTTGGCTTAAAAGGGGAAAGATTCTCTTTGTCCGAATAAATGAAATCCTCTACAGATAAGGAATTTTCATAGAGGTTAACGTCTTTCCACTTTAGTTCCGGAACGTTCATAGGCTGCACCCAGTAACAATCTATGAGCGAAAGTCCCATGTTCTTTACCATGAATTCAAGCGGTGTATCACCCTTTAAGAAAACTTCACATCCGATTTGATTCGCGGGTACTGCACGTCTATCCCACCAAGAAGATAGCGCTTTACCATTATTTATTCCAAGTGGACAATATTTTTTATTTATAATATCAGCACTAATAAGATGGCCTGTATCTGCATCAATTGATAAGACAGCCGTCTTTATGTCTCTGTGCTTAAGCGAGTATTCAACTATCTTCATTCAAACTTACCTTTCAAATTTCCCTTGGGATAAATCGTATCTGCAACTTTTAAAAGTTGTTTCGCCGCTATCATATAATAATCAAAGTTTTCAGGCGAAAAACAAATTTTAAAAGGAATAATGTTGCCTGTTTTTGCACTCACGATAAAAAGTTCCCCATTATCTACTTTAAATGTTCCGTAATCAGCAGAATCTTCACATATAATCGGAGTGCTTACCAATTTTTCGAAGGTATTCATGGCTGTTATGCTCTTAAATGCCTTTTGATACTTTTTCAAAGTGTCTTGCAACACTTTAATCTTCATTAGCAAGATTTTCTTTTCTTCCAGCTGTTTTGAAACAAACTTAGTTTCTTCACTATCTGCCTTACCAACATAGTCTTTAGTAGGTTTCCCGGCTATTCGATAAGACAAATATGCATACTCCCTTATTCGCTGAAGTGTGCCCTTGGGCAATGATTCAACCTGTAGCTGAAGATATTCAATTTGATTTTCAAGTTCAATTATGTATGTATCAATAAATTCCATAGTTTAATCCCCTGTCACTAATATACTACATGCATGTCTATATGTCAAAATTGTAGTATAACATTGAGTAAAGAGAAACCTCCCTATCTCATAGGGAGGTTAGCACTCTATTATGATTCTTGATTGATCAACCTTCAAGACATTCTTTTCCATGTCTAAAACAAATGATTCCGAAGGTCGTGAATAGTCATCATTGTATCCCGCGCTCTTCCCCAAAATTCTATTCAGCCATGTTGTAGGCTCTGCCTGCAATTCATTTGTCGGGTCAATATTATGATCTGTACAAAGAAAATCCATGAAAGCCCTGTTCATTGCTCCAATAGCCTTCTTCCCATGGGTCTTCGTTAGCGTTGCTTCGCCGGCCTTTGAAATGTATGCTTCTATATCCTCTTCTGAATACCCATTAAGCGCCAGAATATCCTTAATCTGCATAACGGTATAATCCGCGATATTTTTGTAAGCGCTAAGCTTCATGCCACAAATAATGCAGCCAAAACGATTGTTGGAATTAGCAATGTATAAAACTATTCTGTTTTTATAACGCGCTATGTCAACGTCCCAGCAATAAAACAGATTCTCCTCAGTCGCTTCTGGCAATTTCGATATATTACATTTTTTCTTTAAGTTTGCTGTTAATCCGATTTCCATATTATTCTACAACCCTCTGAACGCTCATGCCTTCGGTTCCAAATACCTAACTTCTTTGCCATGAGCCTTTGCATACTCTATTTCTGACTTTGTACTGTCGCCTATATAGCCTCCTACATTAATTACATAGATTGCATCAGCCATATCAATCTTTCTTTTATGCATATCATCAAGCATTATCTTGGTTTTTGAAAGAGTGTCCTCATCCATACCATCCCAGACTTCTTTATCCCCGGAATGTCCAAATAAGCCAACGCTTATAACTATATTCCCTTCAAGGGTTAAGCGCTTCTGCGCTTCATAAAACTCATCTTTAAACCGAGTGCTGCCACACAAGGTAATAACAGGGTATTTTCCTTGCATACTAAAACCTCCTATATTCTATGACACAAGTACTTCTAGCTAAAAAGATTAAACTCTTTCTTTATAACTTGCTCATTTTTAAGTGCTTCATCATGAGATAACGGGTCTACGTTTTTTACGATTAGAATTTCTTTATCATACCATTTCAACAAATGATCCTTCATGTACCGAGCAGCATCTTTATCCCCCGTGCTTTCTACATCATAGAAACAAACATCACTTGAATATTTTTTATGAAATGAACTCTTCCCACTAACTATTCCATACACTACTTCACTTTTGTCTGTAGCAAACTTGACATATGAAAAATTATACTCGCCCTTCGAATAGCCTAGATTTTTCTTAATAACTTCAGATCTATTTTTCCCCGGAAATAGCATATTAACACAATAATCAGCCCAAGCATTCTTACTTTTTTTTATTAAATTACTAGATATTTCTCCCCCAAGATTATACCCTTCTGTCTTTACAGTAACTATTCTATCCTCTCCGAATATAGTTCGAAGTCTTTCTTCAATTTCATTTTTTTTAAATAGTGTTATCGCTTTATTATATTCTTCAGCCTGAATTACGCCATTTGCTTTATTCTCATCCTCTATGGCATAAACCTTATACTGTAACAATGTATCTAGCATAGAAACATACTTTTTATGCTTTGGATTGACCTCTGCCCATAGATACAATACTATGAACACGAATAACGATACAGACAGTAATACCAGCAAGAATTCAGCCCATGAAACAACAGTAAATCCTAGTTCCTCCATTTCAGAAAGCGAAATTTTGATAATAGCCCCCAAACAAGAAGCCACAATTAAAATCAACTTATACTTTTTATTTTTTCTATATTCATACTCATCTATTCTTTTTTTATAAATATCGATTAAAGTATCGATTTTTCCAGGCAAAATAATCTTCTCATTCTTGGCAGTCGAACTATCATTACAACAATATATCCTAAAAAAAGCATTTTCTAAAGTTTTAAATCTGGCATCAAAATTAGCCCCGACTTCATCAGCAAGTTTTGTTGTCTGCTTAGAATCAATCTTCATGAGCGGAATTGCAAATAATACAAACAGAATTATCGAAGCTATCTCCCATACAATGTACACTTCGATGGTTAATCCTATTGAAATCACCTTTCCAAATTCAAACCCTTCCAATAATACGCAGATTGCTGATGATATTGTTGCGATAATAGTTAAGCATTTAAGAAATCTAATCCAAAATCTAGATGGTTTACTGTATAGGTTGATTCCCGTCTTTATTCCTTTCTTTTTAAGCAACGTATTATATTCTTCTATAAAAAATTCTTCCATATTTTCTACCCCACTATCAACATTTATTTAGCAATTCCTCTTTAAAAATGACATCTAGTCCTTCATTCTCTCAATGCCCAAGCCCCCATTCTTACCTCTGGCAAAAACTCTTATATGTGTTGCTACAGAGCCCCGCCCACTCTCTTCAAAAAAACGTTTTGCGTAAAGCAAAACGCTATAGTTGATTATACTTCTTCGAATTCCCCTTTGCTTTCTCTACCGGATACTTAGCTTCGTTCTTATCCATCTTGGCATTTACAATTTCGTCCTCATCAAGTTCAAGCTTATCAAGCATGTTCCTGCAATACACCAATACGTCCGCCAATTCTTCCTTTACTGCTTCTATGTCGTAATCTGTATCGCTCCATTGAAAGCATTCCAAAAGTTCGTTTGCTTCAATGGAAATCGACTTTGCCAAGTTCGACGGAGAATGGAATTGATCCCAGTCTCTATCCTGCGTGAACTTGCGAATTCTATCTATTGTTTGTTGATTCATAATAGCCTCTTCTATGATATTTCAAAAGTATGATGCTAAAAATAGCAAGCATCCTTATGTATTCTATCATGAATAAGGGACTGTCTCAAGAAAAGTTGCAGAAAAAATGTTGATAAACGCGTTCAATTATAAAATCCCTACTCCTTATACGTAATAACTTTAAAATTCGGAGTAAAAAATGCTCTAAAACAGGACACTTCTCATTAGTTTGTCCGTATATAAAAAAAGATCCAAATACGGAGTAGAAATTGGCAAAATCTACTCCGTATTCGTAAGAAATTTCGTATACGGACAACTTGTTTACATAACTCAGTCGTTTACCCCTAAAACTACTCCGAATCTCCGACAAATTCGGTATACGGAGTACCCGTAGTTTACATAACACAATTCACCTCCAAAAGCAGCGAAAAACAGCCCGGAGCAGGCAAAAAAAAGGCCTTGCCACGAGGCAAGGCCGTCAATAATCATACCAAATATTCAATTCGCATATTAAATACCATCAATCCGTCGTCGACACATCGATATCCGGCGACACCACGATGTTATATTCAGGAAAGGCATTGTGAAGTTCTTCCTGTAGGATTGCAAGGGATTCTTTGGCGTTTACTTCAAAGCTGATTACCACATCGAATGTCATTTCTTTGGTTTCCAAATCTACGTAGAAGCCATGCATCTGTATTGCCCACTCATGAGCAAGCACGATTTTACGCACAGCGTTCTGAATTTTCAAAGCTTCGTCGTTTTTGGTGTTGTAAGAGTAAAGGCCAACTGCGGCCACCACCACTCCTGTCTCTCTATACACATCGGCTTCAAGTTTTCTCGTTAACTTATCAACTTCCCTAACAGTCAGGTTATCGGGAAGTTCGATGTGAACCGAGGCGTAGTTTCTGTCGGGGCCGTAATTGTACATTACCAAATCGTAGGCGCCGCGTACGTGCTCGTCGCTTGAAAGAATCTTCTTAATCCTGTTTGTCAGATCTTTGTCGGCGCGCACTCCAAGGATTTCATTTAAAGTATCAATCATCATTTCAACGCCGGCTTTTACGATAAATCCTGAAATCACCACGCCCACATAGGCTTCCAAAGAAAGGCCGGTGGTGATAAAAATGATGGCTGATGCAAGAACTGATGCGGAAAGAATTGCGTCAAAAAGCGCGTCAGCGCCTGATGCAATCAAAGAGCCTGAATTTACTTTCTTTCCCTGCCCTTTTACGTATTGCCCAAGTACGATTTTCACAAGCACCGCAACGGCAATTATTATCAAAGAAACCGTACTGTAATCCGCTTCTTCTGGATGAATGATTTTCTTTATTGATTCAACACATGAGGTAAT
>JAEEGK010031225.1_pt1 | contig 10511 bp, 5 predicted proteins | sample 8958771 | NCBI WGS metagenome assembly JAEEGK01 (sample SAMN16246547, study PRJNA631951) | gut metagenome | biome: gut microbiome; feature: rumen; material: SC-attached | host: Bos | place: Iran: Karaj | collected 2018-10 | reverse complement strand
TAAAATTAATATAGTTAATTATATGAGAAAATAAATTAGAATAATAATATTATTTAAATTCCTTATTAATTTATTTTTTATTATAAATATTAAAACAAATTTGAAACATTATATAACATAAACCCAAAATATTTCTAATTTTTAATATTGTATTAATATAGATATATATTAATTAATTAAATAATAATGTATTAAATAAAAGTAATCAATTAATTGATAGTGTTTCAACTATCTTTTTTATTTATCAAGGTTATTATTTAATAAAATAATTTTATATTTTACTTTTCATATTTAGATTCATATATTAAAGTAATTATAACCAAAGTGAAGAAAATATCAATTCAAATGATATAAATAATGAACAAATATTATCCCATTTAATAATAAATTATAAATAATATAATAAAAAATAATATGAAATAAAACATTATTTTAATTATTTTTATTAATTCTATAAATGATACAACCATTAAATTTAATATTAAAAAAAAATAAATAAATAATTTTTATTTAAAAGAAATTGTTTCTATATTTTTAATTTTAAAAATTTAATATTTAATTAATATGAATCCAAATGAAAATATTTTAAATCAAATTAAATTTAAAATTGCTAAAGTTTCAGATGCTGAAGAAATATTATCAATTTATTCATATTATACTTTAAACACTGCAATTACATTTGAAATTGAAACTCCAACTCTCGAAGAATTTAAAAATCGTATAGAAAAAACATTAAAAAAATATCCATACATTATCGTAGTTAAAGACAAAGAAATTATAGGTTATGCATATACAGGACCATTTGTAGGAAGAGAAGCATATAAATATTCATTAGAAACAACAATTTATATAAAAAAAAATTATTTAAAAATGGGAATAGGAAAAAAATTATATTTAATTCTTGAAAATATATCAAAGGCTCAAGGATATCTAAATTTAAATGCATGTATAGGATATCCTGTCAAAGATGATGATGAATATGTAACTAAAAATAGTGCTCAATTTCATGAACATATGGGGTATAAATGGGTAGGAAAATTTGAAAAATGTGGGTATAAATTTAATAGATGGTATACTATGATTTGGATGGATAAAATTATTGGAGAACATACTAATAATCCAAAAGATATTATTCCTTTTCCGGAATTAAGTAAAGAAATATTAAAAAATATTGGAATAGATATTAATTAATATATATTTAATTATTTTATTTCATATATTTGTAATAGTATTTAAAAATATTATTAAATTATTATTTCTTTATGGAAAATAATTAAAAAAGTTGTTGATTTTTCAAAAATATATAATAATAAAAAAATAAATAATGAAAATATTAATTTATCATTTAAAATAATTAGAATAAGTGAAATACAGGAAAAAATTTAATAATAAAATAGGTTTTGAATATTACAAGATGTTATTTGAAACATTAAAAAATAAAGTAAAATTATTTATTTGGTCAAAATATTTATTGAAGTTTAATTAACTGTTTTTATAATAATACTTCATTAGCAGTTATTGTTTTTGAATTAATATTTATCAAAGTTTGAAAATTTTGAATATTGGATTTCTGAAATTAAAAAACTTTTATCTATTAATTAGATTAAAATTAGTTGATACTTTAATTTTAAAAAATTATATTAATAATTATATTGAAACTTCGGTGAAAGAGGGAATTAAAATATATTTAGTTTTTTAAATATAATATTTATAAAACTTACTTTTTAATTAAAAAATATTTTTTAAAGAATAAATTTTATAAATTTGAAAAAAAATTTTTTAAAATAATAATAATATAAAAAATATAAAAGCTAAATAAATAATAATTTTCAGATTTAATACAATGAAAAATATCATAAATTTTTTGATAAAAAATGATTTTAATTAAATATTTATATTTATTTAAAATTATTGCCTTATTATATATGAAGATTATTTATATTATATAAATTTATTTAGAGAATGATAGAAAAAAATTATAAATTAAATAGAAAAATTCAAAAAAATAAAATAATATTTTTGTTAAAAATAAAAATAATTAAAACTTAAAATATAAAATTAATATTAATATTATAATAAATTTATTTAAATATATAAAAAAAATAATAATATATTAATAAATAAAATAAAATATTATTTAAAATCAAAATTAAATGTGCATTTTTTTTCTTCACTTGAATCTTTATTTGTAACAGTCGCATTAATACTCGTTTCACCAAAACGTAAAGTAACTTTTACAGTTTTATCTTCAATATTTCTTGTATTTTTTCCAATATCAATACTTAATTCACCTAATTTACTAACACCCGGTTCATCAATAAATTCAACATCTGTTTCATCCGTACAATAAAAAATAATTCTCATAATTTTTTGTCTTGTTCTAACTGGACAATAAATTTTGGTCCATTGTTCATCTATTCCAACAGATTGATCTTTTTTTACAAAAATATCAAAAACATCTTCACAAAAATCTTCTCCTTCAATGACAACTTTTTTTTCTTCTGGATGTTTCTCAGGATTAAATGTAGTTAATGTATTTATTCCATATGTTTTTTTAGCTATTCTACTTGTAATTAATCTCGGATTAAGTCCATACATACATGCTCCTCTTATGACTGATATTTGGGGTCGTTTTGGAACTAGAACAGTGATATCATTTTTTTCAAATAATCTTTTAATTTCATTTTTTAAAAATGGAGATTCACTAAATCCTCCAACCATAAAAATAAATTTTGGATAATAACCAACTTTTTTTTTTGTTTCTTCTAATAATTCACCTACTTTATTTGTTATTTTATCAAACAAAGGCTTAAAAAAACTAATCATTAATTTAGGTGGTAAATCAATACATGAATTTCCTTTTTGTTTTAATTGTTCATCTTTTGATTTATTTTGATTATATTTATTAACTAATTCAACTAATTTTTTATTATTTAAATATTCACTTAAATAACTTAATTGTAATCGTGAACGTTCATCTTCGCCAGGCATGAATTTTCTTTTTAACATTTCAAAGTGTTTTAAAATTTCCAATCGAGGAATTGCATTTTGAATATAATTTTTATAAATTTCTTCCCCTAAAAAATTCCTTAAAAATATCTCAAAATTTTGATCTACATATTTACTACCCCATTCACATCCTCCACTACTAGGTAGTACCTCTTCACTTAAAAAATTTTCATGTGGTTCACATGTTAATTTTTGAATACTTATATCATTTGTACCACCTCCATTATCTAATACCAAAACAATAGTATTTTTTTTCATTTTATTTTTTAAACTTTCATCTGCATCTTCTCTGCATTGAATAGATGCACCTTCAGGTTCTAAACATACAAATAAATTTTCACTGTTCCATTGATTTACTATTTTCGCTTCAACTGCCGCTTCTTTCATAAATTGTTTATCTTTTTCATTCCATAAAGCAGGAACAGTTAATACCCATCTAATTTTTTCTTTTTTTACTATTCCTCCCAATTGTTCTTTTAATTTTTCTAATGCTTTATCTGCTATGAATCTTAATGTTTCACTTACTACTTTTTTTAATGGCATTTCTCTGTTATCTAAACTTTTAACCATTGTTTGATTTTTATGTATTGCCATTTTATATGTTTGAAATAAATAAGCTGTATCATCATCGTCACATATTTCTGCATATTTTTGTAATGCTCTTGAACCAAATCCGATAAATTTTTGATTGTTATCAAATAATATTGCTGTTGGGGTTTTTTGATCATCATTTTCATCTATTGGATTAAATACTTCTATTGATGGCTTGGAATTTGTTTTTGGAGCTATTCCATATCCTGATGCTCCGGTTCCGAAATCTATTGCTATGACATGAGTAAATGTTGAATCTTCTTTTAAATATGCCATATTATTTTATTTAAATATTAAATATTTAATTTTTTTTATTTTTTATTTTAAAAATAAAAATTTTATTTAAATTTTTATTTTTATTTCTTGTATATAAATTATTATTCATAATATTTTTATTCATTACATTACTATTAAAATATAAATTAAATTTACTTGATTTGTGAATATTTTTATAATTATTTAAAATATTTAAAATATTATTTCTAACATTAATATTTCTTGAAGTTTTATTATCTTTTGAACCAACAGAATAATTTTTTTTATTTTTTTTATTACTATAATTATCAAAACTTTTTTTTATATTTTGATGTAATTTACTTTGAGAAATATTAATTTTATTAATCATAATCATAGACAAATTTTTTTTAATTTTTTTATTTTCTAATAAATTATTAAACGATTTTATTGGTTTTAATTTTCTATCAGTTTTTAAACCATTTGAATTAATAAAATTATTATTATTATTATATTTGAAATTATCAATTTGATAATTATTATTATTATTATGAAAATAATTTTTAATTGAATATTTTTCTTTATTTAAAATATTTTTAATTAATAAATTATATTTTTCAATTTCATTTAAATTTATGTCATAAGCTAATTTAAAATTATTGTGCCATTGTTTCATTCCAAATAATTCTCTTGTTATTGAAATTACACTAAAAACTAAATATAAAATATTAAAATTCGTATAACTATAATTAATAATAATTTTGTAAAGAATATCATTTAAAATGTTTTGAAAATGAAAATAATTAAAATTTATATTATTATTAATATCATCATTAAAAATTATTCCTTTTGCATTGAAATATTCATATAATATAAAAAATGAATTAAAATTTAATTTAAAATTTAAAATTTTTAGAATATTAAATTCTAAATTAATTTTATTTATATTAATATTATATGAAATCTTTGACCAATATTTTAATATTATGTCTATGTCAGGAATATTAATTTGATTATGATAAAATTTTAATGTTAAAATAAAACATCCGATCATTAATTTTTCTAAATAATTAAATTTATAATTATTTATTTTTTCTTTTTTTATTATATAATCAAATAAAAAAATAGAATGATGAAAAATTTTATTCGAAATATTATAAATATCATAAATTTTTTTTAATTTTTCAATTAATTTTTTTCTTTTATTTATATAAATTTTATTTTCATTATAAGAATTTAAATACAATAAATTATTTTTTAATTTTTTTAATTTAAAATATTTTTTTTCATATATTTCAAAAGGATAAGATTCTAATTCGTTTATATTATTAATAGCTGTATAATTATAATAATCTGAATTTATAAAACAATTACAAATTTTACAAATAGGAACATTTATAAATTTATTTAGAATATGTTTATGCATTTTACAATTAATTTATTATTATTATTATTTAATATTATTATTTAATATTATTTAATTTAAAAATAGTTTATTTAAAATTATAATAAATTTAAAAATTGGTCTTTTTTTAATATTTATTTTAAATTTTTGTTATTATTATTATTAATAATAATATTATAAACCAAAATTTAAAAAAATTATTATTTAAAAATGAGTCTAATAAAAAAAAATGAAGATGAAATTAAAATAGAAAAAACATTAAAAAATTTAGATTACTTATCAGAATTACCAAAATTTGACATTTTAAACAACATTTTTTTTGAAAAAAGCACTTCATTAATAAACCATAAAAAATTTTCCTATTCAATGAGTCAATTAGGAGTAGATTCAAACGAATACGACGAAAATATTTATTACATAAAAACAAATTATTTACGATTAACTAAAAAATTTCTCCCTGAAAAAAACAATTCTTTTAATAATAGTAATTCAATAAACAATAATATTCAAGAAAAATATGAAAAAGATTATATTTTAATTAACCCTCCAACAGATGAAGAAGAATCAAGCAATAATAATGGAAAAAAAATAACTTTTTCTGAAATTTGTGATTTTATTTTCGATTTAAATTCAATTATTTTATATGAAAAAGAAAATTTCATTGAAGAAGAAGGTCGATTTCCTCATTTATTATTAACTAGCTATAATTTAGAATACACAACAATTTCGATTAAAAATGAAATTAATAAAATAACAAATGGTTTAATTGAACCTATGGAAATTAGAATTATTCCAAAAAAAGAAAAAAATTGTATTTATATTATTATTCGTTTGTTTTCTGTTGATGAATTTGATAAATTTATTGAATGTTATAATAAATTTATTATTAATCATCAAGATTATGATTTAAATTTCGATGAAAAAAGAATTTTATATTATCGACCGATTGAACAATATTACAATGAAAAATTCAGTTCATATGAAAAAATTATTAATAATAATGAAAATAATAATGTTTTAAATAATGATGATAAAAAATGGTATTGCGTTGTTTTTAGAAACATTCAAAAAGAAATTAGTAAAAATTTTATAACGAACACATTAAAAAAATTCATTGATTCGAATCAATTAAAATTAATTAAAATTAATAGTGAAGATGAATTATTTGAAATTAATAAAAAATTTTTATGTGCTGGTGTTTGTAAAAGTTTGAGTTTCGCTGAAAAAATGTGTAAAATATTTAATAATAAAGATGATATTAAATGTAATTTACATAAATATTGTTCAAAAGTTGGAGAACATTTTAAAGGATTTGATAAAAAAAATAAAACAAAAGAACAAAATCAAAAAATTAGACAAGACATTAATGATAGAAATAGTAATAGAATAATTAATAATTTAAATAGAAGAAGTTTTGAAAAAGATATTCAAAATAAAAAAAAAATTAAAAATATTAATTTTATTAAAGAAATTATGAAAAATAATAATAATAATAATAATAATGATGATGATGATAATAATAATAATAATTTTGTTGTTTAATAAATAATATATTTAATTATTTTTTTAAAAAATTGTTTTTAATAATTTTTTAATTATATTAATATAAATAATAATATTTAAATGAATTCTATTCCAAATTCTCATTCTCAAAATTTGCAAATAAATAATAACATAAAAATAAATTCTCCAGACAAAAACATTAAAAAATCAAATAGCAATAATCATGAAAATAACAATATTATTCAAAATATTAATAATAACATAGATAATAATAATAATAATAATATTAATAATAATAATAATAGTAATAATAATAACATAGATAATAATAATAATAATATTAATAATAATAATAATAGTAATAATAATAATAGTAATAATAATATTAATAATAGTAATAATAATTATAGTAATAATAATAATAGTAATATTAATAATAATAGTAATATTAATAATAGTAATAAAATTCATCAATCTGTAAATGATAGTCCATCATCTTCAATTCCAGGAATTGACCAAATAAAAACAAATTCCGGTTTTTATCCAGACACTGATAGATTTTATAAAACAGAAGATAGTTTTTTAAATTTTTCAAGCAATTTAGATAATAATAATAATGAGGATGATAGTTTCATTGAATCAAATTTTAATTTCATATCAAAAATCAAAAACACAAAAAAAAATAAAAATACTAATAATAATAACATAAATTTAAATGAAATTAGTCCAAATAAAAAATATAATAAATTAAATATTCCAACATTTATAGAAAAATATCACATTGCTTATAAAGGAATGGATAATGATCGAGGATGTGAAATAATTTGGAACGAAATTGATGTGAGTTCATTAAAAAATAAAACAAAAGAAAATCTTTTTAATGAAATTTTAAGATTAAAAAACATTTCAAAAGAAGATTGTTTAAATTCAATAATTGATTGTTGGAAAAAAGAAACAGAAAATAATAAAACTTACATTGTTTTTATTACTGAATGTTTTGGAATAGGAACATTAAGAGATTACTTATTAAAATTTGATAAACAAAAATTAAATGTTATTAAAGGATGGATAATAACATTATTGCGTTCATTAATTTTTCTTCATAATTCGAATTTATTTTACATTGATTTAAATAGCACTCGAGTTTTATTCAATGGAAATTTAGGAACAATCGCAATAAAAGATTTATTCACTGCTTCAAAAATATTTCAAGAAAATTTACATGTTTTTGAATATAATTTTCTTGCTCCTGAAATAATAATAAAAAACGAATCAAATGAAAAATCTGATATTTATAGTTTAGGTATGTTAATAATAGAAATAATAACATTAGAAATTCCTTATTCAGAATGTGAAGATGAAAATGAAGTTATAAATAAAAAAATAAATGGAAAATTTCCAAATAGTTTTTATAGAATTATGGATGAAAATATAAAAAAGTTTTTAATGAAAATGATTTGTTTTGATGTTGATAAAAGATTAAATGAAAATGAATTATTAAAAGATGAATTTTTAAAAATTAGTAAAGATGATTATAGATTTATTAAAGTAAAAAGTTCAAAATATAGAAAAAAATATAAAGAATCTTTTATGATGTTAAATGATGATGAAAAAATAAGTTTTAAAAATTTATTAATTTTTAAAGATTTTAAAGAAAAACCTTATGATAATGAAGAAGAAAATGAATATTTGCAAAAGAAAAAAATTTTAAATGACATTATGAATAATTATACAAGCAATAATAATAATAATTATATTAAAAAATTAAATGATAAAAATAATATTAATTTTAATAATAATAATAATGATGTTGAAAGTGATGAAGAAAATGATAGTTTTGATGATGTTGAAATTTTTGATAGTAAATTTAATATTAATTTGAAATTTATGATTAATGAAAATGGGAAAGTTTCTGAAATTCAATTTACTTATAATTTATTGAAAGACAATGTTGAAAGTTTGATGGAAGAAATTAAAAATGAATTTAATATTAATGAACAAAATTTAAATTATATTTATTTATCTTTAAAAAAAGTTCATATTTATTCGAAATTTATTAATAAATTTAATAATATTTTACCTAATAATTCATTTTAGTAATTTTTTTATAAATAAAGTTGTATTTATTTTTATAAATAAAAATATTTTATTTTATTATTAATATCTTAATTAAATATTTATTTTAATTAATATTATTTTTAATATTCAAAATAAAAAAAAATGTTTTTTTCTTTTGTTGAAAATATAAAAAAAAACAAAGAAAATAAAGAAAATTGGAAAAATTTTTATAATTTTATTAATAATCTTAATGAAATTAACAATGATGAAATTAATAATTATTTTATTAATTTATTTAATAATAATCCAAATGATGAAATTAATTTAGATATTTTAGATTTTATTTTTAATTTTGGATCAAATAAAATTATTTCTTCTTTGGCTAGTGAAAATTTATTAGAAAATTGTTTATTAAATTTAATTAAAAAAGATTCAAACACTTCAACTGAAATTCAAATGAAAGTTATTTTTTTAGTAAAAAAATGGAAAAATAAATTTATTAATAATCAAGATTTATTTCTATTTCAAAAAATTTATGAAATTCTTTCAAATAATGGAATTTTTTTTCCACCTGAAGGAATTAATATTCAAACTTATGATAAATTTATAAATGAAAATGAATTAAATAGTAATAATGATTTTCCAAAATCTGATGATAATTTTAATTTATTTAATAATAATAATAATAATAATGATGATGATTTTCCAAAATTAAATAATAATGATGATTTTCCACAAAATAATAATAATGATGATTGTTTTCCTAAATTTAATAATAATAATGAATTTCCACAATCTAATAATAATAATAATAATTTAAATGATGATTTTCCAAGATTAAATAATAATAATAATAATAATAATTTAAATGATGATTTTCCAAGATTAAATAATAATGATAATAATAATAATAATGATAAAAATAATAATAATAATAATAATTTAAATGATGATTTTCCAAGATTAAATAATAATGATAAAAATAATAATAATAATAATAATTTAAATGATGATTTTCCAAGATTAAATAATAATGATAATAATTTTAATTTTCCTCAATCTAATAATATAAAAATTGATAAAAAAGATTTTCCTAGTCTTAATAATAATAATGAAGGTTTTCCTATGAATAATGATAATAATAATAATCAAAATGATAAATTTCCTTCTTCTGTTGAAAATAAATTTTCTAATAAAAGTAATAATAATGAAGAAAATTATGATATTAATTCATTTAATATAAATGAAGAATATAATCCTAATAATAATGATAATAATAATAAAAATAATAACAATAATAATAATAATAATAATAATAATTTTAATAATAATGACTTTAATAATAATAACAATAATAATAATAATAACTTTAATAATAACTTTAATAATAATAATAACTTTAATAATAACAATAATAATAACTTTAATAATAATAACAATAATAATAACTTTAATAACAATAATAATAATAATAACTTTAATAACAATAATAATAATAATAACTTTAATAACAATAATAATAACTTCAATAATAATAATAATAACTTTAATAATAACAATAACAATAATAATAACTTTAATAACAATAATTTTAATAATAATAATAATATGAATTTTATGAATAATAATAATTATAATTTCAATCAAAACCAATCAAATCCTTTTGATAATAAAAATAATTTTAATAATAATAATAATAATAATTTCAACA
>JAEEGK010031221.1_pt1 | contig 10512 bp, 7 predicted proteins | sample 8958771 | NCBI WGS metagenome assembly JAEEGK01 (sample SAMN16246547, study PRJNA631951) | gut metagenome | biome: gut microbiome; feature: rumen; material: SC-attached | host: Bos | place: Iran: Karaj | collected 2018-10 | reverse complement strand
CGCAAAGATATCAAGGTCTAGTGCCTTATTCTTGAGCGTACAGCCTGGAAAATAAGAATATGTCATACTTGCTCCCATATAAATATATACATTTATAGAAACTAAAGAAAAAACAAAAAAACGATTTTCCCCTAATTATCCTAATAGTATAAACTCTTTTTGGGGGTTTGTGAAGATAAAAAAGGGACTAACCAAGAAATAATCCGCAAATCATATAAACTGCAAAGGCACAAATCCAGGCTAAAAGACACTGCCAGACTACCATTGCAAGGGCCCATTTTGAACCAAGTTCACGTTTTACAGAAGCAATTGCTGCAATACATGGTGAATAAAGCAGGCTGAATACAAGAAGGCTTGCGGCGGCTCTGCTTGAAAGTGCAGCTGTTATTCCTCCTGTAAAAAGAATCTCCAGAGTGGAAACAACGCTTTCTTTTGCCATTACGCCCGAAATCAAAGATGTACAAATACGCCAGTCCCCAAGTCCAAGAGGTTTCATAATTGGTTCTAAAAAGCCTGCAATAAGGGCAAGTATACTTTGGGAAGAATCTTCTACAAAATTCAGGTGAAGGCTAAAGCTTTGCAAAAACCAAATAACGATTGTTGCAATAAAAATTACGGTAAAGGCACGTTCAAGAAAATCTTTTGCTTTTTCCCAAAGAAGCTGGGCTGTATTTTTTACGCTTGGAAGCCTGTAGTTTGGCAGTTCCATTACAAAAGGAACTGGCTCACCTTTGAATAAAGTTTTTCTATATAATAAGGCAACGAGAATACCAATCACTATGCCAAGAAAATAAAGGGCAGTCATAATTAATCCGCCATGTTTTGGGAAAAATGCTGCTGTAAAAAATGCGTAAATCGGGAGTTTTGCGGTACAGCTCATAAATGGTGTTAAAAGAATTGTCATTTTGCGGTCGCGTTCACTTGGAAGAATGCGGGTAGACATAACTGCTGGAACTGTACAGCCGAATCCAATTAAAAGAGGAACTATACTGCGGCCGGATAATCCGATTTTTCTAAGCAGCTTGTCCATGACAAAGGCAACACGAGCAATGTATCCTGAATCTTCAAGAAGAGAAAGAAATAAAAAGAGAGTAACAATAATAGGCAAAAAAGAAAGAACACTGCCGACACCGGCAAAAATACCGTCAATTATAAGGGCATGAAGAACTTCGTTTGTGCCGATTGCTGTAAGCCCGGAATCTACGAGGGCAGTGAGTGCATCTATTCCACTTTCCAAAAGTCCCTGCAAGAAGGCTCCGATAACGTTAAAAGTAAGGAAGAAAACGTCTGCCATAATCAGAATAAAAAAAGGGATTGCAGTAAAGCGGCCTGTTAAAAGCTTGTCTATTTTTTGAGAACGGATTCTTTCTCTGCTTTCGTGGGGCTTTTTTACGGTTTGACTGCAAATTTTATTTATAAAGGCATAACGCATATCAGCTATGGCGGCACTTCGGTCAAGTCCACGTTCATTTTCCATTTGAAGGGAAATATGCTCAAGTATTTCTTTTTCGTTTACATCTAAATCAAGGGCATAGAGAATCCTTTTATCGCCTTCCAGAAGCTTGCTTGCGGCAAAACGTACTGGAATACCGGCTTTATCTGCATGGTCTTGAATAAGATGGATTACTGCATGAAGGGCGCGATGAACTGCACCGCCAGAATCGTTTTCATCACAAAAATCCTGTCTGAGTGGTTTTTCCTGGAAATGGGCAACGTGAATGGCATGTTTTATAAGTTCATCAACACCCTGATTTTTTGCAGCAGAAATTGGGATAACCGGAACACCAAGCAGCTCTTCCATTTTATTTACATTGATTGAACCGCCGTTACCAGTAACTTCATCCATCATATTGAGGGCAACTACCATAGGAATATCCATTTCCAGAAGCTGCATTGTGAGGTAAAGATTACGCTGAATATTGGTTGCATCTACAATATTTATGATTCCACGAGGCTTTTCATTTAGCACAAAATTGCGGGAAATAATTTCTTCGCTGGAATAAGGCGACATTGAATAAATGCCGGGTAAATCTGTTACAAGAGTATTTTTATGATTGCGGATTGTTCCGTCTTTTCGGTCAACAGTAACTCCCGGAAAGTTTCCTACGTGCTGATTGGAGCCAGTCAATTGATTAAAAAGCGTTGTTTTTCCGCAGTTTTGATTTCCAACAAGGGCATAGGTAAGAATTGTGTCATCTGGCAGGGGATTTTCGTTTTCTTTTGAATGAAACTTACCGCCTTCACCAAGACCAGGGTGTAAGCTCTTATCCCTGATTTCTGCAGTTTCTACTGTTTCTGCAGTATTATTTACTGGTTCAACTTCGATTTTTTCGGCATCTGAAAGACGCATTGTAAGTTCATAACCATTTACGTCAAACTCTATAGGATCTCCCATAGGGGCAAGCTTAACTTTTGTGATTACAGTTCCCGGGATAACACCCATATCAAGAAAGTGCTGACGTAATTCTCCATTACCGCCTGTTTTGGAAATACAAGCGGATTCTCCAATCTCTAATTCTTTTAATGTCATAATTCGCTCTTATAAAATAATTTATCTAATTATAGCTCATTACAGCTTTTTTATCAGCCTTGTGTAAAAATCAACAGTTTTAAGCAGCACATCCACGCGGATTGCCTCATTTATTCCGTGAATCATTGCGCGGTCTTCCTTTGACATGTACATTGCACTAAAGCGGTAAACCTTGTCGGTAATGCGGCAATAATGGCGGGAATCACTGCAGGCCATCATCAAGTAAGGACTTACAATAACTTCTGGCCAGGTTTCTTTAATAACTTCGCTCAGCATTGTCCATTGCTGACAGTTTGTTGAAGAAACTCTAGAAGGATTTCCATAGCTTACAACTTTTACTTGAACCTGTGCATTTTTACCTGCAAGCCGTCTGGCAACCTTACCTGCAATTTTTTCAATCCTTGCTGAAGCCTTTTCAACCGTGTCTTTTCCAAGCAGGCGGAAATTCATTCCAACGCTGGCTTTAAGAGGAAGAACATTGTAGCCTTCACTGCCAGAAAACTTTGTGATTGCACAGGTTGTGTGGAGCAGGGCAAAAAGTTCGCCACGTAGAATTCTTGAGATTAATCCGACAAGCGGTTTTGTAAGCCAGAGATTAGAAAAAATGAATCTAAAGGCGGCTTTGTCGTTGTTTTTACCCATTGTGCGCAAAAGCTGAGTGACTGTTGGGGTAAATTCTATAGCAGGTTCTTTTTTTTCAATTTCTGCAACAATCTTAGCTGCAAGTCCAACCGAAGAATGTTTTGGAGGGGCAGAAGCATGTCCTGTAGTTCCGCATACAAGTAAATCCAGGTATGTAGAACCTTTTTCTTCTGTGCCAACCATTGCACAAGGCTTGGAAACTCCGGGAAATGCATTTTCAACAATTGCGCCGCCTTCATCAAGTACAAAATCCACTGTAATTTTTTTCTGCTCAAACCAGGAAACAATATCTGCACAGGTCTGGCCATTAATTTCTTCTTCGCCGCTAAAGCAAAGATACAAATCCTGTTCTGGCCGCCAACCTTTTTTTAAGCTAAGTTCAACCGCTTCCATACATGCGCACAAGGTTCCTTTTGTATCCATTGTACCACGACCGCGGATTGAGCCATCTACAATATCTCCAGCAAAAGGAGCAAAACCCCAGTCTGCTTCAACAACAGGAACTACATCGTAATGGGCCATAAGGACAATTGCGTGTTTTTGTGTGGATTCTGGTGTTGCCATGTATTCTGGTGAAACAGGAGAAGCTTGTGTCGTATTGTGAACTTGTGATGCATCGGAATCTTGTGACGATTTTCCTTTAATCTTATGCACCAAACCGGTTTTTCCAATCTTGAAAAACTCGCAAGTGGAATAAATTGTTGGAAAGGCTTCCCGCAGATAAGATGTGAACTTTTCAAACTCCTGCCAGTCAACCTTACTTTCGTCCATATTAGAAACAGTTTTACACTGAATCATGCGGCACATATCATTTACGATTTTGCTTTTATCTTCCTCTGAAAAATCCATTATAAAAGCCATCCTTTTTTATACATAATTCTTGCAGCGCCCAAAGAAATCAAGATTCCAACAGGAACCAGAACGCCTACAGAACTTGCAAGGCTCGGCACGCAGATAAACAAAATTACCATGAAGGTTACAGGTACAATTGAAACCTTCCAGTTTTTACTGATGTAAACTAAACCTAAGGCACCGAATAAAGATGAGAGAATATTGTCAAAAGCTGGTTTTAATTTTTCGCTGGCCAATAAAGGCTGCAAAGGAACAAAACAGAAGACTCCAACCGCAATTACAATAGTCGTAACAATAGAAGCTGTTGCAATAGCAATTGTGGAGATGATTTCACCTTCTTCTGTATTTGGCTGTATTCCAGCACTTTCCATAGCGTTCAGGGCTGCCGGAACTTTTAGAGCAGTTACGTTTCCGGTAACAAAGCTCAAATATGTTCCAGAAGTTCCAAGCATTGGTGTAAAAGTGATGATTTCAATAATTCCAACTGTCCAGTAAATTGGTGCAACGCCCAAAAGCCCCTTAAAAACCGCTGTAAAGCTTGGCCAGGCATTGTAGTAGAGACAGATAGAAATTGGAACAAACAAAATAACGCACAAGGCTGTCCAAATCCAAAGCTGTCCTTTTTTATGTGAATCCAAATTATATTCTTCAAATGTCATAAAAATCTCCTTCTATATAAATATGCAGTTTGTTATAGAGCTGCTTATCCGAATAGTGGGGCAAGGAAAACTGCTGCCACCATCGACAAAATCATAGAAAAAGGCATAGCAAAGTTTTCAAGCCAGGTGATTTTGGCCTTTTTAATTAAAAGTCCGCAGATTCCCATTATCAGAGCAGAAATAAAAAGTACCACAACCGGCAGTAAGCCTTTAAAGCCTTCCCTGAGATGACTAAAAACCATACCACTAAAGGCCGAAATCATTCCCATAAAAAGAGAAGTCATAAAAATATTGCCCCAGGCAGAATCTTTTGTCTGAATCTTAATCACACCCTTCTGGATTTTTTTGATTAAAATTGGAGTGAGCAGAATACTTGGCAGGATTCCCAGTGTCATTACCCAGGCAATTGCAGTGTAAGTTTTAGGGTCTGTAATCATTTGTGAAAGGGAAATATCCAGAGCCTTAGCAGTAGAAGTAGCAGCTGGAAGCTCATAGGTTATAGCTCCAATTACGCTGAGACGAATCCAAGGCAAGGGGAGTCCCAAAAATTGCGACAAGGTAACAACTCCCAGTAAAATAGAAAAGGCCGGAGCAATGGTAAAAATCGCAGTAGAAGAAATTGTTTTCCAGACCAGAGATTTTTCCATTCCGATTGCTTTGGCTCTTTTAGAAGCCCTTACTAAAAAATAAATTGATTGTGCCAGAATGAATAAAATCGTCACTCCAGCTACGACATACAAAAAAGTACTGTTTGTATTAAAAGTTTTTTCCATAAAATCAGTATAACTTGTAAAAAAAAAGGTGACAACAGAAATCTGTTATCACCTCTTATTCTTACGGTTTATCACAAACAGCTTAGCTATTATTTCTGAGGATAAGCCATAGCTTCCGGTTTGAATACTTCGTCAAACTTTTCGGCTGTGAGGAAACCTAATCCTACGCAAGCTTCTTTGAGGGAAATATTTTCATCAAATGCTTTGTGAGCTGTTTTTGCAGCATTTTCGTAGCCAATGTAAGGGTTAAGTGCAGTTACCAGCATAAGTGAGTTATAAAGGTTATGATGCATCTTATCCTTGTTTGCAGTAATTCCTACGGCGCAGTTCTTATTGAAACTCATCATTGATTCAGCAAGAAGGCGGGCAGACTGGATAAAGTTATATGCAATTACTGGCATAAATACGTTTAATTCAAAGTTACCCTGGCTGGCTGCAAAACCAATTGCTGCATCATTACCCATTACCTGAACAGCAACCATTGTAACAGCTTCGCACTGAGTTGGGTTTACTTTTCCAGGCATGATTGAAGAACCTGGTTCATTTTCTGGAATATGGATTTCTCCAAGACCATCACGAGGACCAGAAGCAAGCCAGCGTACGTCATTGGCAATCTTCATCATATCTGCTGCAAGAGCTTTTATTGCACCGTGAGCGAATACCAGTTCATCTTTAGAAGTTAAAGCGTGGAACTTGTTAGCTGCTGTAATAAAATCTTTTCCTGTAAGTTTAGAAACACATTCAGCAACTTTTGAATCAAAACCTTTTGGAGCGTTAAGTCCTGTTCCTACAGCAGTACCACCAAGAGCAAGCTGTTTAAGATAAGGAAGTGAAGAGCAGAGCATTTCGCGGTCGCGTTCCAAAGATGTTCTCCAGCCTGAGATTTCCTGATCAAAAGCGATAGGTACAGCGTCCTGTAAGTGTGTGCGTCCAGACTTTACAATTCCTTCGTTTTTCTTTTCAAGACGTTTGAAGGTTGCAACTAAAGTATCAATTGCTGGAAGGAGTTTATCTTCAATAACACATACAGCAGAAATGTGAAGGGCAGTTGGGAAAGTATCATTAGAAGACTGGCTCATGTTAATATCATCATTTGGATGACAGAGCTTTTTACCTGCGATTTCGTTGGCACGGTTAGCAATAACTTCGTTGGCATTCATGTTGCTCTGAGTTCCAGAACCTGTCTGCCATACAACAAGAGGGAAGTGGTCATTTAAAGAACCAGAAATTACTTCTTCACAAGCCTGAGAAATTGCCTTTAATTTTTCATCAGTCATTTTTTCAGGTTTTAGGGCGTTATTTGCCATTGCAGCAGCCTTTTTAAGATATCCAAAGGCTTTTGTAATTTCGCGAGGCATTGTTTCTATTCCAACGCCAATTTCAAAGTTTTCATGACTGCGTTCTGTCTGAGCTCCCCAGTATTTGTCTGCTGGAACTTTTACTTCGCCCATTGAGTCATGTTCAATTTTATATTCCATGTTTATTGTCCTTATAGAGATTGTCCGGTCAAGCCGGACAATGACATTATGATGCTTTGTCATTCCCGTGCTTGACACGGGAATCTATTAGAAGTTTACCTGTTTGATTACGTCTTTGAGACAGTCGGCACTGTGGCGCAAAGAAGCGATTTCTGTATCTGTAAGAGGAGTTTCAATTCTTCCCTTGATTCCGTTGCCGCCAATGACTGTAGGAATAGAAAGACAAACATCTTTAATTCCGTATTCGCCATCAAGCATAGAAGAAATTGTAAGAACTGAATCAGTATCATAATTCAATGCTTCACACAAGGTTGCTGTTGTAACACCAATTGCATAGTTTGTACATTTTTTAGCAGCAATAATAATTCCACCTGACTTTCTGATGTAATCTTCAACGTCATTTTTATCAAAATCTGGAAGTTTTTCACCGCGGTAAGATTTTGCAAAATCATCAACAGGAATAGAACCGATATTTGCAAGAGACCAAGGAACAAATGAAGAATCTCCATGTTCACCAAAAACATAACCATGAACATTTTCCTGAGCAACCCTGTAAGTTTCTGCAATTCTTGCACGGAATCTTGCTGTATCAAGCATTGTACCTGTACCAAAAATGTGGTTAGCAGGAATGCCAGATGTTTTTACAAACTGATATGTAAGAATATCAACAGGGTTAGCAACGATAACGTAAAGAGCGTTAGGAGCAACTTTTGTAATCTGTGGAATAACAGACTTTGTAATGTCAACGTTAGTCTGAGTAAGGTCAAGACGTGACTGTCCAGGTTTGCGGCCTACACCAGATGTAAATACAACGATATCAGAGCCTTTAGCATCTTCATAATCTCCATCATGAACATATACTGGACCAATAAATGGTGTACCCTGACGGATATCCATTGCTTCTCCCATAGCCTTTTCTTTAATGATATCGATGATTACAATTTCTGAGGCAATCTGCTTTAATGTAAGGGCATAAGCAACAGTTGATCCTACCTGTCCTGCACCGATGATAGTAATTTTTCTTGACATGTTTCTGTCTCCTAAAAAAATATTTCAACTAAATGTATGGAAAAAATGTTAGACACAATTCCCCAATTATTCTTATTAATATAATCTATTATTCACTTTTTGTTAATAGACAACAAAAAATTAGTGAAAAAAATTACTTTTTAATCTTCTATTATAAAACAGGTTATTCCAAGGCACCTAAGATTTTTTCCGATACGATTTCATTTGCTTCTGCATTTTTTTCTATTTCATCAATTGCATTCTTAATGTCTGTAAGCAGATTATCCAGATTTGAAACCTTTGCCTGCAATAATTCTGTACCATCGGATATTTTTTTTATGGCATCATTCTGCTGAATAATCTGATTGGTAACACCTTCTGCTAAATTTGTATTTGTATCAGCTTCCTCAACAATCTGAGCAATAGAATTACTTACATCCTGTGCACCTGAATCAATCTCAGAAATACCAGAAAGGATTTCTTCCATTACTCCAATTGTATTTCTAATTTCAGCTGTAGATGATTTTGTATAATCAGAAAAAGAATTAACCGAATCAGCGGTAATTTTAACTATTTCTTCATTTGTCTGTAAGGTTTCTGCAATTTTCTGGGCATATTTTGAGGTTTCGTCTGACAATTTTCTGATTTCATGGGCTATAACAGAAAATCCTTCTCCTAAAACGCCAGCATGAGCAGCTTCGATTGAGGCATTCATAGCCAGAAGTCCTGTTTGAGAGGCTATTTTATTTACTGCAGCTACAAAGGCAGAAACTTTTTCTGAAGATTCTTTTACCTGCTCAACATTTTCTACAAGCTTTTGCAGCTGATTCATTTGCAAATCTAGATTTTCTACAAGAGTATTCATACCGGTTCTTTGCTGGATGGCTATTTTACTTATATTTGAAAGATTTGCTGACATTTGAGTTAAAGCCGCAGAAGATTGAGAAATGGATTTACTTTGATTTTGTACGCTTTGTCTCATCTGTGTGGCATTTTCATTAATCTGAGAGCTTGAAGATTTTATAGTAATAGTTTCTTTATTTAAGCTTGTTGTTTCTTTATTTATAAAAGAATACATCTTGTCAATTTCATTTACACTCTTAGTTGCATTATTTGTTGATTCAGAAAGATGTTTACCGATATTAAGACCTTCTTTTGTTTCATTTAGAACTGAAGTAATTTTCTTGAAGGCATCTGAGGATTTTTTTTCATTTTCACTGGCACGGTCTACAACACGTCGGGTGAATCTGTCAAAAAATAGGAGACAGATATTTGCAGTCAGCACGCCCAGAGTACAAATTATAATATTTACTAAAGCATCAGAAAAATTAATATTGTATAGAGTTTTATAGATTGTAAAGTTTGCAATAATCCAGACTATAAATATAAAAATAAAAAAGCTCTGTAATTGCTTTCTCCTTAAAGAAATTACATAATTACATACAGCCATTACAACAATAAAACAGGAATCTCGATAGGGAAGAAAATTAGTTGGCTGAAAGGGAGAGAAAAAACATACAATCGCAGTCAAAATACAAATTGCAATTGTTGTTGTCCAGGAAGCACGGTGAATATGTCCTTCTTTAATAAATCTAAGTGAAGTTGAAAAAAATAAAAGTAAGAATAATCCTCCAGCACCAAGCATAAAATGTTTTAGAAAAAACAAGGATATTCCAAACAAGGCAAATAAAATCATAAAGACTAAATTGGAACCAATCAAAATGGATAACTGTTCCTGTTCACGAAGACTGTAGGAATCATAAAGCTCTTTTGAAGGAAGTATTTTTTTATAAAGAAGTTTGAAAATCATAAATCCTCTTATTGTATATAGAATAAATAAAATTATAACAAATTGTTTTATATAATAAAATAGATTCATTGATTTTTCAATTAAATAATAGTTATCGAATAATAGCTATCTAGTTGTATATAAAAAATCTCTGAATTATAATAGAAGAGATGAATATAAATAATAATGCCACAAAGGTTAAAAACGAATTATTAGTAAGAATCGCAAAGTTACAGCTTTCCGGCGAGCTTGATTCAAGAAAAATCAATAAAATCCCTACAGAAATGCGTCCAGCTGGTACTCCACCCATTGGCTGTTGTATTTATCATGACCGCGAGCTTTTAAGAATGCGTCTGCTTGCCCGTATGGGAATCTCTGTTGAAAATTACAACGATCTCAACGACTTAGACGATTATGCAAGAGAAGCCCTTAACCGCGAAAAACCAACCTGGCCTATGATTACAGTTCTTCATGAAGCCTGCAATGGCTGTGTAAAACAGAACTTTATGGTTACCAATGCCTGCCAGGGATGTTTTGCCAGACCTTGTATGGTCAATTGTCCCAAAAAAGCAATTCATATTATTCATCATGCTCATATAGATGCGTCTAAGTGTATTCACTGTGGTATTTGTGAGCAGAACTGTCCTTATCATGCAATTATAAGAATTACGGTTCCTTGTGAAGCGGCTTGTCCGGTTGGAGCAATTTCTAAAGGTGAAGACGGTCACGAAGTAATTGATTTTCATAAGTGCATTTACTGCGGAAAATGTATGACCGAATG
>JAEEGK010031216.1_pt1 | contig 10514 bp, 8 predicted proteins | sample 8958771 | NCBI WGS metagenome assembly JAEEGK01 (sample SAMN16246547, study PRJNA631951) | gut metagenome | biome: gut microbiome; feature: rumen; material: SC-attached | host: Bos | place: Iran: Karaj | collected 2018-10 | reverse complement strand
AAAAAATGGCTGTTATCGGTGTGACCGGAACGGAAGGAAAAAGCACGACCGTTTTTTTGATTTGGCAGTTTTTGCGTCTTTGCGGAAAGAAAGCTGGTTTTTTCTCGACGGTTCAGTATTCGCTCGGCGGCGACGCGGTGAATAACCCGGAGCATCAGACGACGCCGGAAGCTACCGTGGTGCAGGAAAAACTGTACCAGATGGCGGTAAACGGATGCGAGTTCGCGGTTGTGGAGTCTTCGTCGCACGGTCTTTCTAAAAAGCTTAACAGGCTTGGTTCTGTTTGCTTTGACGTGGGGATTATGATGAACGTGACGAGCGAGCATCTTGAGTTCCACGGCACTTACGAGCAGTACAAGAGCGATAAGGCGAACCTTTTCCGCGCTTTGGACGAGTGCGACCATGTGAAAACGATTTTAGGAAAAGAGATAAAGGTGCCGTCGTTCGGCATTGTGAAAGCCGCTGATCCGGCGGCGGGATATTTCGCTGACTGTACGAAAAAACCGGTGTACGGTTTTGCTATGGAAACTGATTCGTTAGCAGATACCGCTCCGGCGAGTGGAAAGCTTGAGGGCTTTTTCGTGGCGGACGGAATTAAGTCCGACAGCGAGGGCGAGTTTTTCAATCTTCACGGAAATTGTGCAGATAGCGCGACAAAAACTGGTGTCACTTTTTACGTTGATAATTGTTATAATATTGGGGATATCCGCATTAATTTGCCGGGTACGTTCAATGTGTACAATGCTACGGCTGCCATGCTCGCCGTTTCCGGAATACTTGGTGTTACTATCACGTCACTAAAAGATGCGGCGGCAAAGCTTCTTCCGGTGAAAGGACGCATGACTGTCGTTGACTGCGGTCAGCCTTTCGAGGTTATAGTCGATTACGCGCACACGCCGTCAAGTTTTATGACGATTTTCCCGCCGCTCCGGGAACGGCTTGAGCGTGAGGCCGCCGCAAGAGCCGCGGAAACTGGCGCTGGCAACAGTACAAGTGGTACAAATGGTGCGGAAACTGGCGCGGGAATGTCTGCCAAGCGCGGCAGGCTTATCGCGCTGTTCGGTTCCGGCGGCGAGCGTGACACAAAAAAACGGCCGGAGCAGGGACGGATTGCGTCTGAATATTGCGACATCGTTATTTTGGCGGACGAAGATCCGCGCGGCGAAGACCCGATGGCGCTGTTAGAAGACATTGCGGCCGGATGTAAGAACAGCCGCCGGAACGAAAACTTGTTCCTTATTCCGGACAGACCGACGGCTATTGCAAAAGCCTTTTCGCTCGCCGCGCCCGGAGACATCGTGCTGCTTTTGGGAAAGGCGCACGAAAACTCGATAATCTACAAAGATTACGTAATGCCTTACGATGAAATTTTAGAGGCGGAAAAGCAACTGAAGAAACTGATAACACGGTAAGGATTGGAGGGGCAGCCCGTTAGGGCTGTTCGCGGTCAGAAACTGACTGCGAATGAGCCGCGGTAGACGGCGAACCCCGGAAAGCCTGATTTTTGCGGCTTTGCCGCAAAAAACCGCCCATACAATACATAATTAGGAGAAATGTATGCTTGAACTAAAAAATGTTTCAAAAAGCTACGGTTCCGATTTTTTTGCGGTCAAAGATTTGTCTTTTACCGCGGAAGAAGGTGCTGTAGTTGGTATCATCGGGCCTAACGGCGCGGGAAAATCCACGACAATCAGAATGATTATGGACATCATCAAACCGGATTCCGGTACGATAACGCTTGACGGAAAACCATTCACGTCGGAGGACAAAGACAAAATCGGTTATCTTCCGGAAGAACGCGGGCTTTACAAAAAAGAGAAGGTTTCTGACGTTCTGCGCTATCTTGCCGCGCTCAAAGGCGTTTCAAAAGCTGACGCAGATGCCCGTATGGACAAGTGGCTTGCCAGATTCGACCTTAGCGAATGGAAAAACAAGAAAATCGATTCGCTTTCTAAAGGTATGGCACAGAAAATCCAGTTTATTTCAACGGTTATGCACGATCCTAAGCTTATCTTCCTTGATGAGCCGTTTTCCGGCCTTGACCCGGTAAGCTCCGACGAGCTTCTTGCGGTTATAAAGGAACTTAAGCAGGAAGGACGCATCATCATGTTCTCTACTCACGTAATGGAAGTTGCGGAGCGCATCTGCGACCATATCGTTATGCTCAACCACGGAAAGAAGATTCTTGACGGAAATCTTGCCCAGATTCGCAAGGAATACGGAAACAACTCCGTTACTGTTGAATGCAAGGGCAATGCCGATTTTCTTAAGAGACTTGCCGGCGTTAAAGGCGTACAGGAAAGCGGTTCCGAGTATACGCTCACGCTTGAAAATGACGTGGACGACAAGGAACTTTTCGCTACAGTTGCGACAAAAGCAAAGGAAAACGGATGTACGGTTAGCCGCTACATGGTCAATGAGCCTAGTCTTCATGCTGTTTTTGTAAGCATTGCGGGAAAAGAGGGGGAGTAAGACGATGAAATCTAAATTGGGTACAGTATTATCATACGAGTTCAAAAAAATCGTATGCAAGAAATCTTTTATAATTGTTACGATTCTTGGACCGTTCCTTATGGCGGCTCTTGTTCTTATTCCGTCTCTTTCAAGCGTTAACAGTGTTGACCGCTCCGGAGAGACAATTTCTATCGGCCTCCTTTCTGACGGAAACGCTGTTACGTATGCAGTTCGTGACACGCTTGTGGCTTCTGGTTGGAATATCGTGGAGAAAACCGATGAAGAAAGCCTTAAAGCGGATGTTTTCGGGAAGACGATAGAAGGTTACCTTGCTCCTGACGGGAAAGGGGCTTTCGGTTATTATTCGACTGAAACAGGCGATATTTACGTTCATTCTGCGCTTCAAAACATCGTTTCGAACGTGATTGTTTCTAGTCGCCTTGCCGAGCAGGGGTTTGATCCGCAGACGGTTTTTGGTTTGATGTCACAAACAGAGCTTCCTTCTTACAAGCTTTCTCAAAAAGAGGGCACTACAGAGGAGACAGATTCCCAGGGTGACTACATGATGAGGATTCTTGTGCCGTTGTTCTTTGCGCTTTGTATCTACATGGCGATTCTTCTGTACGGTCAGTCTATCGGCCGCTCTGTAGTTTCCGAAAAATCTTCCAAAATCGTTGATGTTCTGCTTTCTTCCGTAAAGCCGGACGACCTTCTTATGGGCAAGATTTTCGGTGTCGCGCTTTCTGGTGTACTCCAGTTCTCAATCTGGATTCTTTTCGCGCTTGTGGGTGTTTCTGCATTCAGTTCGTTCACGGGCTTTAAGATTCCAGCCCAGCTTTCATCGGCAAACTTCATCTACCTTGGTGTTTTTTTCCTTCTTGGATTCTTGCTTTACGGTGCATGCTACGGTGCGGTAGGAGCGGCTTCAGAAGATGAGCAGCACATGACGCAGCTTTCATATCCGTTCTTATTGTGCCTTATCGCTCCGGTTTGCTTTATTTCGAGCATTTCGTCGAACCCGAACTCCACACTTGCTGTGGTTTTGTCGGAATTTCCGTTCACATCGCCAATGGTAATGCTTTCAAGGCTTGTCAACGGGCAGGTCCCGTTATGGCAGCTCATTTTAAGTATTGTACTTCTTATTGGTTCGATATATCTTGTACTGAAGCTTTCTGCGAAAATATTCAGAGTTGGAATTCTGCTCACTGGTAAGAATTTCAAATTCAAGGATATGAAACGCTGGCTTACGGAAAAATAATAATTGAAGATGCGCGAGTTTTAATTGCCGCGCATCTATTTCGAGGATTATATGAAAATTGCCGTAATTTATGGTGGAAAAACCGGAGAACATGAAGTGTCACAGGTTTCCGCATCTTCTGTTGCGAGAAACCTTAACACGGAAAAGCATAGTGTCAGCCTTATAAGCATTACAAAGGCGGGAGAATGGTTCCTTCAGCCCGATGCAGAGCTAAAGCGCATTAAGAACGATGAAAAAGCCGTTCTTTCCGATGCTGCGACCGATACAAGAGTTGCAGTTATTCCGGGCGGCGGCGTTAAATCGGGTCTGTGCGTAGTACGCAACGGCAAAATCACTCCGCTTGAGACGGATATTGTGTTCCCGGTTCTTCACGGAACTTACGGCGAAGACGGACTGCCGCAGGGACTTTTCGAGATGGCGGAGCTTCCGTACTGCGGTTGTGACGTTATGAGCAGCGCGGTTTCAATGGACAAGGAAAAAACAAAGCAGATATGGCAGATGGCAGGCCTGCCAATTGTCCCATACATAACCGTGCATCGTGCTGATCGAGAGGATGAGGAAGCTTTTACTGCTATCCTTAAGCGGAGCGAGCGCGATTTTGAGTGGCCTGTTTTCATTAAGCCGTGCAAGGCTGGAAGCTCCGTGGGAGCGAGCAAAGCTACTTCCCGCGAGGAGTTTGTCGCCGCTGTGGACGAAGCCCTTCTTTGGGACGACAAGATTCTTGTAGAGCCGTTCGTCGAGGCTCGCGAGATTGAATGCTCCGTTACAGGGTTCCGCGACATAACGTCATATATCCCTGGCGAGATTATTCCGTCGCATGAGTTTTACGACTATGAGGCGAAATACATAGATCCTGATGGAGCCGCGCTCCTGATTCCTGCTGATTTGGATGATGATAAGATACGCGAAGTGCGCGATATCGCGATAAAAGCGTTTAAGGCGCTTGACGGATGCGGATTCAGCCGGATAGATTTCTTCCTCGACAAAAAAACAGGCAAGTTTTACTTAAACGAGATAAACACCATTCCGGGTTTCACGAATATCAGCATGTTCCCAAAACTGTGCGAGGCTTCTGGCCTTCCGTATGCGGATTTGTTGGAAAAACTTATGAAGCTTGGAATTGAGCGGTTCAATGCAATGCGAGCGTTAAAAACAAGCCGTAAATAGGAGATATATGACACCACACGTTTATCCAAAAGGTTGTTTTTTCAAGAGCCTTGACGACATAAAAGACAAAAAGGTCACTATTATGGGGCTTGGCTTGAATGGCGGCGGCGAGGCGTGTGTGCGTTTCTTTTCGCGTTACGGTGCATATATCACCGTTACAGACAAGAAAACAGAAGAAGAACTTGCTCCTACACTCAATTCGCTTAGGCAAGACCCCGCCGTTGATTTCAGCCGGATTAAGCTTGTTCTTGGCAAACATGAGCTTTCCGACTTTCAGAGCGCGGACTGTGTAATAAAAAACCCAGGCGTTAAGTTCGAGGGTAACGAATACCTCGCCGCCGCCAAAAGCATAGAAAGCGATATCTCGCTTTTTTTAAGTTTTACAAAAGCCCCGATAATTGCGGTGTCCGGCAGCAAAGGCAAGTCGTCAACTGTAAGCGCAATTCACTACGGGCTTTGTCAGGCGGGGTTCAAGGCTTTTCTTGGCGGCAACATAACCGTTAGCCCGCTTACGTTTTTAGAGCAAACAGATGAAACAACGCCTGTCGTTCTGGAACTTTCCAGTTGGCAGCTTGCCGATTTGCGCGGCAGAGGCGTTTTAAAGCCGAAAATCTCTGTGCTTACGAAAATTGTGCCGGACCACCAGAACTGGTACGGCGGCATGGAACCGTACGTTGCAGACAAAAAGCTTATTTACGCTGACCAGACCCCGGACTGCTTTACGCTTTGCAATGCTGACGACGGTTGGGGAAAAGTTTTTGCGGCGGAGACAAAGGCAAAAGTTGTGTGGTACGGGGAGAACGCGGATATGCCGGTGCGCGTTACTGACGCGATTGTTCCCGGCGTTCACATGAAGCAGAACCTTACGAATGCGGCTATCGTTATGACGCTTATGGGTGTTGCGCCGCAGTCCGCAAAAGAGATACTTGCCGCATATCCCGGAATTGAGCACAGACTGGAATATTTTTATTCGTGGAAGCTTGCGACAGGTGCGCAAGAAGCTGGCGCTAAAACCACGGAGTTCCGCTTTTACAACGACACTACAGCAACCGTGCCCGATGCGGCGGCTGCGGCTCTAGAGGCATTCAACGAAAAACCCGTTCTTTTTGCGGGTGGAAACGACAAAAATCTTGATTTTACGCCTTTTGCTGCTGCGGCGCACAAAGCCGCTGCCATATATCTGCTTGAAGGGAAGGGCACGGACCACATGATTCCGCTGCTTAATGAGCGGGGCATCGCGTTTTCGGGGCCGTTCAGCTCACTTGCTTCGCTCCTTGAAGCTTTTAAAAACGACGTTTTCGCCGGAAAAATCTGTGCCGGTAAATCCCCCGCTGTGAACGTCGTCTTTTCGCCCGGCGCGACATCTTTTGGCATGTTCGCGAACGAATTCGACAGGGGCAGGCAGTTCAAAAATCTTGTTAAAGAACTTTTCGCGTAGAATCTATAAAACACGGAGAACTTATGAAGCGTTTGATTTTTGTAATCCTTTTCCTGTCCATGATTTTTACAGCTCTTCCTGCAGAAGAGCAAACTGCTTCACAACCAGACGGTTTCGATTTGAACCGCCTTACGTTCAACGGAAGCGGTGAGTTTTTTAAGCTGGATCTGCTCACTGATTCTATCATTGCTGGTACTGGCGTTACGTTTTTAGGCACAGAAATCCTTATAAATAAATTCGCGCATATTAAAAACAGAGAGTGGGACGGCTCTCCTTTCGACAAAAACGATGTTCCTTCTTTTGACCGGGCTTTTATGCAGCCGTTTTCACGGGGATTCAACACGGCGGGTGACATCTTTCAGTTCGTGGCGTTGTTAAGCCCTGCCGCTCTTATAGCAGCTCCTATGGAAGAGTGGCTCACGATTGGCGTTATGTATGCGGAAACAGTCCTTGCTACGTACAGCTTGAAAGAGTTCACTAAAGCTCTTGTAAACAGGACGCGTCCTTATATGTACTATGACGAAAAGCCCTTGGAGCTTATTGAAAAAGGCGACTGGAACGAGTCTTTCCCGTCCGGTCACGCTGCGCTGGCGTTTTCCGGGGCAACATTTGCCTCGTATGTATTTTCAAAGTATTTCAGCGATTCGCCTTGGAAATACGTAGTTACGGCTGCATCCTACTCTATTGCGGCGGCTACGGCTATTTTCCGCGTTGCTGGCGGCAAGCACTTTTTGACCGATGTTCTGGCTGGTGCGGCGATTGGAGCAACAGTGGGCTTTGTGGTGCCGTGGCTTCATACGCTTAAAGCTGGCGATACAGGAAATGCCGGCAATAGTACTACTTCGGGCTCATCAAGAGGCGTTGAGCCGCTTGTTTATTTGGGTGGAATCGGGCTTAAAATCAGTTTTTAGTTTAGTTTTCTTGTGCGACGCCCGACTGATGCACCGCGAGGCTTACTCATTCACGCTGTTTCACAAAAAAAAATCCGGTATTCTTTTGGAACACCGGATTAATAGCTGTAACCAGCTTAAACTCACGCCGCTTTTGGCTTGTACTGGAATGATTCGGGAATCTTGTCAAGAATACGAAGATGTCTGCATGTTGCAGCATCAATCGCAATTTCATGTATAAGCTCTGGAACAGAACTGTCTATGTAGATTCCCTCTATTCCTTGGTAATTGCATAAATCTAATGCTGAAAAAAAACCCCGGATATCATTTCGTCTTATCTCACTTGCTCCGCTCGTTATTATGATGATTGATTTGGAGCCTGTTATTGAATCAAACAGCAATGTAATCGGTGTTAGTGCACTCAAAGGTGACATTTTTTTCCCTCCACTTGAACAAAAATAGAAAACTAATTTTGTTGAGCCGGAATTTTTTCTCCGTTAGCTACAACATATTATATAACATTTTTTTCAGAAAAAAATGTTACTGCGAATTTTTGTTCTAAAATTTTAGATTTTGTTAAGATTTCACCAAAAAAATGCAGAATTTGAACAAATATTTTCGAAGGAGATGTGGGAATTGTGCCGCCGATCGCGTTATTCAGAGACAGGTGCGTACCACTTTCCTGTAGCACAGGCATGCGTCAAAAAATGAACAGTTTCCTCAGTAAGTTCTTCTGTTAAATCTGTGTCGATGTTGTGACCGCAATTCGAGTACATTACAAGCTTGCAGTGGGGTAGGCAGCGCGCCGTCCGCATCATAAGAGCGGGGGTGCTTATCGGGTCTTCCGCCCCGCCGAGAATTAGCGTGGGTGTCTTTATTGACGAAAGTGCGTCGCACAGTTTTTCTTCGCTACCAAGCTTCATAAGCGGTCTGCCGTAGTCTATCTGTTTTTCGCGCGGATCTGCTTCTGGTAAGTTCTTAAGCCATTCTTCACGTTCTGTACGACGCTTTTGCCGTTCAGAATCGTTTTCTATGGGCGGGTCAAATGGCGGCGGGGCGGAGATAATGCCTTGCAGCAACATTTGGCGGTAAGACATCGCGCCTTCCGCAAGACTGTGCGGGCCGGGCACAACGGCTACAAACGCATGCACCCGCTCTGGGTGACGAAGCAGCAGATGCCAGCCGATTCCGGCTCCGTGAGAGGCTCCCATGTAGCAGAACTTGTTTATTTTAAGCTTGTCGGCAAGACGGATTACGTCATCGGCGAAAACATCGTACCAAGAGTCGCCGTAGTCTTCTGTAACGTATGAGGAAGGCGCGAAGCCCCGGAGCGTAAGGCAGTATACATGGTATCCTTTTTTCGCAAGGCTTTGCTGCATTCCTTTCGGATAAAACCCGACTTGTGCGGAAAGAATCACTTTATCGCCAGTTCCGTATTCTTCGTAGTAGAGTTTTGTTTTATCGTCTACTTGAATGTAGCTCATTTTTCGCTCCTATAAGCCGTATACACCAATCTGTCTTTCCACAGATATTTCCCTTTTGTTATTGTGCCATCTTTAAGAAGTTGCTTCAACAACCCCATGCAGTCGCCACGGTCTATAAGATTCGCTGCCGGAGGTTTGTGCGCGAAAAAACTGCGATTCTTGCCTGACAGGACCCGGGTACCAGGCTTTACAAGCCGCTTTCCATTATGTTTCCCATCAAGCATTCCCGCAAGTTTTTCGGCGGCTTGTTCCAAAGTGAAGTATTTATTGTGTTTTTTGATGAACGCGGCGGCAGCTTCCAAGTCTGCGGTTCCTGTTTCTCTTACGCCAAGACAAATGTCGCACCCTTCGCACGCAGCTTTTTCTGCCCCCAGCGCATCAAGCAGAACTTGTCTCCTGCAACTGCCTGTGTTTCCTGCTTTTGCCTCCGCGAAATCGCCCATTACTCTGGCTCTGGAGCCAAGAGGCGCAAGAGCAGCTTTTTCAGAATCTTCCGGGCTCCAGACAAGAATCGATTTCGCTATAGAGCCGTCTCTGCCGCCGCGCCCCGCTTCTTGAATAAACGCTTCGGCGGTTGCGGGAACATCCAAATGGATAACAGTTTTTATATCCTTTTTGTCCACGCCCATTCCGAACGCGCACGTTACAGCCATTATCGCGTCTTTGTGCGGGTGAAACCATTTTTCAACCTTGTTTTTTTCTTCGCGGGAAAGTCCTGCATGATAAAACTTCACGCAGTCTTTTTTCTCCGGGTGCAGAATTTTCATCTGCTCCGCTAAAAGATAAGCCATTTTTTCGGTACGGGCTCGCGTTCCGCAAAATACAAGAAGAGGCTTTTCTTCTTTTTCCGCAAGCTCAAGCACAGCTTTTTCTTTTAAGACGGCATAATGAACATAGTAGTGAATGTTTGGTCTGTCCGCCTCGCTACGGACGATATGACCCTCTCCGTCAAAAAGCACTTCGTTTATGCGGGCTAGAACTTCTGGCGAGGCAGTCGCAGTAAATGCCGTCACTTTCCTTACGCCAAGCTTCTTTATAATAGTGCCTAGCGTCAAATACGCGGGGCGGAACGTGTCGCCCCATTCGGAAACACAATGAGCCTCGTCTATTGCGACGTGCGCTATGCCCGCTTTTGAAAGCCGCCCGACAAGCTCGTCTGACTGAAGGACCTCTGGGTTTGCAAGGATGACTTTTGCGCCATCTTTTATAAGACGGAAGTTTTCTTCGCGTTCCTGCGCTGTCTGCTGCCCACGGAAAACTACGGGAGTCATTCCGCCTTCTGTCATGCGCCGTGCTTGATCCGACATAAGTGCCAAAAGCGGGTACAAAATGAGCGTAGGGCCTTCAAGAAGCAATGCGGGTATTAAAAAGCAGAGCGATTTTCCGGCTCCGGTGGGCAGCAAAACGATTTGGCGCAAACAGGCAGAATCGCTTTCCGAAGCCGCGCGGCCTTCATGCAAGCTTTTCTCTCCTCCGAAGTCATCGGGCGGTTCCATAATGTTTGCTATTACAAGCCGCTGCCACGGATAAAGATACTTAATGCCGAAGTTTTCAAGCGCAGCAGTTGCGACTGGGTCAAAATCAGGGGCAAATTCCGCCTTCTCATCCGCGGGTATAGCGTACGTACCTGTGGCGGCGGCATCCGCGCTCGTAGCAACTTCGCCAACAACCGAATCTGTCAAATCCGTATAATTATCATTCGAATTTCTCATATATACTATTATTGAAATTCGAATCAGGTTTTTATCAGCTTTTAGCCAGCTTGTTGAAAAAAATGCAAAAAAAATCGGATTCTAGTTAGACTTTGAACTGGTCTACCTGTA
>JAEEGK010031214.1_pt1 | contig 10514 bp, 6 predicted proteins | sample 8958771 | NCBI WGS metagenome assembly JAEEGK01 (sample SAMN16246547, study PRJNA631951) | gut metagenome | biome: gut microbiome; feature: rumen; material: SC-attached | host: Bos | place: Iran: Karaj | collected 2018-10 | reverse complement strand
GGGCCCAATCCCCAATCCCCAATCCCCAATCCCCAAGGAGTATGTTGTTTGAAAAATAATTTAAAACAAATATTAAAAAATATAAAAAATATAAATAATAAAATTAAATATATTTATATAATACTTTAAAAATATTATTTTTTTAATTTTTTTAGTATTAAAAATGAGTGATGATGAAAAATCAGAGAATGAAAGTACTTTTATTCCAAAAAGAAAAAATAGACAACATAGCAATAATAATTCAAAAATTCCTTTTTCTCAAATAATAACAATGAAACCAAAATTATTAAATAATTTTATAGATTTTTGTACAACTCATGAGTTATTTGAAATGTTTCAATTAAATAATGAAACCACTAATATACTTCTAAAAACAAATTTAAGTAAGGCATATTTTAATATAAGAAAAGAATTCATGATTTTAAAAAAAGAAAAAAATGAAAATTATAATGAAATGATGATTAGTGTAAAAAATAAACAAGATGTAACAAAAATGTTAGATTCATCTGAAAATAAAATAATAAATTTTGATAAATATTCTTTATCTCAATTATTGAAGAATAATTGTGAATTAATTAGAAAAATAATATCAAAATATAAAATTGGAAAAGCACAATCAATATCAATATTTGGAAATATAATAGAAAGACAAATGAGAAAAGCAAATTTAGATGAAGTGAATATAAATGAATATGATTTAAATAATAATGGAATAGCTATGATTAATTTAGCTTTAGGTGAAATTGATAATTTAAAAAAAATAAATATTTCACATAATTTAAAAATAAATAAATATTATGCTATTAATAATGTAATTAATAATAATAGAAGTGATTTACAAATTATTAATCTTTCTTTTAATGAATTAGGTGATAAAAACGCTATAATAATATTTGATAATTTATCTAAATATTGTCCAGATGTAAAGATTTTAAATTTATCTGGAAATAATATAACAAACAAGGTTTTTAATTCAAAAGAAGTAATTGATGCTTTTACAAATGATAAATTTAAATTTTTACACAAATTTATTTTTAATCACAATTTATTAGGTTCAAAAGGTGCAATTTTATTATTTGATTTATTAATAAATTGTAAATTCTTAAATCTATTAGATATATCATATAATGGGATTGATGAATATGTTTTTGATTCAGATAGTGCAATTAATTTTTTTGATCCTGAAAAAAGTGAATTATATTATTTTTATACTTTTTATTATGAAGGTAATTATTTATCTTATTCTGAATGTCAGAGTTTTATTCAATGTTTTTTAAATAATTCAATAATAACATATCTTTATTTAGGAAATAATAGATTAGATGATGATTCAATGCAACCATTAAATTTTCTTATAAAGAATAATACAAATATTAAATCTTTACATATTAATTATAACAATATTACTATTAAAGGATTTAATAAATTATTTTCAAAAATTGAAGAAATTTGTTTATATGAAATTAATTTATCTAATAATAAAATTGATCAAAAAAGTTTGAAAAATATTTTAGATTATTTAAAAGAAAATAAAACAATTTATAGTTTAAATCTTTCATATAATAACTTTAATAAACCAGCAACTAGTGATTTAATTGTAAAATATATGGAATCAAATAATACAATTGTAAATTTAAATTTATCAGGATGTCATATTGGTATAGGAATGAAAAAATTGTTATCTATTTTAAAAGATAGCAAAGTTCTTTATTGTTTTGATATAAGTATTAATGATTTTGGTGGTAATAAAGAAATTATTGATATCCTTTGTAAATTTATTGAAATTAATCATTTTATTAAATATTTATATTTAGATGGGAATTTTATAAATGATCAAGATTTTGAAAAAATTATTAATGATGGTATTAAAAAGAATTTGAATTTAATTTTACTAAGTTTAAAATATAATAAAATTACTTTAAATAAAATTGTATCAAAAGATGAAAATAGAAATATGATTGAAAATATTAAATTAAATAATCATATTAAAAATATAGATTTTGAAGGTAATCCTATCAAAAGTGAAAAAAATTTAAAATTAATTAAAAAAGCATTAGAAATGAATGGAACAAAAGAAAACATTGAATATGTTAATAGTCAATATATTGATTAATAAATTATTTGAATTAACAATAATGAATTTAAATTAATTAAAAAAACATTGAGTATTTTTAAAATAAAAACAAATTAAAATAAGTTAAAATATATAAAAAAAAACAAATTTTTACATTTTTATTATATATTATTAAATAAAAATGGAATCATTTGAAAATTCAGAACAACTAAAAAAATACACAAACAATAAATTAACAATAGAAGATTTCACAATAATAAAAGTAGTAGGAAAAGGAAGTTACGGTAAAGTATTATTAGTAAAGAAAAACGAAGAAGAAAAAATATACGCAATGAAAATAATGAAAAAATTATCAATGGTGAAAAAAAACCAAGTTGATCACATAAAAACAGAAAGAAGAATTTTAGAATTAATAGACCATCCATTTATAAACAAATTACAATATGCATTTCAAACAGAATCAAAATTATATTTAGTAACAGACTATTGTCCAGGAGGAGAATTATTCTTCCATATTCAAAGAGTAGAAAGATTTAATGAAGGAGCAGCAGAATTTTATGCAGCTCAAATAATATTAGCAGTAGAACATTTACATAAAAACAATATAATATATAGAGATTTAAAACCAGAAAATGTATTAATTGATAGAAAGGGTTATATAAAAATAACAGATTTTGGTTTATCAAAAGAGAATATAATAGATAATAAAAGTGCAAAAAGTTTTTGTGGAACACCAGAATATTTAGCACCTGAAATAATATTAAATAAAGGACATGGTAAACCAGTTGATTGGTGGAGTTTAGGTAATTTAATATATGAAATGTTAACTGGTGTACCACCTTTTTATTGTAAAGATCGGAATATTTTATTTGATTATATTATTAATAAGGAACCTGAATATCCTGAATATTTAAGTAATGAAGTTATTGATTTAATTCAGAAATTGTTAATTAAAAATCCTGATAAAAGATTAGGAAGTAATGGTGCTGATGAAATAAAAAATCATATATTTTTTAATGGGATGAATTGGGAGAAATTATTTAATAAAAAAATTAGACCTCCTTTTATTCCGAAATTAAAAAATGCTATTGATACTAAATATATTGATCCACTTTTTGCTAAAGCTACACCACAGGATACTCCTGTTGATACTTATGATGAAAATGTTGATGAAGATTTTAATGGATTTTCTTTTAATAAATAAGGTTTATATTTGTTTTTTTTTTAGGGGAATATTAATATTGTTTTTATATAAAAAAATTTATTTGTTTTTTTATTTTCATTTATTATTAATTTATATTGAATTTTTTTTTTCTTAATCTAAATATTGTTATAACATTTATAATATATAATTAATATATATTATATTTATATAATAATTTTTGTTTATTTGTTACATTTTATTGGAAAATTTGTCTTTAAGTAATTTATTTGTATATTTTACATTAAAACCTGTTGAAATACTCATTGGACTTAATAAATTATATTTATATCCTCCTTTTAAATCATTTGGTCTAGAACTTTTACTTATTCCTTTTTTTAATATTTCATTTAATTCAAATCTTAAATCTTTTAAATTTCCTTTTTTTTCTTTTGTATAATTCATCATTCTTTTAGTACTCTTTGGTCTTATTGAAGGTATTTGCATATCAAAATTATATGATAAACTTTTGGTATGATGATTTTTAGGCTGAAATTCAATATTTAAAAATTGTTTATTTCCTTTTTTAATTCCTTTATTAATTTCTTGAGTTGAAGTTGAATGAAGAAAATTATTCATTTTATTCTCATTTTTTAAAGGAAAATTAGAATATTTAAGTTGGTTTTTTTTCTTATTTGCTTTCATAAAATCAATTCCTGCAATATTAATTTGATTATTTTGATTTTGATTTAAATTACTTAAATTTTTTCCTCTTACTGTATTTACATTTTGTACAAATCCTGTGTTAAGAAAATTATTTTTTCTATGTGTTGTTGTTTGAGGAAATTGAAATGAATCTTTTTTATAATGTAATCTTAAATTATTATTTTGTTTATTTGAATTTTTTAAATTATGATTTGAATTATCTTTTAGTTTAATATTATTATTATTATTATAGATTATTTTTTCATTTTTATTTTTATCAATCTTTAAATTTTGTATTTCATCATTATCATTTTCATGTTTATCATTTTTTTCTTTTTCATTACAAATATAATTTGTTATATTATTATTAATAATATTAATATTAATTTGCTGAGATTTTTCCTTTTCTTTTTCTTTTTCTCTTTCTTTTTCTTTTTCTCTCTCTATTTCTTTTTCTCTTTCTTTCTCTTTTTCTCTTGCTTTTTCTTTTTCTTTTTCTCTTTCTTTTAATTTTTCTTTTTCTTTTTGTTTTTCTCTTTCCAGAATTTCATTTTCTTTTTCATGTTTTTTCATTAAATTATTATACAATTCAATATCTTTCATAGCTTTATTATAATCAATTTCATTATTAACAACAAACTTTCTAATATATTCTCTAACATCAGGAACATAAGACAAAAATTCAAGTAAAGGAGTAATATTATATAACTCTCTATCATTCATATCATCAAACCAACTTAAAATAGGTAAACCATTATCAGGATTTAAAGCATAAGCAATAGGAGAATTATCAACAATAATAATATCTTTTAAATCTCTTCCTAATCTTTTTAAATCTTTAACAAAAGAAGTATTAATTAAAGTACAATGTTCTCTAAATAATCTAAAAGGACAAAAACCTTTTTTATCAATAATATCTAAAAGTGGATCTGCATATTTACTTAAAGAAGCAGTAAAAATTACTAATTCATATCTTTTTGACATTTTTTCTAAAAATTCTTTTACTCCTGGTCTCACTAAAACATGAATATCATGAATTTCATTATCTAATTCTATTTTTATTATTACATCTGATGGTCTTGGGAAAGGAATAAAATTTGAATGAACTAATGTTTCATCTAAATCTAATACTAATGTCTTTTTTGATGATAATTTTGGAGGAAGAAGACCATTATTTATTTTCATTTGAGAATTTAATAATCTGTTTGGAGAATATGAATGAGATTTTATATTTGAATTTAAGTTTTGTTTGTTATTTATTAATATTCTTGTTGTTTGAGTTGGTTTTTTTTGGACTTGTGTTATTAAATTTTGTAAAAGGGTGTTTGAGTCATTTTTTTTTTGGTTTTTTTTTATTGGTTTTATTTTTAAAGGATTTGCACTTATTCCTCTTTTTTTTGATATTGATTGATTTTTTGAGTTTTGGATATTTTGATTTTGGCTAATTTGAATACTACCAATTATTTCTGGTGTTGGATTTGGTAAAGGAGTAATTTTAAAGGACATTTAATTTTTTAATTATTAACATTAAAATATAATAAAATATTAAATCAATAATGGAAAAATTATACTATTATTAAACAGTATTTTTAATTAGTTAAAGTCATTCAATTATTTTAATATTGTAAAGAAATAATTTAAATCTTGTTTATAGAAATTCAATATTTTTTCTTTATTAAAAATATATATAATATATTTATTAATTTTTGACTTAATTAATTTATATTAATTTTATTTAATTTTGTTTTATATTTTTTATTTTTCAATTAATGATTTAATATTTTTTTCATTTTGAATATTCAAAACTTAACAATTTTAATAATATTATGATTAAAAAAAAATAAAAAAAAAATATCAAATATAATAAAGCAAAATGGAAGCCACAGAAAATTTGGACGAGCACTTAGAACAACCACAAGAAGTAAAATTAACAAATGAACCAGAAGAAGAAAAAAAAGTTTTATCAACTGATGAAGGAATATACAAAATGGATCCTCCTCGTAAATTAGAAACATATCCAATGTACATAGATCTTCCAGTAATAGGAGAAGGAATAAAAAAACATGTTCAATATTCATTAATGGGAACAGATATTCAAGAAGCATTAAAAAGAAGATATAGTGATTTTTATGCATTACATGAGAAACTTTTGGAACGTTGGCCTGGAATATATGTTCCTAATATTCCACCTAAAGTTGTTGTTGGAAATTTAGATGCTGATATTATTGCTTTTAGAATTAGATTACTTAATAGATTTTGTCTTGATTTATCTAATATTAAATATTTATATGAAAGTGAAGAAGTTAAATTATTTCAATCTAATTCAAATGATATTGCTAAAGTTATTGAGAAATTACCTAAATTAACTTATAATCAAATTTTGGAAAATTATAAAAAAGCTTTTCCCGATTTTCCTGAAAATTATGATGCTTTAGTTGGTAAAAGTAAAATTATGGAATTTTTGTCTTTTTTAAAAAAGAATCTTATGAATTTAAAAACTTTTCATGAAACAATTACAAAAACAGTTGAAAAAAGAGAAGAAGAAATAGAGAAATATATTGAATTAATTAAAAATTTCAAAGATTATGAAAGTAATAATATTTTATCTTATGCTCTTCAAGAAGAAAAATTAATTTTTGCTAATACAAATAATACAGAAATAAATGAAAAAATTGAAAAAATGAAAGAAATAATATTAAATCCTTATGTTATTCTTGAAGTTTGGATAGAAGAAGAAGAATTAGATGTTGATGCAATGATAACTGTTATTAATAGTTTAATAAAATTACAAGATACTTTAGATAAATTTATTCAAAGAAATTCTGCAATTGATGTTGAACAAAAAAAAGCTGAAGCTGGACAAACTGGGTTTTTAAAATCTATTTTTAAGAAAAAAGATGAAATTATTAATGATCTTAGTAAAGAAAAAGAAACTGTTGAAGATAATATTAAAAATTTAACTGAAATTATTAGAATTTCTACTTTTTCTTTAGAAAATAAAATGAATATTTTTAAAGAAGAAAAGATTAGTAATTATTTTAAAAATTTAAAAATATTCGTTCTTCTTCAAAGAAAAAATGATAAAAATATTAGTGGTTTATGGAGTAAAGTTAAAGAAAGTCTTTCTAAAGTTCCAATTTCCTAAAATATTATACTAAATATTTAAAAATGAGTTATTTAAATAAATAAAAATATTTAAAAATAGAAAAAATAATTTTAAATGAAAAAATTTAATATTTAATTATTAAAAAATAAATAATAAAAAATATATAAAATTATTTTATGTTAATTGTTATTTTAAATAATATTTTACTAATAATATAATATGAAATTTTACAAAATAATAATTATCACCCAATACAAATTTCAATAGAAGAAGTTAAATTATTATAATAAGTTTTAAATATATCATCATCTATAAATAATCTATAATTTATTATTTTACAAAAATAATTTTCTAAAATATTTAATTCTTGGATTTTAATTCCAAAAATTTCCGCATAAATTTTATTGTTAATTAAACCATCTTCATGATATTTAATAGCTATTAATAAAGAACTAAAAATTATTTTATAAACATTAAATGAATTTATTATAAAACCATTAATTTCACATAATCTATCAATATAAATAAGCATTATAATAAAAGTACTTGATTCTGCATTTGAATATTGTAAACATTTATTTAAAAAATCTTCAATTGACATTTTATTAATTTTTCCTAAGAAAGGTTCAATCAATTTATTATTTTCTTCATGAAAAAAATCATTTTCTTTACAAATATCTTGAAGTAAAAAGGCTATTGTTTTTACTAAATCATTTCTAAAATTTCTTTTAAAATTCATTCTATAATATTCATATGAACTTGTTTCACACATTTAATAAATTTATATATTTGAAAGAGATTTTTTGTTTTTACATAATTTATTATTAATAATTAAAAATTAAAAAATATTTATATATAATGGGGGTTTTTATTTATACATAAATTAAATAGATTTTTTTATTATAATTCATTTATAAAAATTTTATATAATATTAATCCATCATCTTATATTTATTTTTTTATTTTATATTATAAAAACATAAAGTAATTATTTATAATAATAGAAAATAAAAAAACAGCCTTTATAAATAGTTTTTAATATCCATAAAAGATTATCTTTTGAACTCTCTTAGAAAAAAAATATTTCTTAATATCCAAGAACAATTAAAACGGCATTTAAATAAATTATAAAATATAAATTATAATTAATATGCTTTTATCAAAAAAATAAAAATTTTTAATATTTAAAAAAATATTTAAAAGGCCTGAATAAAATCATCTCTAAATTTATTCTGTATTATCAAATTCTCCTAATTTAAATATCTTAAATTTTTCTTTTTTCAATACTTCAAGACTAAATATGTCATACATATCAAAAATACTTTGATTATCTTTATCCATAAGTTCACTAATTTTTTTTAATTCAAGTGTTTTAAATTCATGATGATCATTACAAAAAGCAACAACAGTACAATCTTTAATACATTCATTAATATCTCTAAAAATAGTAATTTTATCATAATCATATTTTGGATTTTTATCATCATCATAAACTTTAAGTTCATTTTGAACTGATTCAATAGTAGAATAAGGATCAAATAATTTAACATTAGCTTTATTATTTAATAAATAACTTAAAAGGAAAATAGAATTAGCACATCTAACATCACCAATTTCTCCTTTAAAAGCTAAACCTAAAATTGCAATTGTTTTTCCTTTACTTGAATTTAAAATCTTTTTACAAATTCTTAATCTTTGATATTCATTCATTAAAAGAACTTGACTCCAATAATTAGCTTGGAAAGTTAAATTCATATTTGAAAAAAGGAAAATTAAAGATAAAACATCTTTTTTAAAACATGAGCCTCCGAATCCCATTGAAGCTTTTAAATAAACTTTTCCAATTCTATGATCACTACCAACTGATTTTGAAATATTATGAATATTAGAATTTGTTTTTTCACATAATTCTGATATTGTATTTATTGAACTTATTCTTTGTGCTAAAAATGCGTTTGATACTAATTTTGTCATTTCACTTGAAATTGAATCTAATTCTATTATTTTTTCATCAGATACAAATAATAAATAAAATTGTTTTAATTTATGTGCTGCGTTTTTAGATTCTTCATTATCTCTTAAATGACCAATTACTACTCTATCTATTTTTATTAAATTTGAAATTGCAGAACCTTCTGCTAAAAATTCAGGAATATTTAATAATGTTATTTTTTTATCTATTTGTTCTTTTGTTAATGGGGATTTTTCTTCTTCAAATGTTTTATGTATTATATCATATAAATTTTCTAATGTTTTAATTGCTACTGTACTTTTTTGAATTATTATTTTATTTCTCATTTCATTATTATCTAAAGAAATTATTCTTTTTGTTAAATCTTTAACACATTTATAAACATTTTCCATACTAAGTTCTATTCCTTTATTTAATATTTTTGATAATTCTTCAAATGTAACATCTGTTCCATATTTACAATCAGTTAATGAAGGAGTATTCACACAAACAAATATAACATCAGATTTTCTAATTTTATCATCAGATAAATTATCAATAAAAAATAAATTTTTTTTCCAAACTTTAATAAAATACTCATATAAGGAAGGTTCTACAATAGGTAGTGATTTTTCATCTGTCACTGCATTCCATTTATCTATTAATTTTTTAAAAACATCATATACATATATATTAACTTCGGGATGATAATGAGCAAACATAGTCATAGTAATAGCACCCACATAACCTGAACCTATGCATATGATGTTTTTTATATCTGAACTCATTTGTTTTAAAATGATAATATTAAAATTTAAGATATTTATATATTATTTGTGAGAAAAAATTAATTATTAAATATTTAAATAAATAAATAAATTTACTTTTAAAAAAAATAGCCATTATTTTATTCTGGGAATTATTTTAATAGATTTAGAAATTACTTTATATATTTTATTAGGAATTATTAATATGTAGTTTTTTATAAAAAAATCTTTATAATTTTTTTTTCAGTGAAATTAAAATCAAAAAATATATATTAAAAAGTTTTTAGTTTTTATAAAGATTTATAATATATTATCTTGTTTTGTAAATAATTTTTTTTTTTTTAAATTAATTATTTTAAAAAAAAAAATTAAATATTTTAAAAATAATTAATTTATAGTAAAAAGTTGTTTTGGAAAATTATTATATTTTTAACCAGATAAGAAATCATAAAATTCTATTGATTGATATCCTCTATTTGCCTAATGTCAAAAAACTAAATGAATTGCATCTGAAAAATTCCTCAAATATCTAATAATTCAAATAATTCTGAAATTGCTCTTATATTATCAAATGATATTATCGTTCCATGGATTGTTAGAAAATTATTTCCAATTATGAATATGTTTCTAATTTTTATATCAATTACTGTTAAATTTAAGAAATATGATGACAATAAAATTTTATTATTGATTTTTATTTATAAATATATAAATTAATAAATAATTAATTAAAAAATAAAATAGTTAAAAAAATTAATTTAGTATTTGAA
>JAEEGK010031213.1_pt1 | contig 10515 bp, 9 predicted proteins | sample 8958771 | NCBI WGS metagenome assembly JAEEGK01 (sample SAMN16246547, study PRJNA631951) | gut metagenome | biome: gut microbiome; feature: rumen; material: SC-attached | host: Bos | place: Iran: Karaj | collected 2018-10 | reverse complement strand
GATATTCTTTGCTTTGAAGTATTTTTCAATTTCGCTCTTCAAGAATACACCAATGTCAGAAAGCTTCTTGTTTCCAGAAGCATCTGTAGCACCAGTAGCCTGAAGAAGATCCTGACCGGCACCTTCAGAAACTACGATTACAGCGTGACCACGCTTAGCAAGACGGCGCTCAAGACAAGCGAGGAAGCCGTGCTCACCTTCCATTTCAAAAGGAACTTCAGGAATAAGACAGAAGTTAGTCTCGTGGCTAGAGAGAGCTGCAGCAGCGGCAATAAAACCAGCCTCGCGTCCCATAAGCTTTACAAGACCAATACCGTTAATCTGAGAAGCTGCTTCCATGTGTACAGCAGCAACAGTTTCCTTAGCACGCTGAACAGCAGTTTCAAAACCGAAGGAACGGTCAATAAACATAAGGTCATTATCAACAGTCTTAGGAACACCAACAACAGCGCACTTAAGACCACGTTTCTCAACTTCGCATGCGATATCATAAGAACCGCGCTGAGTACCGTCACCACCAAGAATGAAAAGCATATTGATACCGTCGCGTTCAATACAGTCTACGATTTCGCTTACACGCTGACCGCCACCGCGGCTAGTTCCGAGGTATGTACCACCAATCTTGTGGATTTCATCAATCAGATATCTGTCCAGCTCAAGTGGCTCATAGCCGCTCTCAGGGAAGAATCCGCGGAAACCGTACTGATATCCTTTAATAGTCTTAACGCCGTAGCGTGTGTTCAAACAGCGAACAATAGCGCGAATAACGTCGTTCAAACCAGGGCAGAGACCACCACAAGTACAGATACCAGCCTTAGCGTGAGTAGGATCAAAATAAATCTTCTCACGAGGACCAGCCTTCTCCATAAGATTAGATGAATCAAGCACAACAGGTTTAGTTTTATCGAAAACGTTTACGTTAGAAATAACATAAGAATCGTCGCTTACATAGTTAGCAGTGTAGTCACCGTGAACAGTAGAAAGCTTAATCGGAGACGGAATAGTACAAGGTCCCAGATTATCAATTGTGAAATCGAATTTTTCTTCAGACATAACACACCTCAAAAGAATAGATATTATAGAATATAATGAATATCATAAATTTACAATAGGCCCTTGATTAAAGTTCCGTTAAAAACGACAGTCCATCGGGACTGTCGTTTAGGAACATCCTCAAAATGGGTGGAGCGAGATTTATCGAGCCTTAGTTGTCGCTCGGCCTCCTCGGCTCCGCCTGCGGTGGCTGCCTTCGGCACTGCTCTACGCTTGGGGCGCATCACTATTCATCTTCTTCCATGTCAGAAGGATAATTAAACGCCCAGGCAATAAATGTGAAGGCGTATAAAATGCAGCCTACTATTAAGTTTCCGGTAAGAATGAATTGAACAAATCCAAATACGGCTGCAGATTCTGCCAGACCAAGTAACATCCAATAAAAATAGAAAACTTCATCTAATTTTGGACTTCTTTGACTAGCAGCCAAGGCTTTTACCAGTTTGTTTTCATAAAAGTCCTTATGATAAATTTTCTTAGATAAAAGAATACTTATGGTGCAAGTTATTAGTCCTATAAATAGAATTAACACGTTCAGCAATTGAAAAGAATTATCTATTTCTTTCCGGTTAGTATATGCAATATAAGCATATACAATTTTTGTAAGAGGTACACCGAACCAGATTAATTTCCACATTTTTTTATTCATAATAAACTCCTTGCATTTATTAAACTATGATAATGTATTTATAGTCAATGCTTTTGCTTTTCCAATAATCTCTTCAAAAAAATCCCTGTATTCATCTTCCTTCATCTGAACGTAGCCTGCCCTATTATCTGGGCCAACCTTTGCCAGGATTTCTTCTTTTATCTGATTGTATCTGTCACGAGCCTCATTATGACTTCTTAAATAATTGCGGAATAAAATGTGGCGTTTGTATTCTTCATTATTCACAGAGCATACATAAAGATGATGATCTATGCTGTCAAGAATTTCGTTATGTATTTTTTCATTTCTGCAAAAAGCTTCTCGGCCTGTAATTCCCTTATCACCTTCATGCTCATAGCCGATTGACGCCAGCTCTGATTTTACTTTTTCAAAATCATTCCAGTTTTCCAGCCCTACATCAATATCAATAATAGGCTTAGCCTTCATTCCGGGAATTGAAGTGCTGCCAACGTGCTGTATCTGGCAGGGCATTGTAAGCACTTTCTGCAATTGGTCTTTTATCTTCAAAAAATCATTCGGCCATTTTTTATCATATTCAACTACAACAATATTCATATTTTTTAGACTCCCATATTCAATGTTACAATATTCGGCAATTTCTTATTTTTCTCTTGATTTTTACAACAATATATTTTTTATGCAGCTGGTGTCAATTAATGGTTGGAGAAACTAATGGTACGAACGTCTTATATTCCAAATAAACTTTTTCTGACTTTAATTTTTCGGCATCAGATTTTAGTTCTTCTATAAAATCCATTTGTTTAATTTCTTCTTTAGGAATATATAGACTTATATAAAAATCATAATCTTTCGAAGCAAATTCTAAAACTTTAAGGATTGTATTTTTTACAAATTCTGGATCTTTTTCTATCCAGGTTCCATAGTAAATATCCTTTCCTTTTCCAAGAGATTCTCTTAATAATTCTTCGAGATTATAATTTAAAGGAGCCCCAATAGGACCTCCCCATTCAGGTTGAGTCAAAAGAAAGGCATCTTTGTATTTTTCTCTATTAATTATATTAGACGTTGAAGCACAAGAAACTTCAAATCTTATTTCATCTCCCCTGTTGGCAGATTTTTGATTAATGGAAAGCACAAGTCCTGAATAAAATGGATCAAACAGTTTGGAATCAAGTTTGCTGATAAAATCAACCGGATTAATTACCAAATTAATTTTTAGTTCTGTATTGTCATCTGCTAATATAAGTTCAGAAACTTTGTGTATAACTTTAATTTCTTTTTCTGATTTTGATGTAGTTGAAGAATAATTCCTTCCGTAAGATTTGAATTCTGATTTTTTTCCATACCTTAATGTATAGACTAAACCGAAGATAATTGAACCTATTATTTTAAGCCCAAGAAATTCAAGAAAAAAATCAAAGTCTTGAGTTGCAATAAACTCAAGAATGGAAAAACCAATGAAAAAACAAAGACTTGCAATTAAACTTTGTTTTATAAATGGAGGGATAACTATTTTTTCTTTTATTTTTTTAGAAGATGAAGCTTTTGTGTGCTGCTTTACAAGATTTCTTTCTTTATGACGATTTCTCTTGTAGTCAATAATTTCCTGTCGCATCAATTCTCTATAATCTTCCCATTCGATTTCTTTCCAGGTATCTTCTTTTAAGGCTGCAAGGGCTTTTTCATATTCAGCAGTTAAATGTGCTTTGATAATTTCTGAATCAATGCACTTTTCCGCATGGGAAATTTTTTCTTCATAATCTTCTTTAAGCTTTTTGGGAGTTAATTCGGAATGATAAAACAGTACCCGGTAATCAAAGCACAAGTACCTTTGCTCCGCGTAAAATGAAAACTTGCGATTTTCAAAAAGCAAATTAAAATCTTTTGACGGAGAAATACTACTTATAAGGCTTTGGTTGAATATTTCGAGAACCTCATCCTTTGATGTATTTTTAAAGAAATCCTTATCAAATTCGTTTTTTAAAGTCTGTCCGCCGCCAAAAGGTTCACAATGTTGGGCTGCAAGGAAAAAACTTCCGTCGTATTTTTGAAACAGTGAATAATCCACAAATGAATAAAGTACATCACGACCAGGCTTGTCATAAATATTTGCATATAAAAACATTACACGGACACAGTCATGGTATTCGCGGCTTTCTACACTTGATTTGTTGTCAAAGTAAAAACCGCAATTAAGAGCACTTTCTGCTTCGCTTCGTGATAGGCTTGGAGTAACTTCAATATCGCCTAAGATTAAAGATTCTTCACTGTCTAAAACTGCCATATTGTTCTCTTATTTTTTGAATATTTAGTATTTATTATCTATATCTTACTATGGATTTAATTTTCCCATCCTCGTAAAATTCATAATCATAAAAAACATCCCACAGCCCGTCTTTTTCGGAAATTTTATTACCTTTTGAATCATACTCATAAATTGTGGATGAAGTTTTTCCGTCTTCATAGACTCTTTTCTGGGAAACTAAATTATTATTGGCATCATACTCATAAAAAACTTCGCCAATATAAGATTTTTCGTAAATTTTATTTCCTCGTGAATCATATTCGTAATATTTAGTTTCGTCACTCAGAGAGTTTTCGTATGTACATTTTGTGTAATTATCAGAATACCGCCACCATTCATGATGTTCACCGATTGCAGCCTCACTATACCTATGAATCAATGTATGATTTTCATATTCAGCATGGTAGCTTAAATAGGGATTGCCGCCAATTGTACTGTGAAAATAAACCATATCTCCATTTGTATCATATTCATAAAAATATTCGTGTCCTGAACCGCAGTTATCTTTTGAATATACAAGCTGATTATTCTGATTATACTCATATTCAAAGCAGTCACCGTCCGTTTCACAATAATTCTTTAGCACATTATGTCGTTCATCATATTCCTTAATATATTTTGTTTTCTTATTGTCAATTCCGCTTATGATTTCAATGATTTCTGTGTTTCCATCATAAGAATAATTTTCTATACTTAGTATTTTTTTATTTTCAGCTTGTTCTATGAGTGCCCCTTTTTTAGTATCTGTTTTGTCTTTACATCCATAAAATGAGAGACCAATTACAATTATAAAAAATGCAAAATTAATACGTTTCATTTTTACTCCGAAACTTATGTTTTTTTACATAGGTAATTCACTTACATACCAAAGATGAGTTTGAGCATCCTGATAAAGCGAAACTTCATCTTCACCATCGAATTCTTCGCCCTGATAAGAACCTTCGATATTTACAGTATAGTATTCTGTGTCTTCATCAAAATTATCTGGTGAGAATGATATACTTATAGAATCGGCCAGCCCATAAAGTTCTTCCCAAGCGTCTTCGATTACATTAATTCTACCTTCATGAACAATAGGGCTTACATAGTTCTTCCAATCCTCAGTTTGCTTAAAATAGCTTACAAAAAAAGCGGTCAGGACTTCTGTCGGGTCTGTCTGATCAATCATAGAAGAAACTGTAAACTCTTTATTTCCGAGTTTAGCTGTAACCATGCTTCCGTCACGACTGATTACATAAGCATCTTCGAAATTAGCTTTTGTCTCAGAAATATTCCAACCAAGTTCAAATATATCAGCTACACATCCTGCTGACAGATTTAAGCCTATGAGACTTGCCAAATATCCCTGTCGCGAACTTATATACCATTTATTTCCATACTGAAGTGTTTCTGCAAAATAATAATATTTATCTCCGTCAATGGTGAAGGCTACTGTAACATCTTGAATATTACTGCAACCAAAAATCTTTTTGTTTTTTCCATAAGATTTAATTACAGCCTCTTTAAATTCGTTTACATTTTCTTCTAATCCCTTGTAAGCGTAGGGATTGCCGAAATTAAAAGTCAGAACATCATCTACTGAAATGAAATTGAGAAATGTTATATTTTGTAATCTGCTTTCTGCATTTTCTGGAAAAGCCTTTTTTATCACTTCGGAGGGATTACCATTGTTCTTAATAATATTCCCTTTTTTGAAAAAATCATTTTTACTTAAATTCCAGATTTGATATTTTACCACTTTTGCAATTTCTGATAAGACTTCATATTTACCAGTTTGTTCCAGAAGCTTATTATCCGGATGTATCATATTCATATTCAACGGAGCACAATTCATGTGTTCTATATAAAGACCAACATTATAATTTTCTACAAACGATTCAATCGCGTAACAGCTGATAATCTTATTGTAGTCACAGGACTGCAGGGCTTTCAAATAATTACTTACAGCTTCTTCCGGGCTATCTGCGCCGTTTCCTTGAAGACTAGAATAGTTTCGATTCTCCGAAACCATATCTGCAAAAGTTGAAGTCAGCAGGAGAATTAAACATAATAATACACAAATACTTTTTTTCATTTCGTTATATCCTTTTTTTTTTATATTTTATTAACAGGTATTTGACAATCAAACTCAATGGGCATCCCAACCGGCAGTATTTCTGAAAAGTATTTTCATCTTAGAGTTTTTTTGTTTTTCATTAATTCGCTCAATAAGCGCTTCTTTTTCTTCCGGGCTAATGGCTTGTCCTTCTGGTTTCATCCATTCTGTTATACATTCATCATAACAAAGAAAATAACCAGATCCAAGTTCTCCCGGAATTCGAATTACTTTATCATCTATTTCAACATCTATATATGAAGATGTACCTGTAATTTTTATATCATTATTCTTTTCTGACGCAGCAGACTCGGCCTGTTGAAGACAATAGTTTTTTCTATTTATGTTTACGATGAAGCTTAAATCCTTTTCCTCAATTTTGTTTACTAAATCCTTCAAAGATTTTTTCATTTTAAATTCTAATTCTTCCTGATACAGAGGATATAACTGATAAAAGTTCACCTTTTCAAAAAGATTTAATTTCATTTGCAGGATTTTATGATTATTTTTTCCATAAGAATTAAAAAGTACAAAACTATTAAATTTAGTATTATCAGCTACTGGACTTGAATCTTTATTTGCAGAAACGGTATGTCCAAATCCAAGCCATGAATTAGAATCTATTGGTAATCTTGCAAGGGATTTTAAATAGCGTATGGCCCAGTAATATTCTTCTTTATCTGATTTAATATCCCATTCTTTCGGAAGAAAAATTACATATTCAGCTCGTTCCAGTTTATATTTCTTTAATTCTTCTGGAACGTTCATTTTATAGGCACCAGCTCCCATTGTGACTAATTTATAATATGGCTGTTCATCTGTCGGTGGAACAACTGTAATATCAAGATGAATGTCTGGAGAATAAATTTCGTGAATCACTTCTGAAAAAGGGCCATATTCATTTTCAATGAAGGTATTGAGTTTTTTTAATTCTTTTGCTGAATATAAATAAATCGGGCTGTTATCATTTGATTTTTTTTTTAAATTCATGGTTATCCTTTTTAACTTTTTTTCTATTTATTATAGTTTAATTTTGAACTGGCTATGTGTCAATTTTTTTCTTCCTTGCTTAAGCAAGTTTTTTCATAATTTTAACCACCGTATGTTATGTGTTCTCTTTATATTTTATCATTTTCTTATTTAAAAATACATTTGCATAATATTCATATTCTCTAATTTCCGGATTTTTTTGGAAATCAATATATGGAGTCTTACAATAAGGGCATCGAAAAGAATTGTAAAATTTAAAACGTCCGTAGCCCTTTTGTGCAAGATGAGCATCTACTTTTTCAACTGTAGTTTTAGAAATATTTTTGCATAGCTGACCAGGCATATCTTCAATTTCATAATAAGGCACCATTAATGTTTCACTTCCGTCGTCTGAATAAAAATATTGAAAATAACCGTTTCCTGCATGATAACTATGAATGATAAAACTCTTTTTACATTCATCACATATACAGCATAATCTGATATTTGATGGGGTTACATATCCCGAAAAGTGTAAGCCTCTGCTAAATAAACCCATACCTCTAAAATTTGGGTTTTCATTATTTTCTGAATTTAATAAAACCGGCTGAAATCTTATTCCATTCATTTTATATAATTCTGTTTCTTTCATAACAGGACTATTATCGATTACACCATCAATCATTAATCCAAAATTATTTTGAATCACTATGCATAAATGAATATATTTGTAGTCTGGACTTTCTTTTTCGATTTCGATTATATAATTTGCAATGCATTTACCGTCTTTAAGAATTTCTAATTCTTTATTATCCAGTGATAGTGTTGCTTCTTCTTTAATAACTACTGTTAATTCGTTCGAAGCATTTTTTGAATTATTGATTATCTTTTTTAATTCAGAATAATCAATATTTATTTTATTTTCATTTATTGTAATTACTTTTTTTTCTAACATTTTTGAACTGCACTCCATGCTATAACTTACCGTCTTAGATACTCCTCTGGTAAATCAAGTCCGGTTGGTATATTATTTGTACGGATAAAAGTTTCATACAATTTTACCCATTCTGCTGATTCCTGAATTAAATCAAAACAAATTTTCTTTGTTTTTCCATTATAAACTTTCATTTCTTTTCCATTAATTTCTATTATAAATTTTACAGGTTTTCCATTTTCAATGTGAGGAAAGTTTTCTTTGTATATATCCCATGTTAATTCATCATCAGTAGCTTCTATATCTGGATATGCAACTACTTCATATCTTGAATTTGAAATCTTTTTTACTGATTGGAATTTAAATATATATAATGCAATTAAAGGTGTATAAATACCCATTCCAGAATTTGATAATACAAAAGATGAAACTTGTGGAATATCTTTATACCATACATCTGGAGTAATATCTCCATCCCATGATTCACGTTTTGATTCTCCTTTAAGAATCAAATCTCTGTCTTGTTTCTTTAAGGCATCAAAATACCAAATAGGAACCCAACGATAGCATACATCTTTTTCGATATTTGAATATATTGAATATTCTGGAAACATATCATTATTTTCAATCTTATAGTCTTTAATATCAACAAGATTTTTCTCATCTATAGCAAGTAGATCAACTCCGAAATGTTCTTCATAAACATCAATAGAATAAACACTTCCTTTTTTTAATTTATAATTGGTTGATTTATATACACCATCTTTTTCATCATATATAAAACAATAACAATCTTGTATTATTTCATAATTTAAATCAATTAAAAATGATGGAAGTCTCCAAAATTGAATTTGTTGAGAAAAAAGTTGTGAAAAACAAATTGAAATAATAATTGATAATATAATACGTTTCACTATTAATACTTTCCTTTCCATTCCTCTTTATGATTAAATGGATTCTGTCTTGGCTTTCGTATTTTATGGTAACCATTTCTAAGAATCATATTATTATTTACTCTTTCTCTCTATTTTGAATAATGCAAAGGAGTTTTCAAATTCTCCATTTCTTTTATTATTGCTATATTTTTTTTCTCAATTTCATTGAAATCAGATTCAGAAAAATTTGGAGAAACTTTATACCATTTATAATTTGAAAAAAAAGATTTATATGTTTGATTTTTAAAATCATATCCATGCATTGCATAAAACGAATTTCTTAAAAGACTTAATTGATTGTTTGTAAGATAAAAAATCTCTCTAGATTCTATTTTTTCTTTTCTCAAATTTTTTTCATTCAAAAATAGAGTTAGAATATCTTCATAACTAAATAATCTTATATCTGTTATATCTAACGATAAGTCAAATAATTGTAAACTAATAATTAAATACATATCGTTAGATTCAAAAATTGTTGATGCTTTATAAGTCCATATATTTCTTGATGAATATGAACGTTCAACATTATTGTTTATTTCAACAAAATCCTCATTAAATTTATCATACAAACCTATATTGTTTATATATAATTTGGAAGTTTGTAAAGCGAAATAATTAAAACTGTAATCAACTTTTTTGTTATTTGAATTCTTTTGTAATTTTATTTTGTAAACAAAATTTGTTCCTGTTTGATTGTTTCCAGCGTTCTGCAAATTTTTATAAGAAACTTGTAACACACTTTCTTTCATAGAGGGAATTAATACATTAAAAGTAATTGTCGCCAACCCCTCACTATAGGATTCACAATTTGAATAATAAAACGCTTTTGGAACCAATAAATTTTTACTATATACATCATAATCCACAATTGAATTATCAATGTAAATGCTAAAATCATATGGAATAATAATATCATTTCGTAATGTTTGAAAACCTAAATCTTTACACTCAATTTTTATAGGTAAACTAATGTTATGAGAAGTTGTATTTAAAAGGCAATAATCAATTATAACATCTGATTCTGTGCAGGTAATTTTTTGCGATTTAACAACAATTCCATCTTCTTCAAACTTTAGTTCTGAAATATCAAAAGGATTATCACATGATTTAAAATCTAAACCATAGAACGGGAACAAAAAGAGACTAAAAATAATTACAAAAAAATAAAATCGTTTTAACACCACAAAAATATCCTACCTAATCTGGCTTTCAAATATTGATCTGAATTCTCTTCTAAATCTACTCCCCAATGTTTAAATAGTCCTTTTTATCTCCTTAATTACCTCCGAAAAACCAACCTGATTTTCTAAATTTTATATCTAATTCACTTAAAGCTGTATCTTGATATTTTGAACCTTTATATATTGATGTGATTTCAAACCAAAGCCAGCCGGGGTTCGAATTAAAATGAGAAATCTTTTGAAAGTTTAATTCATTATCTTTACAATGAAAAAGGATAGGTGTTGTTTCATTTTTCCAGTCATACTGTATATCATTAATCCTATTATTCAGGAGATATAGTTCTTTATTAGATGCATATCCATTTATTAATTGAATTTCATCAATTATCTCATTTTTATGTATACTTGAATA
>JAEEGK010031211.1_pt1 | contig 10515 bp, 8 predicted proteins | sample 8958771 | NCBI WGS metagenome assembly JAEEGK01 (sample SAMN16246547, study PRJNA631951) | gut metagenome | biome: gut microbiome; feature: rumen; material: SC-attached | host: Bos | place: Iran: Karaj | collected 2018-10 | reverse complement strand
ACAAATCAATAAATAAATAAATATTATATTTAAATTAATGGAGGATTATTTATCTTCTTTTATAAGGTATATTATATATATAAATATGTAAAAGGAACATTATATATGTTCAATAATTTATATGTTTATACCTTATCAAAAGATTTTCTATTTTTTTTGGAGTATATGATGACAAAACAAAATATGATAAAGTCAATGAAAATTCAATATCTTAATTTTCATTTTTTTTATTTTTTCAATTTTTTTCCTTTTTTTTTTTTGAATTTTTATACTTTGTAATGATCCTGATTATGAGAGCTGATTATACTCCAGTTATAAAAAAAAGAAAAAAATAACAATAAATTATTCAACAAAACATAAAAATAAAAATCTATTATCTTCAATATTTTCAATATAAACATTCATTTAAACATTAATAAATATTATATTATAGTTTACAAAAAAAACTTATATTAAAAATTCTATTTTAATTTACTTTTCCAATTTTTACAAACATAAAAAAACCATAATATAAAAATTTATATTTAATATATTAAGAATAATTCTTTTAATAAAATATATATAATAGATATATTTATTTTAATGTATTATTTTATCTAAAAATTTACGATGAAAATCACTTCTAACTGTATCATTTATAAATCTTTTCTTAGGTTTAATTTCTAATCTACTTTGATTTTTAAAAACCGTATCTTCATACCATTTTTTTTTTAAACTATATTCATTATGAGAAAAACTATTAAAATTATTAGAAGAAGTAATAGTCTGACTTAAAAGTGGATTTCCATTTAAAATTTCAAATTCAGTTTTTTGTTTTAATTCATTATTTTTTTTTTCTTTTTCTTCAATTTGAGCTTTTTTAATTTTTTCTAATTCTAACATTAATTCCTTTTCAGTATCATCAGAGTCATAATTACTTTCATTATTAGAATCCGAATTATCATTTGAATAAGAATAATCTTTATCTTGTTCAAAAATTTGAATTGATTCATCATCTTCACTACTAATATTATCTTCTTTATTATCTTCTTTATTATCTTCTTTATTATCTTTTATAATCTCTTCACTTAAATCATCAGATAATTTTCTTTTTTTAACACTATCATAAATATCATTCCCAAATTCATCTCTTATTAATTTTGAATTAATTTCATGTTCTCGTTCTCTTTTAAATAACTCTTCTTTTAAATTTATTTTTTCTAAATCACTTTTACTTCCTTGACCATCCTTTCTATATTTAATAATTGTATTTGAAGGAAGATCTCTTGCTGAAAATTGCAATGAAGGATTTTCTATATTATCTCCGTTTCCTTTTCGAGGATTCCAAGTTGGTCTATGTGCTGTTGTCATTTTTTATAAAAGTATATTTTATTTTATTTTATTTTATTTTATTTTTATTTTTTTTTTAATAATTGTTAAATCTTTTAAAAATTATTTTTTTTTAAAAGGACTTTTTATTTTTATTAAAAAATGGAAGTTAGATTCTATTCAGAAGTTAATACGAATAGTAATAATCAAAATATGATATATAATAATGCAATTAATAGTATAATTTATCATAAATTATGGGGAATAAATCCTAATTTAAAAAAATTTGATAAAACTGGATTTATTCATTTATTTATTCATTTAAATTGTCTTTTTTTTTTTGTTTTTTCAATAGGTTTTTACTTTAAAAGCTTAGGAGGATGTTCAGGAGCAACGTATGAATGTATAACAGGGAAAAATTTAAATTTCTTATATAAAAAATATTATGAAATGCTTTATTGTTCTATATTAATATCATCAATGATTTTCTTAGCAATTCACAAAATAATAACAAGACTCTTTTTAATACCAATAATATTAATCTACACAATTTTATTTCTCCTTAACAGAGGAAATTCCTTATCAGAACATGGAATATATAATACAATAGTTTTTATAGCAGTATTAATAATCTTTATCGGAGGAGCAGAATTTATTCTCTTTGTATATAATAATTATAAAAATAAAAATTATAAAAAATTAATAATAATAGCAACAATAATAATATCTCCTATAATAATATTTATAATATCAAGTTTTTACGGTTGTGTAGGATGGAATAAAGGTTTAAATGATGTAACAATAATAAATGATCCTTTAAAAGACGCTTGTTATATTAGAGAACCAAGTTTTTGTACAATTCCTCCTTTAGATAATATATTTGATTTTAGTAGAATAGGATCTAATACTTGTGTAGGAAATCATAATGAAAAAAAACAATTAGAAGTTTATGTTCCAAGAATATCAAAATATAAAAGAGTTGCTTTTCCTGATACAACTAATTATTCCTTTGAAACTGATAGTCGAGTTGGAATTTTTCACTATAAAATATTCAGTGATATTTATAATGCCGATGAACCGAATGGAAAAAAACCTGAAGTTGTTGTTTCTTATGATGATGAAGGAAAAGGAAATGTAGAAATTAATGTTTATAGAAATGAAGAATTAGTAAAAAAAAGAAAAGAACAAGCTTCTAAATATGAAGTTAAATATGATAATATATTATTCTTATATATTGATGCTATAAGTAGGAAACATTTTATGAGAAAATTACCAAAAACAACACAATTTATTAATCGATTTCTTCATCATTATCAATATAAAGAAGGAGTATTAACCTCTTATCAATTTATGAAATATTCTAATTTCAAAGGAACAACACAAGAAAATACAATGCCAATGTTTTACGGAGATTCAATGGCAACTTCAGCAGGATATTCAATATTAAAGAAATTTAAAGAAAGAGGATATATCACATGTGGAAGTGAAAATTTATGTCATAGAGAATTATTTGCTATTCAAGGTTATAAAAACGATTTTACAGAATTTGAATCTTTTGATCATGAAAATTATGCTTTGTTTTGCGATCCTAATTATTGTGTTCCTAATAATCCTTTTGGTTTTTTTCAAGGAATGTATGCTATTTATAGAAGATGTTTATATAATAAAGATACTTCTGAATATGTTTTTGATTACGGTTTAAAATTCTGGAAAGCTTATAAAGATCAAAGGAAATTTGCAAGATTAAGTTTTATTGATGCTCATGAAGGAACATTAGAAGTTATTAAATATTTAGATGAATATTTATATAATTTCTTAGTAGTATTCACTGAAGAATATTTAGATTTAAAAACAGCAATAATAATAGCAAGTGATCATGGTGAAAATATGATAAGTTTACATACATTTATGAATTCTCAAGATTTTATTTATGAAAGAACTTTAGGAACTTTATTTATTATTCTTCCTGATACTAGTAATTACGATCAAAGTGCAATTGAATATAATGAACAAATATTTATTACTCCTTATGATATTCACGATACTTTAATTGATTTTATTGGAGGTGATCAACATTCTTATAGTACTTATGGTCAATCTTTATTAACTAAAATTGATGGTTTAAAAAGAACTTGTATGAATTATAAACAAGATTTTGATGATATGGAATTATATTGTTCTTGTATTGATTATTAAATTATTTTTTTAGTCTTTTATTAATTAATAATATTTTAAAATTTTTAAATTTCAATAATGTCAAAAGACTTAAATGATATTAATGTAAAGTTAGATTTTGATGAAATTAAAGAAGAAAGTGAAGAAAATGATTTAATTAATAATTATAAAAATGATGTTATTCCTAAAAATTTAAATTTTTTAGAACATATGAAACAAAGTATGAATAATATAAATAAAAATTGTAAATGTGATTCTACTTTGGATAAAAAATTTTATTGTATTCCTTGTAGAATTTCTTGTTGTGATAAATGCACTTTAAATGAACATAAATCACATTCAATTGTTAATAAACAAGAATTAAATTTAAATAGTAATAAATTCAATTTGCTTTTTAATGAAATTGAAAGTGTTTATTCTATTTATCCTACTTTTAAAAACTTTGAAAAATTTAATCAAGAATTAATAAACTCAATTAATTTAAAATACAATGATATTATTATTTTTATTGAAAAATCAAGAAATGAAAAAATGAAAGAAGTTGAAAATGTAATTGAGCATTTTAATAAAATGAATTTGAATTTAAAAAACTCAATTAATAATGTTAAAAAAAGTGTGAGTCAATTTTTTGATAATTATAAATCATTTTTAAATGAAGGAAAAGATGAAAGTAATATAATTTTTTTATTAAAATATGATTTTTCTACTGAAATATTTAAAAAATGTTTTGAACTAAAAACAAATGCAAAATATATTAATGATGATTTTATTAAATATGAAAAAAATACAAATGATAAATTAAATATGTTTAAAAAAGAAATATTAGATATATTTTTAAAAAATAAAGAAAAAGAAGAACAAAAATTAAAAACAATAAAAGAAAAATATAATCAAACTCATAATGAAATATTACTTAATGAAGAAAGAAATGAATTTCCTTTATTAAATTTAGAAAAAAATATAATAAAAGTATCATCAGAAGTATTATTTGATTCAATTCAAAAAAGAATAAAAAAATATTCAGAATTAATTCAATTTTTTAAAGGAAATATTTATAATCAATTACAAAACAATAAGAATTTAAATAAAATAGAAGAAATGATAAAAAACTACGAATCAAAAACTAACACAAATGAAAATTTTTTCCAAAGAACAAATAACACTAAAAAGCAATTAAAAAGTAATAATAATCTTAAAGAAAAAATAGAAAAAAATATAGAATTAAAATTAGATAATCCAATAATAATAAAATACTTTAATTATTTAATAATAGAAACCTATGATAAAAATTTTAAACAAAAAGCAAAAGAAAATCAATCATCTCATATAGAATTAATATCAAATCAACAATCAGAAATTCAAAACGAGAAAGAAACATTATCAAAAGCAATAGAAGGAAAAAATGAGATTCAATATTATGATAAAGTTAAAAAGAAGTTAATAAAAAAAAAATTAAATTTAACAAAAAATCCTTTTGGTTATACTAAGTTTCCAATAGGATGTAGAACATTACAAATAGGAAATAAATTATATATAAGTGGAGGAAGAGATACAATTAAAACTTATTCAAATGTATTAATATATGATTTAAAAAAAGATCATTTAATAAGAATTATGGATATGAAATATCCTAGATATTATCATACTATGATTTATAATGAATTCTTTAAAACTATTTTCGTAATTGGAGGAGAAGAAAATAATAAAATTGAAGTTTTTGATACTTTAAATTTTAAATGGCTTCAATTACCTGATTTAAAAGTACCAAGAGCTAATTCTATTTTTTATTATGATAAATTAAGAGAAGAAATATATGTTTTATTTGGAAATGAAGGAAAATTTTCGGAAAATAAAAATTATAGTGAAATTATAGAGAAATTATCTATTAAAAATATTAAAGAAGGTTTTAAAATTGTTAATCCTAAAAATTCAGCTGAAATATTATTAAAAAATCAATTATTTGTTTTTCCTATTGAAGATAAAGGAAAATTGTTAATTTATGGAGGAGTTGAAAAAAGAAAATCTAAAAGAGATGTTTGTTTATTTGATTTAAATAAAAATGAATTATTAAAAATAGATGAAAAGATACTTAAAGATTTATGGAATTTTGCACGAAATGATAGAAAGTTATCTTATATTGTATCTACTATCAAATTAAAATAAAAAAAATTATTTAAACATTTAATTCATTTTTCTTGTAATTTTTTTTTATTTTCTTCTAATTTTTTAACTAAATTTTCTAAATTCTTCGCAATTATTTTTGTTTGTAAATCAATTTGTTTTTTATTTTTAGTATATTCATTATATAAATTCTCTGCAATTTCACCCATATTTTTTTCAATTAAAATATTATCAATTTCAATATCTTTACTAATAGTTAAAGTAGTTATTTCAACTAATTCATTTAAAGAAGCTTTATGCCATAAATTATTACAAAGAATAGAATCACTTATTTCAAAAACTTCATTATTATCTTCATCATAACCTTTAATAATATATTGATTATTACCTTTATGACATCTTACATAAACGTATCTAAAATAAAAATATTCTCCTAAAGTAATTTCAATATCACTTATTGTAATTCCAAAAGCTTCTCTCGGTTTAAATCTTTGAGATTCAATATCTTGATTTTTATATAAATTTTCTCTTCTGTTTTTAATTAGTAATTTCCCTTTCATATATAATTTAAAAAAATTCGAATTTTTTCCTTTAACCATGAATTCTGAAGGAAAGTAAAAATCGTTTTTGTTGCTTAATACTTTTAAATTATAAGATTCAAAGGTTAAGAAAAGTTTATAAAAGAGATTTTTTTGTAATAATCTTATTTTACTTCTGTCTGAAGAATATTTATCTAATGATTTGTCATAAAAGGATTTTAATTCTGTGAAATTTTTTACTGAAGGTTCAAATGAATTTTTTGAAATAAAAAAACAATTTGGACCGTCGATCATTGAGCATTTTTTTTTACTATTTTTTTTTGGTGATTGTTGTTTATTATAAGTATGGATTATATCGTTAAAATAAAAATCATCAAAAAAATGAAAAGCTTCTTGACGATATGTACATAAAGAGAAATAGAAAGAAAATATTAAAATTAAAAAAGAATACATTTAAAATAAATAAATTAAAAAAAAAATATTGTTTCCACAAAATTAAAAAAAATTGATAAAGTAAATTGTATAACATTTAAAAAGAAAAAAAATGAAATTCACTTCTTTAATCTTGATATATTGGTTCTTATTATTCTAATTGTCTTTTACTTTTTTTTCTTTCAGACATTTATTGTTAATTATCTAATACTTTTATATTATATAATAATAATATTTTTTATCGAATAATAAAAAGAAATTAAAATTAAATAATTATTAACATTTTCCAATTAAATACTTATATATAAAAAAAGATGAAAAAAAATACAAATTTAAAGAAAAAAATAAATGAGTAATAGGAAATATACAAATAAACTAAATATAAAAATAAAAAGTGTCGGTGACGTAGAAGTAGGAAAAAGTTGTTTAATAAAAAAATATTGTGAAGGAAGTTTCATGAGTGACTATATAAAAACAATAGGAATAAATTATGAATTGAAGAAAATATCCTTTAGGGACACATTAGTAGCAATAAACATATTTGATTTAAATGGAGATGATGATTACAAAGAAGTAAGAATTCACTTTTATAAAGATAGTATATGAATATTAATGATATATGATTCAAATATAAAAGCAATTTTTGATTCTTTAGATAAATGGAAAAAAGAAGCTTATAATAATGCCTTAGATATTTAAAAATGTGTGGTTGTTGTTTTTGCTAATAAAAATAATATTAAGAAAAAAGAAATTAAAACTAATATTGCTAAAGAATGGACAAAAGCAAAAGGATATTTCTTTTATGAAAGTTCTCCTAAAAGTAGAAATAAGGTTAATGATGCTTTTAAAAAATTATTTGATGAAATGTTCCAAAAAACAATTGAAAATATCTCTAAATATATATATTTAAAATTTATATTTTTTTACTTTATTTTAATTTTAATTTTTGCTTGTGGAAAAAAAAAGGGATATGGAATAAGATTATTAACACCGATATTATAAACGATAATATTTTCCATTTTTTTAAAGTTTCTAAATTTTGAGAATGACCTTCAGTCATTATTTTATTTTCACTGAATAATTCATAAACAATTAATCCAGGTCCAACAACATCAATAAAAAATTCTTGAGAAACATATTTTTTATTTCCTTCTAAATTATTAAAATGAATAGTATCTTCAAATAAAAGAAGACAAGAAGAAGAAATAATTATATGTTCATCTTTTCCTAATCTTTTTTCCATTAAAATATTATTAGAACTTGAACTTAAATAAATAAATTCTTTCATTAATGATAAATCATTTTTTAAATTATTAGAATTTAAATTTTTATTTTCTTTTTTTTTTAAGTAGTAAAAATCTTTTGATTCTGAAAATAAATTTCCATTTTGATAACTTGTAATCTGGATTTTCTTTAACATGAATAATAATTTTTCATATGATATATTTAATAAAATTTCTTTAGGAGGATAAATTAAAAGAATATTTTCATGAAAAGCTAAAATACAATCGTTTCTAATTAAAAAATTAGAATGTAAAAAAGGAATTATTTTCATTATTTGATTTCCTTTTTTAAGTCCTATATATTCAAAATTATCTTTTTTATTTTTTAATTTCACTAAATTTAAGTCATAAACTTTTTTTTCCATTTCATTCTTTTCATTATCATAATAAAGTAAAGAATTAACATTTTTATAAATTACTTCATCTAAATGATTTGATGAAGAATTAACAATAAATTTTTTATTTACTATAATATTATCATTTTTAGTTAAAACGATTTGTAAATTTGAATTTCCTATTAAATGAATATTATTTTCAGAATCAAATTCTTTTCCTAAAAATTCTTCCATTTAATATTTTAAAAAAATAAAAAAATTAAATATCAAAATTCAACAAAAATTAAAATTTAATTGTTTATTTAAATACTTTTTAATTTAAAAAATGAGTACAGTTAATTTAAACATAAAAGGACTTTACTTAAGTAAAGAAGAAGAACAATTATTAAATATTGCAATAGAAGAATATAATGATCTTTTTCCTAAAATATTAATTCTTCCAAAAAGTGAATTTTTATCTCAATTAAAAAGGTATTTCCAAATAACATTAGTTCCACGAAATGTTTTTCTTCCAAGAGAAACATTAAATAGGCTTTTAAAAATAATAGAAAATCAAATATATATAATAGAATATGATCAAATAGATTCATTAATAAAATCAATAAATAATATAAATTCATGTATATATTATGAAGGAATTAATTATATTCCTCATTGTAATAAAACATCAAAAGCAGTTCATAAATGTAATTCAAAGTTAATTGATTTATGTAATGGAAAATTTTATTTATGTTTACAATGTAGATTAATATATCATAGTAATTGTGTTTTATTTCATTGTGAAAATTGTGATCAAGATTATTATTCAAGTATTGAAACTGAAAGTAAAGAAAATGAAGAAATTTTAAAACCCGCAACGTGGTTAAAATATCATTGCAATGCTGTGATTAATGATTATATGAAATGTCCTAATTGTAAAAATATTTTATATTTAGATATTAAAAATAAAAATTTAAAATGTTTAAATTGTAAAAATGAATATGAACAATATAGTATTAAATGGACTTGTGTTATTTGCAAAAATGAATTTCAATCCGAAGCTAAAGTTTATAATCCTTATGAATTTAAAATAATGAAAATGGCTGTTAAAGAAACTTTATTTAATTCAATCGAAGCAAAACCTAATTTTTTACCTTGTAATGATATATCACAAAGTGAAATCAAAAATTATAAATTTCAACATAAAAAAGAATGTAATGGTATTATGTATAAAGGATTATTAAATAAAAAACAAATTGTTGTTTGTTCTAAATGTCATATGTTAAATACATATGATTATCATCAATGGCTTTGTCCAATTTGCAAAGAAAGATTTAAATTAAAAGATTATGAAGAAAGAAGATCGCTTTCAAGAAATCATTTTGATTTAAATTATGACTTAAATAAAGATGATGAACCTAAAACTCCAAATGTTAATAAAAAAAATATCTTTAATAATAATGAAGGAGTTGTTCATTCTTTACAAGATGAATTAAATAGAAATAATAAATCTAAAAGTCCTATTAGGAAAATTAGAGATTTATCTTCTAATAGAATTATTAGAGTTCTTAAACCTGATATGAAATCAAATGATGAAAATAATAAAAATGTTATTCATAGTGAAAGAGGAAGAAAAAATAATAATAATAATAATAGAGAACATAGTAGTGATAAAAATATTAAAATATTTAAAATTTCTTCAGATGAGATTTCAACTGAAGATTCAAATAATGGAAATAATAGAATAGTAGGAGGAAGAATAAATAGAAGAATGATTTCTCCTTTTAGAAAAGATTCTCCTAAAAATAATAATAATGAAGAAATAAAAAGGAAATTTTCAAATATAAATATTGGAGTAATAAATCTTAATAATTATAACAGTAATAATAATATACCTTCAATAATAAGAAAAATACCAATGCCAATGCAAAGAGGAAAAAGTCCATTAAAAAATTCTCCTTCAAGAAACGATTCAAGTATAAATGAAAGTCCAAAAATAAATGATAATCAAAATATTAATATTAAAAGAGTTAATAGTAATAATAATAATAATGAAGAAATAATTTTTAAAGCAGATGATTATAACATAATTAAACAAATAGGCGAAGGAACTTTTGGTAAAATTTATTATGTAGAAGATAAAAATAAAAAACAATATGCTATGAAAAAAATATTAGCAAATGCTCAAGTAGAAATAGATGCATTAGAAAAAGAATATAAAATGTTAAATTCTTTAAGTAATTACAAATTAAATTTAATAGATATTTATGGTATGGAAACTAAGCAATTAGATAAAACAACTTATGTAATGTATGTCTTAATGGATTTAGCAAATCGAGATTG
>JAEEGK010031210.1_pt1 | contig 10515 bp, 5 predicted proteins | sample 8958771 | NCBI WGS metagenome assembly JAEEGK01 (sample SAMN16246547, study PRJNA631951) | gut metagenome | biome: gut microbiome; feature: rumen; material: SC-attached | host: Bos | place: Iran: Karaj | collected 2018-10 | reverse complement strand
GCATAACCATTTAAATAAAAACCATCAAAATAATAATATTCAATTAAATATTTCAAAATAATCAATTTTAAATTTCTTATTAAAGTCAAAATAAGTTTATTTATTAAATTACAAAAATTATCAAAAAAATTATTATTATATAAATTAAGACAAAAAGTAATTATTAAAATAATAATAATAAAATTAAAAGAAATTTTTTGAAATTTATTAATATTTTTCTTTTTAAAAAAAATAATATGATATAAAATAAATAAAGATAAAGGTTCTAAAGAAACGTATTCATAAAAATGTTCATCATCTTTTTTTGATATTTTGTTATTTAAATAGTAATATAAATAACAACCTTTATATATATAATCACAAATTTCAATTAATGAAATATAAAAAATTATAATAATATTATGTCATAAATTTTTATAATGAAATTAACATTTTTATTCATATTAATTGTTTTATCATTTAATTTTTCATTTAATTTTAAACCTTTATTTTCTGTTTGTTTTTTTTTAAATTTATAAAATAAAAATATATTTAAAAATTGCCCTATCATATTAAAAATTTTGATAAGGTAATTATATTCTTTATTATTTTTACGTTTAATAATAAAACCATTATAAAAATCATATATGATTAAAATTATTGTTAAAATAAAAATATAAATATAATTTTTATTCCAAACAAATGAAATTAATTTCATGAAAAAAAAATAATTATAATAATATTAATTAAAAACAAATTTAATAATTAATAAAATCATATTATTATTATCAATGGAAGAAACTCTCCCAAACCAAAAAAAACGCAAAGGTTTTCACATCTTCCATTTCTCTCAAGAAATAAACCAAGGAATTCATAACATAGGATACAAAAATCCCACACCAATTCAAAAAAAAGTAATTCCAGAAATAATTTCAGGTTTTAACATAATCGCCCATTCTCGAACAGGTTCAGGTAAAACAGCTGCTTTTTTATTACCAACATTACATAAACTTAAATCACATTCTCAAATAGTAGGTGCTCGTTGTTTAATTTTATCTCCAGTTCGAGAAATCTCATATCAAACAGCAATGTTCTGCAGAAAATTAGGAAAATTCACCGATTTAAAATATGCTTTAATTTCCGGCGGAAAAAGTTTCGACGAACAATTTGAAAAACTTGCTATGAATCCGGATATTATTATAGCTACACCAGGAAGAGTCTTACATCATATTGAAGAAGGAAGTTTGCAATTAAAAAAAATAGAAATTGTTATTATAGATGAAGCAGATAAAATGATGGAATTAAATTTTGGCGAAAATTTAAAAAAAATTATTAAATTTTGTCCTTCAAAAGCACAAATTATTTTATTAAGTGCAACTATTCAAGAAAAATTAGCTATGTTTTTAAAATCTGGTTTAATTAAAGAATATAAAATTTTAAATATAGATGAAGAAAATAAAATTCCAGAAAAATTAAAAATTCATATTATTTATACAAGAAATGATGAAAAAGTTTATACTTTAGTTTCATTATTTATTGATAATAATAATGAAAATAATTCTATTATTAATTTAGATAAAGAATTAACTATTTGTTTTGTAATGACAAAATATCATTGTGATTATTTACAAGAATTTTTAAAATATTATAACATTCAAAGTTTAATAATTTATGGTTCAATGTCTCAAGAAATTCGGAATAAAAATTTGGAAGATTTTAAAAAAGGAAAAATTAAATTATTAATTGTTACTGATGTTGCAGCAAGAGGATTAGATATACCCTTTTTAGATAATGTCATTAATTTTAATTTCCCTGAATCAGTACAGTTATTCGTACATAGAGTTGGAAGAACAGCAAGAGCAGGAAGAAGTGGAAGAAATTTTAATCTCGTTTGCTTTGATGAATTGCCTTATTTTTTTGATATTAAATTTTATTTAGGAAAACAATTTTTAATGTCAAATAATTATGAAAATAATATTGATAATAATAATGAAAATAATATTAATGACAATATAAATAATGAAAATAACAATAATGATAATAATAATAATGATATAGAAAATTATAATACAATAAGTTTTGGTTCAATTCCAAATCATTTAATAAATTCAATTAAAGAAAGAAAAATTGATTATCTTTTTAATTCAAAATTCGACATTGAAGAATTATACACAAAAATGATTAGAGCTGAAAAAAAAGGTTTATCATTTCATTCAAAACCAAGTTTATTTTCAGTAGAACAAGCAAAAAATTTAGTTAATGATTTTAATATTAAATATCATCCTTTTTATTATAAAAATCAAAATGAAGATGAAGAAAATAAATTAAAATTTTTAAATGATTTACATAATTACAAACCAAAAGAAAATTATTTTGAAAAAATTAGAGAAACTTCAGTTGATATAAATATAATAAACGAATTTAAAAAAAAAACAAAATTATATCAAAAACATAAACAAATCGAAAAAGAAAAAAATCTTTTAAAACAAAAAATTCAAATTGAAAAAGAAAATAAATTATTTAATAATAATGATAATAATGATAATAATAATAATAACAAAAAAAATTTCTTATCAAAAAAAATAAAACGTTCTCAAATAAAATCATTTAAAAATCCTCTTCAATACATTTCAAATTCCAAAGAAGAAAATAAAAATTTATGGGGCAATGAAAAACCTTTAAAATTAGATGAACTAACATTAAATATTAATACTGATGATACATTACAAACTCATAATAAAACAATTTGGGATTCAAAAAAAAAAACTTTTGTTAAAGAAAAAATTGATAATTTAGGAAATAAAATTGTTAGAAATGATTTAGGAAAAAATGTTAAAAAAAATGAAAATTTCCATCCTTATAAAAATTGGAAAAAAAAATTCAAAACGAGTTTACAAAATGTTGGTGAAATTGAAATTAAAAATAATATTAATTCTGCCAAAGAAAGATTAAAACAAAAAAAATTTAATAATAATAATATTAAAAATAATAACAAAAATGAAATTAAAAATTTACAACAAATTATTAAAGAAAAGAAAAAAAAATTCAAAAATGAACAAAAAAAAAATAAATTGTTTAGTAAAAAAAAATTCAAAGAAAATCTTTTGAAAAATGCTGTTCATTTAAATAGTAAAAAACAAACTTTTTTTAAAAGAAAAGTTAATAGATTTAAAAGAAAAAAATAATCTTAAAAAAATTAATTAAAATTAATTTATTTTTCTTTTTAATAAAATATATTAATATTTTTATTTATATATTTATATATTTTTAAATAATATTGTTTTTTAACATATATTTTATTTATTATCATTATTATTATTCTCATCATTTTTATCATTATTATTCTCATCATTTTTATCATTATTATTCTCATCATTTTTATTATTATTATTCTCATCATTATTATCATTATTATTCTCATCATTATTATCATTATTATTCTCATCATTATTATCATTATTATTCTCATCATTTTTATCATTATTATTCTCATCATTTTTATTATTATCATTTTTATTATTATTATCATTTTTATTATTATTTTCATTATTATTTTCATCTTCATCATCATCGAAATAATCATCATCATAATCTCCAAAATCTTCTTTTCTCAAGACCATTTTGACTCCTTCAAACACACTCAAAACAATTCTAAATCCAACTAAAAATAAAGTAATACTAACAATAACATAAACATTACAATTAAATTCAATAAAATTTTTAATCATAGAATTAATTAAATCATTATAAATAATAACCACATAAAAAAAACTACTATTTAATAAAAATTTAATAAAAACTTTTTTTTTCGTTTCTATAGAAATTAAAACAAATTCAATAGGCAATAAAATTATAGTTAAAATTATTCCAATTCCAATATTAACAAAAATAAAATTAAAACAATTTAAAGCAATAATAAACATTAAAATATTATTTAAAAAACGTTCTTCATTTCTATTTAAATTTAATATTAAAAGTGAAAAAAATTGAATAAAAAACCAAAAAAATATTAAAAAATAATAAGAAAAAACAAAATTTAATTTCAATTTTTCAATAATTTTATCAATATTAATCATAGAAATTAAAAATAAAATACTCGTAATAACAAAAATATAAATAATTTTACTGCCATTAATTTTTTTATCGTTATTTTTATTATTATTATTATTTTTATTTTTTTTATTAATAAACTTAAATTCTATGAAATAAATATTATTCAACAATTCAAAAAAAACAATAATTATTAAAAAAATAGGAAGAAATAAAAATTTATAACCAATGAATTTTCTAGTATCTGTTAAAATATAATGATATTCACCACGAAAAATATCAATTTCTTCAACAGATAAAGAACGAATTAATGTTTCTATTCCATAACAAAATTGATAATAATTTTTTATTTTTTCAGGCTCAATTTTTTTTTTAATTTTAAAATTATTAATATTATTATTATTATTATCATTTTTAATTTCATATTTAAATTTATTCTTATTTTTTATTAAAATACTATTAAAACTATTCGAAATAAAAAGATTGTTTGTATTTATATTTTTATTAATCAATAAAAAATTCCCAAATAAATTTTTAATAATATTCATCATTTCTAAACAATAAATTTTTTTATTTAAAATAAATTGAATAACATTCGAATTTAAATCAAAAATTGACATTAAATTTTTTTTAAATTTTTTATTAATTTTAAATAAATTCGTTGTAAATCTTTCATCAACAAATTTTTCATTAAATACAATATAACTTAAATGTGTAATAACATTATTATAAAAATCTAAATCTATTAATTCAGAATCTTTTCCAAAAATTTCAAAATAAATTTTTTTATTTTCTTTCTCAATTTCAAATTCACTTATGTCAATATTAATAACATAATCAATATATTGTCCATTTCCAATTTTTTTATTAAATTTTCCATTCGTTAAAAGATTTAATGCTTCAGAAGGAAACAAATAAAAAAGTTCTTTGCTTATATAATTAAATTGAACATCTTTTGCAAGTCCTTCTTTATGAATGTTTTTAGATAAGAAATTTATTAAAGAATAAAAAGGGAAATTTAATTTAAATTGAGATTCAATGTTTTGAGATAAATCATATATTATGTTTATCATTATGAATTTTATACGTTCTCCACGAGGTGAAAGAATATTTTTTGTGTAAATTGTATTGTATTTTCGAAAAGGGTCGTTTTTAAATATTGAATATGAAAAATTTAATGAATCTGAAATTTTATTATTAATATTATTATTATTGTTATTTAAAGTTTGAAAAGTGTTGAAATATGTAATTAAATCTTCTTGAATTAATTGCTTTGTGTATTGATTGTTTTTACGGACACCATATCGAAGTTGTTTTTCTATTGGTTTTATTATTTCACTTAATAATGGAAAATAAATTGCTAAAAGAATTCCTATAATAAATAAAATACGAGAAATTTTTTTGTATTGAGGAATTTTGTTTGAACTAAAAATAATTACTCCAATTTTTTCAAGCATAATTTAATTTAAATATTAAATTTTTATAATTTAAAATTAATTAATATTATTATTAATATTATTTTATAATTATTAAAAAAATTATTAATTTTAATTATTTAAAAATAACTATTTATTAGTTAAATTTTAATTAATTTTTTTATAAAAATGAAATAAATGAAATCTATATATTTAATAAAAAATTTTATAGATATAAACTTTTAAAAAAATCGAACTAACAAAATTTTTACATCAAAATAAAAATAATTTATATTTAATCTTAATATCTTTTATAAATTCGTATATTTATAAATATTTCTTTTTTTACATGTTCATACCTATAAATATCTTTTCTTATTAAATTTTTATTTTTTTGTTTAAAAAAATACGTTTTAATGAAAAACATTATATATATATGATTTAATTAAGCATAAACATTATTTATCAAACAAAAAAAAAATTTTTTTTAAAAACATACAAAAAAATTATATTAAAAATTCATTGAAAATTATTTTAAAAAAAAATCTGCGAAACTTAAAATATTATAAAAAACAATATTGATTAATTATTTATCAAAAGAAAAAAAATATTAATAAAAATGAATAATAAAATTTCCTATTTAAATCCTAAATAAAAAAATATAAATAAATTTTTCCCATTAAATAAAACATATGGAAAATAATCCTTTCCAGCGTAGTATAGATAATAAGCCAGTTTATCCATTAGATTCCGAAAAATCAAAAGATTTTCTATTATTCTCAGGCAGTGCAAATCTTCCATTAGCCACAGATATATCTAAACATTTATCAAAACCATTATCATCAATAACATTAGATAGATTCGCAGATGGTGAATGTAGTATTCAAATTCAAGAATCTGTTCGTGGAAAAAACGTTTATATCATTCAACCAACATGCTCTCCAGTTAATGATAATATAATGGAATTAATTTTAACAATTTCAGCATTGAAAAGAGCATCTGCAAAAAAAATCATAGCTGTTATACCCTATTATGGATATGCCAGAGCAGATAGAAAAATGTTAGCTAGAATTCCAATTTCCGCTGCAGATGTAGCTAAAATGTTAGAAACTTTCGGAGTGAGTCATGTTGTATGTGTAGATCTTCATTGTGGTCAAATTCAAGGCTTTTTTGGGCCAACAGTTTCTGTTGATAATCTTGAAAGTCAAGTTTTTATGGTTGAATATATGTTAACTAACAATTTATTTGAAAACAAACTTAATAAAATATGTTTAGTTAGTCCTGATGCAGGTGGTGTATATAGAGTAAATACATTTGAAAAAAAATTAAAAAATCATTTAAGTTTTAGAAAAATGGAAAATAATTTCGATATTTCAATCACTATGATTACTAAACAAAGAACTAAAGCTAATGAAGTTGAACAAATGACTTTAGTAGGAGATGTAAATGGTTATGATTGTATAATTATAGATGATATGATTGATACTGGAGGTACTCTTTGTTTAGCTGCAGAAACACTTAAAAAAAATGGAGCTAATAAAGTATATGCTTTTGCTTCACATGGTCTTTTTAATAAAAATGCCTTTGAAAAAATTGAAAAAAGTGTACTTGAAAAAGTTATAGTTACTGATACTATTCCTAAAAAACCAGATATGGAAAAATATACAAAAAAAATTGAATATATTTCTATTGCTACTTTAATTGCTGAGGCAATTAGAAGAATTGAAAGAAATGAATGTATGTCAGAAATTTATATTTAAAATATATTTAGAGTTGAAAAATAATATTAAATTTCTTAATTTCATATAAATATGATTTATTATTATTATTTATGGTTTATTATTATTTATGGTTTATTTTTATTTGATAAGGATTGTTAAATAATAAAAATAATAAAAATATTTTAATAATATTAAAAAACATATTTTTTATAAATATTTTTTTATTATTTTTTAATGTTTTTCATAATAAAATAAATTAATTTTTAAATTTTTTTTATATAAAATTAATAATAATAAAATAAAATCAAAATTTAAATTATTACTAATACTTAAAAAATAATTATAATTTAATAATAAATATTAAACATAACAAATGAAAATATTAAAACAAATACTTAAAATTTAATAAAATTTATTCCTTTCCAGAAGTATAATATTTAAAATACTTCATTTTATCAAATCCTTCATTTTTCCTTTTTGTAATATTCATTTTAATCCAATCATGATCTAAAGCATCTTTTACACTCATTCTTTTTTCCGGATTTTTTTCCATCAAACCTTTTATAAATAAAACACATTCTTCACTTATATTTTTCCAAACAATTTTTTTAAAAGGAATTTCATCTTGCACAGTTTGTCTAGCAATTTCTTTATCATTTTTAGGATGATCAAAAGGTAGAGACCCACTAACCATTAAGTAAGTAGCTACACCTAAAGAATAACAATCAATTTTATTATTATATGGTTTTTCTAATAAAACTTCAGGAGCAACATAAGATAATGTTCCATAAGGTTCAGTACAAAATTCATTTGGACCAAGAATTTTACTCAAACCAAAATCAACTAAACGTATATCTGAATTTTCTGTGGAATCTACCATTAAAATATTTTCAGGTTTTATGTCTCTATGAATTATTCCATATGAATGTAAATAAAATAGAGCTAATAAGATTTTATATACGATTTCACATGCTCTTTTTTCAGGTAATTTAAAATGACGTTTTTCTATATATGAAAATAAATCTCCTCCTGAACAACATTCCATTATTATATAATAATAATCTTTATTTTCAAATACTTCATATAAATGAATAATATTTGGATGTTGACATATTTTTAATATCTCAATTTCAGTTCTAACTAATTCCATATCTTCATTTTTCATATCATTTTTAGCCATTATTTTAATAGCAACCTCTTTTTTTGTTTTTTTATTTACACCTCTTTTAACTAAACCAAATTTTCCATTACCTAATTTTTTACCTATTTCATATATATCCATTAAATTTGTATATCCTGTCGCTTCTTTTAATTTATTGACCCATTTTTCATAATCTGCTTTTTTAGGTGTGTAATAAATTCTCGTTTTCGAAGGGAAAATTAAAGAAAAAGAATAAAAAGTCATATCATTAAAAACATTTGTTGGATTTTCTTTTATAAAAACTCCGCTTAAATTGTGCATTCCTTTATGTGATTTTTCTTTTTCGTTTTTGAAAAAATATAAATCTTTATGTATTAATTTAAAATATAAACGTTTTAATTTTTTATTATCTATCATTTTATATAAATGTCCTTCTAATTTTATTACATCTTCTTCTTCCGAATCGCTATTTGAAGATGAATGAGAAAAAGAAAAAGAATCTGAATTATTATGAAAATTAAATAATGAAGAATTGCTATTATTTTTACTATTTATATTCTTTTCATCTGAAAAAATTGACCCACAAGATTCACTTACTTCATTACTTCCTTTATTATTATTATTAACTTTATTTTTATTATTTTCTATCTCATTTTGTTTATAAGCAGGCATCAATCCAATATCATTATATTTTTCTATGTTTCTATAAACTTTTCTACTCAAACCTTCTTCATTAATATGTTTTAAATCAGTTTTTGTCTTTCTCGTTACAGGAACTTTTTCATCTTCTTCATGCGAAGAATAATAATGTAAATAATAATTTTCATTATTCACATCACTATTATTATTATTATTTTGAGCATCATCTTCATCTTCTGTTATGTCATTATTATTATCTTCTTCATTAAAAGTTTTTTTCATTTTTTGTTTTAAAAAAGCATTAATTTGTTCAATTGCCTCTCCTTTTAAGGTAAATCCTCTTTTTCTAGTTCTTCCCATTTGATTTATCTCAGTTTCTAAATAGCCATTTAATAATCTTTGTTTATTAATTTTATTCATCGTCATTGAAATTGTTTTTCTTTTTTTACTTTCTCTTATAAAAATTTTCATACTACTTATACTACTGTTCTGGTTTACAATTGGACTTGCAATTAATTTACTATTAATATTAATACTATTTCTTTTTGTTTTTGGAGAATTTAAAGGTAATTTTTGTTTTTTATATTCATTTATTCCAAATTTTTTAAAAGGCTTCTTTTCTAATAAAAATAATAATAACATCATATATATATCACTAGCAGTATTTTCTATAATATTTAAAAATTCTTCATAATTTATTTTTTCTTTGTTTAAATTTTTGAAAGAAATTTCTAATAAATGATAAAGTTCTTCTTGAGAATGAACACGTTGTAAATAAAGATTGTGAATGAGGTTATTATTATTATTTAAATTATTAATATTTTCTTTATTATTAATATTTTCAGCATTATTTTCATTATTATTATTAGTTTCATTATTATTATTATTTTCGGTATTATTATTTTCGGTATTATTATTTTCGTTATTATTTAATGTGACATAAGATAAAACAGTTCTTATATCTTCTTTTGAAATTAAACCATCTTTATCGTTATCATAAAAATCAAAAATAAATTTTGAATTTTTTTTGAAATCTTCGCAAAATAAAGTCACCATTCCTTTTAAAAATTCTTTTATAGTAATATATCCTTTATTTTTCTTATCAAAAACATTAAATAAATACAATGAAATTATTCCAGGCAATTGATAATATGAAGAAAATGTTAATTTATTTATTCCTTTTTTTTCTTCTGAACGTGAAGTTAAATCAACCCAAACTTCTTTTAAATATTCTTTAAATACTTCTAAATTATTTATTTTAAAGGATCTTAATATGGATTCAATGTCAACTTTTTCATTATTGTTTGGATTAATATTTTCATTCATAGTTTAATAATTTAAATGGAATTTTTTTAATTATTTGATTTATTTAATAATTATTTAATGTGACAAATTAATGATTATTTTTAATAATAAATAAATAAATATCATTTTTTTTTAAGATAATTTAATTTTTATATTTTATTTTAATATATTTAAAATATTAAATAATAAATTTAATAATAAAAAATAATGTAAAAATAAAGAAAATGGGGATTGGGGATTGGGGATTGGGGATTGGGGATTGGGG
>JAEEGK010031209.1_pt1 | contig 10516 bp, 9 predicted proteins | sample 8958771 | NCBI WGS metagenome assembly JAEEGK01 (sample SAMN16246547, study PRJNA631951) | gut metagenome | biome: gut microbiome; feature: rumen; material: SC-attached | host: Bos | place: Iran: Karaj | collected 2018-10 | reverse complement strand
CCACCGCCGTGCGCATCATCCCCGTGGTGGGAAAGACCGTGGGCGACACCGTCGAGTTTGGTGGCCTTTTGGGTTACGCCCCCATCATGCCTGTCAACACCTTCTCTTGCCAACGCTTCGTTGACCGTGGTGGCCGCATCCCTGCCCCCATCCATAGCTTCAAGAATTAAGTTTTCCTTTTTCACTTTTCTCTTTTCACTTTTCCTTTTTCACTTTTATGAAACAGCATCTTCTCTTCCTCTTGTCTTTCGTTCTGTGTGCATCCCTTTTCGCTCAGCGGAAACAGAGTTTTGACACAGGTTGGCGGTTCCATCGCGGTGGAGTCATCAATGCCGAGGCGATACATTTCGATGATTCCCAGTGGAAACGGCTTATTGTGCCCCACGACTTCAGCATGGAACCAGCGTTCTCCCCCTCGGACTATCGCCAGCGCAATCCCGCTTGGTCAGATATGCAGGTGGGACCCTTCTCCCGTCTGAGCATTGGCGATTGGGACACTGGACAGACCGTCGGCGGCACAGGGTGGTATCGTAAGACCTTCACACTCCCCATCGGAGGCAATGCGTCTGTGGAGACCTTCCTATCCCAAACGAACGTGAACCTTCGCTTCGATGGTGTCTATAATCAGGCCGAGGTGTGGGTGAACGGCGTGAAAGCCGCCACCAACGTCTATGGCTACATGCCCTTTGTCGTCAACCTCAACAAGATACTTGCCGACAAGCAGCATCGTAAGGAGAGCGACGAGCGCGAGGTGACGGTGGCCGTCAAAGCCGTCAACGAAGGACTTAACTCCCGTTGGTATGCTGGCAGCGGCATCTTCCGTCATGTGTGGATAGAGACCACCGACAAACTCCATTTAGACGAGTGGGATGTGTTCGTCGATGGCTCCGAGGTCATCGAAAAAGGCAAAGTCAGAGAAGCCAACGTGAAAGTCTTTGCCAAGATATTCAACGAAGCCATTCAGACAGCGTCGGGACAGCTGTGCATCGACATCCTCGATGCACAAGGCAGTCGCGTGGCTCATGCAGAGAAAGACTTCGAGGTGTTAGGTTCTGCCAACGAAGGCTATCAGGAAGGGGGCAAGACCATCGCCACCGAGATTCCCGTCCCCTCTCCCCAGCTCTGGTCGGTCGAGACCCCCTATCTCTATCAGGCAAAAGTCTATATTACCAAATATGGCGAAGAGAAAGATGCCCTCACCATTCCCTTCGGCATCCGCACCCTCCAGTTTTCGGCACAAGAAGGCTTCAAGCTGAACGGAAAGCCCATGAAACTCCGTGGCGGTTGTGTGCATCACGACAACGGACTCTTGGGAGCCGCTGGCATCGACCGTGCCGACCAACGGAAAGTGGAACTCCTGAAGGCACAGGGCTACAACGCCGTGCGATGCAGTCACAACCTGCCCACTGAGGCGTTTCTTGATGCTTGTGACCGTCTGGGTATGCTCGTCATCGACGAAGTGTTCGACCAGTGGGAAGAACCCAAGCGCAACAACGACTACAGCCAGCACTTCCTGCGCGACCACATGAAGGACATGGCACTCATGGTGCGTCGCGACCGCAACCACCCCAGCATCATCATGTGGAGCATCGGCAATGAGATATATCAGCGCGATGATCCTCGTGGTCAGGAGATAGCCAAGATCATCTGCAAGGTCATCAAGAGCGAAGACACGACTCGCCCCACCATATTGGCTAACTGCGACTACTGGGACCAGCCTGGAAAAACATGGGACAAGGATTCCTACCGAGCCTTCGAAAATGTCGATCTTGGCGGATACAACTATGGCACACAGTTCTATGAGAAAGACCATGCCAAGTATCCTGAGCGCATCATCGTGGGAACAGAGAATTATCCAAGTGCTATCGGTGGAACGTGGAAGTTCATTGAGGAGCATCCATACGTCGTCGGCGACTTCGTGTGGACGGCCATCGACTATGTGGGCGAGGCTGGTGTAGGCCACACCTTCGAACGCACCAACGATGCATGGGTGCAGCTCATGTCGTGGCCTTGGTTCAACGCATGGTGTGGCGATATAGACATCACAGGTCAGAAGAAGCCACAGTCTTACTACCGCGATGTAGTTTGGCGTCGTAGCAACATTGAAATGGCAGTACGTCCTGCCATCCCGCAAGGCGAACACGAGGAAGTGCGCGGCTGGGGATGGACGGCAGAGGAGCGCCATTGGAACTGGGGCAACTACCTGCCTTTCGAACTCCGTCCTGAGAACTATCAGTCAGAGACCATGCGCCGTATGGTTCGCCACGACGTCAACGCCCATCGCAGCGACTCCCTCCGTGTAAACGTCTATTCGCTAGAGAAGAGAGTGCGACTCCTTATCAATGGTAAAGTGATAGGCGAGAAGGACATCAATCCTGATAATTTCACAGCCTCATTCTGGGTAGCATACGAAGCTGGTGAACTCAAGGCGGAGATAGTAGGCAAAGTGAAAAACGGAATGCCGACAAGTATCTCATTTCATACAGCAAAGTCACCAGCAGCCATCCAGATACAGCCATTGAAGGCATCCGTCACCGCTTCACATCATAACCTCGCCTACATCTATATAGATGTGGTGGATGAAGATGGCCATCTCTGTCCTACAGCCGAACTGCCTCTCAAGGTTGAGACATCAGGTGCAAAGCATATTGCTACCTGTGGTACGGCGCATCCATCAGACATGAAGTCATTCCGCACCCTCACACCGAAGTCTTTCCGTGGCAAGGCCGTGATCATCATTCAGCCTCAGGATGAAAAAGGAGAGGTCACCGTCAAGGTCACTTCCCCAAATCTCAAGTCCGCAGAATACAAACTGCCTATTACACAGTAATGGTCCTTCGGCTTTCAGAGTAACATGAAGATTAATTAGAAATATTAAGAAGATTATGGATAAAATAGTATTGATTACAGGAGCTACAAGCGGCATCGGGCTGGCTTGTGCAAGGACAAACTGATTCTGACGGGCAGGAACGAACAGCGTCTGGCAGAGATTCGTAAGGAATTGGCGGAAAAGGAAACTGAGGTTCTGACCTTAGCTTTCGACGTGAGAGACCGTGAGAAAGCGAAGAAGTATCTCAGTGAACTCCCTGCTGAATGGCAGGACATTGACGTATTGGTGAATAATGCTGGACTTGCTTTAGGCTTAGAGCCAGAGTATGAGGGTGACTTTGATGACTGGGAAACGATGATCGATACCAACATCAAGGGTTTGCTCACAATGACTCGTCTTGTGGTGCCTAGCATGGTGGAGCGCGGGCAGGGTCATATCATCAATGTAGGGTCGGTGGCTGGCGATGCAGCCTATGCCGGCGGCAATGTCTATTGTGCAACAAAGGCTGCCGTCAAGGCTCTGTCTGACGGACTCCGCATCGATGTGGCTAATACGGCTATTCGTGTCACCAACCTGAAACCAGGCCTGGTTGAGACGAATTTCAGTAACATCCGTTTTCATGGTGACAATGACCGGGCAGCAAATGTCTACAAGGGCATCAAGCCCCTGACAGGCGATGATATTGCCGATGTGGCAGTATATGCAGCCAATGCTCCCGCCCACGTCCAAATAGCTGAGGTGCTGATTCTTGCCACTCATCAGGCCAGTGGCAGTGTCATTGCGAGGCTGAGTCCGTCCAGCTAACTTACTTCAGCTGGCCTTTAATCCACTCCATCTGTCCGTAGTTGGTTTCTGAGGTTGTCCAGTGCTCGTTGATGGGGGTAATCAGTGCCTTCTTCGGAGCCGTGATGAGGTTCCAGACAATGTAGCTCGTTGTGGGCGGGCAAGTATTGTCGTTGTATCCCCACGTCAGATAGACGGGACATTGAATACGGCGGGCAAAGTTCACCACATCGTAATACTGCAGCGTCTGAATCTTCTCCGGAGTCAACATCTGGTTTTCACGATGCATGTGCGGATAGCCACCCGTGCGTCCCTGCTCGGCATAGCCAGCCATGTCGCTCAGTGCCGGATGGTTGGCCACACAGGCCGTCACACGCGGGTCTAAGGCAGCGGTAATCAACGAGAGTGCCCCACCCTGGCTACCACCTTGCACGGCCACGTTCCGGCCGTCCCACTCAGGTAACAACGTCAGGTAGTCGAGAGCCCGCACGCAAGCCACGTAGACATGCTTCATGTAGTAGTTGTCACGATTATCAAGGCCATTCTCCAGATAGCCGTTTTCACCCGAGAAGGTGGTAGATATCTCTTTGAACTGTTCGTCGGTCATCTCGGGATTCAGTCCGTGAATCTCTATCTCCAGACGAATGAAGCCGTTCTTGGCATAATACGTGTTGCGCATGGGCTCCTTGATGGTCTTGATGCCAGCTCCCGGAGGACACAGCACGACGGGGTACTTTTTCATTCCACACTCCTCACTCCTCACTCCACACTCCTCACTCCTCATTCCACATTCTTTAGGCTTGGTCAGGTAGCCGTAGACGTAGTGGCGGCGGTCGGTGCGCAGTTTCAGCAGATAGCAGTCAAAGTCGGCGGTTGAGTATTTCTCCACCTTCTTGCAGCTGACCTCCAAGTCTTCGTTCTTCACCTCCCGACGGGCCTGTTCGATGTTCTTCTGCCAGAAGGCGTCGAAGTCGGCAGGATTCTTCGTAAATGGTTTCAGCTGCTCTGGCGAGAATCCCACCTTCACGTGGTGCTCATAGGTCTTGCCGTCGACAGTGGCCTTCATGCGCAGGTCACGGAAACCGGGTTGCTTCATGGTTCCCATATCGATGATAGCACGGCCATTCTTCAGCATCACCTTACCCGTAGTAGTGGCAGGCAGCATGTCCTGACCGATTTCGTAGCTTACCTCTACATTCTGCGAAATACCATACTTACAGAAAGTCACCTCCACCTTTGCCCTCTCACCCGTCTTGTAAAGCCAATCGGCATGGTCGGGAACCGTCAGCCACAGGTAGTCGCTGCGGTAGGGATAGTTTTCGGCACCAGCCTGCAGCGGACTAAAAAGACAAGAACAAAGCATCAGTGTCAAAACCAATGTCCATTTGTGTTCAAAGAGTTTCATTGTTTTCTATTTTTAAGTAGTTGGGGTGCAAAGTTACGAACTTTTTGTTAAATCTTGGAAAAAACGAGCAAAAAAAGCATCACCTTATATAGTTTTTTACTATCTTTGCAAAATCTAGGGCTTAATGATGAACTATTCTAACCAAAAACGCAATATGAAAAAGTTAATGACCCTGGTGGCCGTAATAGCCACCACGTTGCTGGCGCTGACAGCGTGCGGCACAAAGAGTGAGACTGCAAACGAAGTGAACAATTTCCGCATCAAGCGCGGCACAAACCTCAGCCACTGGCTGTCGCAGAACAACGAAGACCGTGGTGAGGCCCGCAGGCTGCACATCCAGGAGGACGACTTTGCCCGTCTGGACTCGTTGGGCTTTGACTTCGTGCGTATCCCTATCGATGAGGTACAGTTCTGGGACGAAGAGGGCAACAAGTTGCCCGAGGCATGGGATCTGCTGACCTTCGCTCTCGACCAGTGCAACAAGTATCACCTGCGTGCTATCGTCGACCTGCACATCATCCGTTCGCACTATTTCAACGCCGTCAACGAGGAGGACCAGGCTGCCAATACGTTGTTTACATCGGAGAAATCGCAACAAGACCTGATCAACCTGTGGTATCAGCTGTCGGACTACCTGAAAGGCTATAGCAATGACTCTGTGGCCTACGAATTCATGAACGAGCCCGTAGCTGAGGACCACGAGCAGTGGAACCAGTTGGTGGCAAAGGTTCACAAGGCCCTGCGCGAGCGTGAGCCTCAGCGTACGCTGGTCATCGGCTCGAACCTGTGGCAGAGCTATGGAACCATCAAGTATCTGAAGGTGCCCGAGGGCGACAAGAACATTGTGCTGTCGTTCCACTACTACAACCCGATGATTCTGACCCACTACGGTGCATGGTGGGCTCCTATCGGCAAGTATACGGGTAAGGTGAACTATCCTGGTGTGCTGGTATCGAAGGAAGACTACGAGGCTTCCAGCGACACTGTGAAGGCCGTCATCGACGAGAACCATTTCACCACCGAGGTGTGGGACATCGACCATATCCGTGCTGACTTCAAGGATGCCATCGAGGCTGCCAAGAAGTACGACCTGCAGCTGTTCTGCGGCGAATGGGGTGTCTACGAGCCAGTAGATCGCGAGTTGGCTTATAAGTGGACCAAGGACATGCTCACCGTGTTCGACGAGTTCAACATTGCTTGGACCACATGGTGCTACGATGCTGACTTTGGTTTCTGGGATCAGCAGAAGCACGACTTCAAGGACAAGCCGCTGGTTGACCTGCTGATGCAGTCGAAAGGACTGGAGAAAGAGTAAAAGGTAAAAAAGTAGGAGGCCCGATGGGGTCTCCTATATTTTTAGTAGCTCGCTGAGCAGGGAATGCCGAGAGCTATTACCCGGTCGCGGATGGCGTCAAGCTGTTCGCGACTGGCTTTTTCAAGCCCCAAGGTTGGCGTCTCGCGGTCGATGGTGTAGACCATGACCTGCTGGGGGCGAATCTCACGGACGGCATCGAGCCAAGGGGCGACATACTCATCACCAGTGTTATCTACTGACTCCTGGCTCCCGTCTGCTGTCTCCTTCTGGCCCCGCATAAACATGGTTTGGATGATGATGTGTCCCTGGAAACGCTTCATGGCGTCGATGACCTCGTGAACGTCGTAGTGGCCAGTAGGCTGATCGACCATCCTAATATAGTCAGGACTGACGGTGTCGAGCTTGAGGATATTGTTGTCGACACGCATCAAGGCATCGTGGACAGCCTGGCGATGAATCATGGTGGAATTAGAAAGCACACTAACCTTGGCCTTCGGACAGTAGCGGTCGCGCAGACGAAGGGTGTCGTCGATGATTTCGGCAAAATGGGGATGGCACGTCGGCTCACCATTGCCGGCAAAGGTCAGCACGTCAGGCAATTGACCTGCGGATACCATCTCTTGCAACTTCAGCTCCAACTGCTCTGAGACCTGCTCGGGGGTAGGACGCGGCAGTTTGGGACGGTGGTCTTCATTAAGACCACACTCGCAGTAAATGCAGTTAAAACTGCACACCTTTCCGTCGGCCGGCATCAAGTTGATACCCAGAGAAATGCCTAAGCGACGGCTATGTATGGGCCCAAAAATGGGCGAAGGATAGATAATTGTGCTCATAACGCGTGCAAAATTACGGATTTTTTTGCGTATAACCAAAAAAAGTAGTATCTTTGCAGCCAAAAGACAGTATACGTCTAAATGAAACTATGACAAAGAAGCGAAAAAAGACCCGCAACCGCCGTGGTATGCAGGTTGTGACCTTATGCATAAGCACTACGATGGTGCTCATTCTGCTGGGCATGGTGGTGTTCTTCGTGCTGTCGGCCCGTAATCTGTCGGCACACATGAAGGAAAACCTGACCGTGACCGTCATGCTGAAGGACTCGGTATCGGTGAACGACGCCAAGCTGTTCTGCCGTGACTTGTATCATCGCCCCTATTCACACAACATCGACTATATCAGCAAGGAACAGGCTCAACGCGAACAAATCAAGGAGTTGGGTAGTGATCCAACAGAATTCTTAGGGTTCAATCCATTCCCTGCTACGCTGGAAATACAGCTGGCCGCCGACTATGCCAACCGTGACTCGCTGAAGTGGATATCCAAAGAACTCAGGAAGGACAGCCGCGTAAGTGACCTGACCTACATGGAAGACCTGATGGACAAGGTCAATATGAACCTGAGCCGCATCAGTCTGATATTGTTGGTGCTGGCCGTGCTGCTGACATTCGTGTCGTTCTCGCTGATTAGCAACACGGTACGCCTGAGTGTCTATGCCCGCCGATTCGTCATCCACACCATGAAACTGGTAGGCGCATCGTGGGGATTCATCCGCCGCCCGTTCCTGAAACAGGCTATAGGCGTGGGAGTGTTGGCTGCCATATTCGCCATCATCGTATTGGGGTTGGGTGTCTACGGACTCTACCTGACACAGCCTGGCGTGATGGACATCGTAACGTGGGAGGTGCTGGTGCTGACAGCGTTGGCCGTGCTGGTGTTCGGCATCGTCATTACGGCATTGTGCGCTTGGCTTGCTGTCAACAAATTCCTGAAAATGACGGCAGGAGAGCTGTATAAGATTTAAGAAGTTAGAGAAGTTAAAGAAGTTAAAGAAGTTAAGATATAATGGATAAGAGTAATTTTGCTTTTGACCGCGTGAACTACATCCTGCTGGCAGCAGGTATGGCAGTGGTCATCATCGGCTTTCTGCTGATGAGTGGGTCGGGCTCAAACGAGACTGCCTACGACCCGGATATTTTCAGTGCCCGTCGTATCAAGGTAGCCCCCGTGCTATGCCTTATCGGATTCGTGTCTATGATTTATGCCATCGTACGCCGCCCGAAGGGTGACAACACCATTCAGACAACAGACAAGGAGGGCGAGGCATGACATGGTTTGAGGCACTCATTCTGGGTATTATCCAGGGACTGACAGAGTATCTCCCTGTCAGCAGCAGTGGCCATCTGGCCATTGGTCAGGCATTGTTTGGCATGAACGACGGTGCTGACAACCTGATGTTCACCGTTGCCGTACATGTGGCTACCGTATTATCGACCATCGTGATTCTGTGGAGCGAGATAGACTGGATTCTGAAGGGTTTGTTCAAATTTGAACTGAACGCCGAGACGAAATACGTGCTGAACATCATCGTATCGATGATTCCCGTGGGCATCGTCGGTCTGTTTTTCAAGGACCAGGTTGAGGAAATCTTCGGTTCCGGACTGCTGGTGGTAGGTTGCTGTCTGCTGATTACTGCAGTACTGCTCATTTTCTCGTATTACGCCAAGCCCCGTCAGAAGGAACACATCTCGTGGAAAGATGCCCTCGTCATTGGTATCGCTCAGGCTTGTGCCGTCATGCCGGGTCTGTCGCGATCTGGTTCAACCATAGCCACAGGTTTGCTGCTGGGCAATAAGAAGGAGTCGCTGGCACAGTTCTCGTTCTTAATGGTCATCCCCCCAATTCTTGGCGAAGCACTGCTTGACGTCATGAAGATGATGAAGGGGGAAGACGTGATGGGTAATATCGAAGCCCTGCCACTAATGATTGGTTTCGTGGCCGCTTTCTTGGCTGGTTGCGTGGCATGTAAATGGATGATTAACATCGTGAAGCGCGGCAAACTGATCTACTTCGGCATCTATTGTGTCATCGTGGGTGTGATAACCATTATTTGCTCATTGTAAGGAATGAATTTCATCGAGGGAGAATACATATACATCAACAAGCCCTACCGGATGACGTCATTCGGGGCATTGGCCTACGTCAGGACCCGCGTGTCGAAGAAGGTGGGCGTGCGCCGTGTGAAGATAGGCCATGCAGGAACCCTCGATCCGCTGGCCACTGGCGTGCTGATTCTCTGCACTGGCAAGAAGACCAAAGAGATTGAACGCCTACAACTTGACACCAAGGAATATACCGCCACACTGCAGTTGGGAGCCACGACGCCCAGCTACGACATGGAACACGAGGTGAACCAAACCTACCCTACGGAGCATATCACGGAAGCGCTCATCCGTAGTGTGCTTGCCGATCTTGTCGGTGAAATTGAGCAGGTACCCCCCTCCTACTCTGCCTGTAAGATTGGCGGAGAGCGTGCATACAAACTGAAGCGCAAAGGTGAGGATGTGACGCTGAAGGCCAAAACGGTCCGTATCGACGAGATTGAGCTGACCCACTTCGACCCAGAAACCATGCTGATGAGCATTCGCGTCAGTTGTGGCAAAGGAACCTACATCCGTTCACTGGCACGCGACATCGGTCGTGCCCTGCAAAGCGGAGCCTACTTGACTGCCTTATGCAGAACCCGCCTAGGGGATGTGCGCATTGAGGACTGCGTGACCATCGACGACTTCCCCGCGTGGCTGGAACAGCAGGAAATAGAAATGTCGAATAACGAAATGTCGAAATAACGAAATAACAACAACATATGAAACTGTCACAATTCAGATTTAGACTGCCCGACGAGCTGCTAGCTCTGGAACCTCCCCACAAGGTATTTGAAAACCCTGACGGTACGACCGAAAAGGTATATCGTCGCGACGAGTGCCGCATGATGGTGGTACACCGCAAGAGTCAGACCATCGAAATGTTCGAGAAAGACGAAGAGGGCAACGACACCGAGGAATTCATCAAGTTCCGTAGCATCATCGACTATTTCGACGAGGGCGACGCCATCATCTTCAACGATTCGAAGGTGTTCCCTGCCCGTCTGTATGGTACGAAGGAAAAGACCGATGCCAAGATTGAAGTCTTCCTGCTGCGCGAGTTGAATCCGGAGTTGCGCCTGTGGGATGTGCTGGTGGAGCCTGCTCGTAAGATCCGCATCGGCAACAAGTTGTTCTTCGAGGAAGACGGTCCGATGGTGGCAGAAGTCATCGACAACACCACCAGCCGCGGACGCACGCTACGTTTCCTTTACGACTGTCCCCACGACGAGTTCAAACAGGAACTCTTCGCGCTGGGATCA
>JAEEGK010031207.1_pt1 | contig 10516 bp, 10 predicted proteins | sample 8958771 | NCBI WGS metagenome assembly JAEEGK01 (sample SAMN16246547, study PRJNA631951) | gut metagenome | biome: gut microbiome; feature: rumen; material: SC-attached | host: Bos | place: Iran: Karaj | collected 2018-10 | reverse complement strand
GGCGACGAATGGGCGGATTTCATCGTATTTGCCGCCGAATTTCGTGACGACGGTGAAGGCGGCGGTGAAGTTGATGGTCGCGACACCGTCCTTTATTTCGACATCCGCGCCTTTTAGGTGGATGTCGATGGTCTCGCAGTAGAGACGGCCCTGCGCCTCCAGACTGGCGAGTTCGCTGGAGGAATGGGAGCCGTTGTAGGGGAATTCGTCGATGATGATGGAAATTTCGTTCGTGTCGTCAAGAAGGGCGCCGAAGGCGAGATTCTTGGCGGCCGCGGCGATGTTGCCTTCGTCAGAGGGCTTGTTGACGGATTCGATGATCTTGTCCAGCTGCTTCAAGACGATTTTCTTCTCGCTTGGGAAGAACAGAAGCCATGCGACAATGGCGACCGCGATAATGGCGATGGCGATGATGATCTGTTTCATATCATTGAATGTAATTAAGCATTAAGCATTAAGCATTAAGCATTATTGAAGAAGCGGCATTCCGATCACGTCGGCGAGATCGGCCTCGCCGAAGATATGTTCGTCCATCGGCATGCTCCGATTGTCGCCGATGACATAGATATGACCCGCGGAGACGGTGTGCGGTTCCATGTTCCAGTCGCATTTTGTCAGATTCAGCCATGGTCCTTCGGCGATTTCGTTGTTCAGATAGAGGACGCCGTCGCGGAATTCGATCACGTCGCCTTCGACGGCGAGGACGCGTTTGAGCAGCATGACGCGGTCGCTGCCGTAGCGGATCATGACGACGTCGCCGTGGGATGGCTTGCGCCGCCAGAAGGCGGGCGTCCAGCAGAAGACGAACATGCCGTCATGGTAGGCTGGTTCCATGCTGGCTCCTCTGACGATGGCCGGTTTGCATAGATAGCCGAAGAACCCGTAGGCGATGGCGGCGACGCAAATCAGTCGGACGCAATAGCCAAGGGTGATTTTCGGGAAGAGGAAGTTCATGAGCGCGGAGCGTTTTTTCTCAGTCATGGCGATTGGTTCCCCTGAAAATACTATGAATAGAGGGTGTGTTCGTGGCGGCGGATATGGACGGATTGGCAGAGGCCCGTGAGGGCGAGCGTGGAGAACATGAAGGAGCCGCCGTAGGATATGAACGGCAACGGGATGCCGATGATGGGGGCGGCCTGGATGGTCATGGCGATGTTGACGAAGGCGTGCGTGGAGAGGATGGCGGCGGTGCCGAGGGCGAGGCACATGCCCATTTCGTCCGCCGCGAGAATGGCCGTGCGGCATGAGCAGAGGATGACGCAGACGATCATCAGAATGACGAAACCGCTTCCGACGAAACCGGATTCCTCCGCGATGACGGAGAAGATGAAATCCGTCGGAGAAACGGGGCGCGGCAGGTAGCCGAGCAGGTATTGCGTTCCTTTCATGAAGCCTTTTCCCGTGAGGCCGCCGCTGCCGACGGACAGCAACGACTGTTCTGCGTTCCACGTGTCTATCTTCTTGGATTTGAAGAAGATCTCATGGGCTTCGTTCCATTTTTTCGCCTGTTCGGGCGAGACGAACGGTGTCGCGGCGGCGATGAGGGAGGTGGACGGCGCTTCCAGAAAGACTTTGATGCGGTCCTGCTGGTGCGGCTTCAGATGAGTGAAAAGAATTGGGGCGCAGACGATTCCGATGACGAGAGTCAGAATGATCCACCGCCAGCGAAGCCCTTTGATGAAGGCGATGCAGAAGGAGAACGGCAGGAAGGAAAGGACGGTGCCCATGTCCGGCTGCAGCAGGACCAGAAGAAGCGGCGGCGCGAGAATGAGCCCCGTGAGCAGCCATGGGGGGATGACGCTGTTCCGCCAGCCGGGGTGCGTGACGGCCCATGACATGAACAGAAGGGTGGCCGGTTTGGCGAATTCCGACGGCTGGATGGTCAGACCGCCGATGCGGATCCAGCTTTGTGCGCCGTTGATGGTCTTGCCGCTAGCCAGAACCCACACGAGCAGAACGAGTTCCAACGTGTAAAGAATCCATGACTGCTCACCAAGCTTGCGGTAGTCGATGAGTGTGCAACCGAGAAAGATGACGACTCCGCCCATGATCCACAGCAGCTGCTTGAGCCATTTGGTGGCATATCCGCCGCCGAGCCTGGCCCCCGTCCCGTAAATGAATACGAGACCGATGGTCAAAAGGACGAGCTGGAAGAAGATGGACGCCCAGTCCAAATGGCGCAGTTTTGAAAATGGTTCACGGTAGTCTAAAAACATGAGGAGAACTGCCCTTTGGGCAGTGCTTATGGCTAAAGGCTTATGGCTTATGGCTTTACGGGGTCAGGCGAGGCCGCCTGTGATTTCCAAAACGGAGCCTGTGATGTAGGCGGATTCTTCTGAGGCGAAGAAAAGGATGGCGTTGGCGACATCCTCCGGAGTACCGAAACGCTTCATGGGGACGGATTTACGATAGGCGTCCAACTGTTCGGGCGGAAGGTTGGCGATGAAATCCGTGTCGATGAAACCAGGCGAAACGCAGTTGACGGTGATGTTGCGGCGAGCTGTTTCCTTGCAGATGGATTTGGCCATGGCGACAAGGCCCGCCTTGGAGGCGGCGTAGTTGGCCTGACCTTCGATGCCCATGCGGCCAGAAGGCGATGTGACATGGATGATCCGCCCGTAGCGTTTCTGCAACATCCTCTGAATGGCCAGTTTGGACATGTTGAATGCCCCCGTGAGATTGACGTCGATAACGGAACGCCATGATTCCTCTGACATCATGGCGGCAACAGCGTCACGGCGGATGCCAGCGGAATTGACGAGAATGTCCAACGCGGGATGCTCTTCGTCGAAACGGCGGAAGAATTCTTCCGCCTGAGCATAGTCGGCGACGTTCAGTTTCGCAAGTGTCAGATTTGCAGCGAGTTCGCCAAGGGATTCCTTAAACTTATTGGCGGCTTCGTCATTGCTGGAATAGACGGCGACGACGGTCGCTTTCGCTTGAAGAAGCGCTTTGACGGTGGCGGCGCCGATGCCGCGGGAGCCGCCGGTCACGATGGCGGTGCGGTTTTCGAATTGATAGGTCAACATGTGGGAGTGTCCAGTTGGAGTTTTTGCAAATCGCTTGATTTGCGATAGTTGAAAACGATGAGGCGGATCATGTTCTGTTCGGGGAGAGGCTGGCAGACGACTTTGTATTTGTAGCAGAGCCGTCCAATCTCTTCGAACTGACCGAGAAAGTAGAGCTTTTTGCGGGTGGCGACGATGGTGGTGTCATCGACGGCGGTCCAATGCGGGGCGGGCAGGAGTTTGAATTTGTTGAGAAAATCCGCGCACCAGCCAGCGGGCGTGTTGTTTCTTGTAATATAATCCGCCAATGAAAAATGCCATATGAAAAGGCGGCGAAGCCGCCATTCGAAAGCGAGCAGTTTTTGCCCTGCCAGAAGAGATGTGCTGGCGAGACGGAAACAGCGGTCAAGAGAAAAGTGAATATCGTAAAAGGCCCATTGCGAAAGGCCTTGTGACTTCCAAGAGAATGACTTGAGAATTTGTCGGCAACAGGTTTCAGGAATTTCCGGCGTGCCTTTCACGAAGTGGATTCGGAAGAAGACAAACGGCGCGTCTGGCGTTGATGGAACCATGTAGGCGGTGGCGAGAAAAGAATCGTCCGCCATGCGATAGAGATGGGCGGTCCATTCATCCGGCAGGGCGGCCAGAGGTGTGACGGAACGCGACTTATCATCGATGATTTTAATGAATTCGATGGATTTCTTGCGAAAGCGTTCTGTTTCAGAGGCGGAGCGAGGCGTTGTCCAATCGAGTTCCAGCCGTGGTCCAAAATCGTCTTCGAGAACGATACGCGATACGCCTTTGACGAGTTCGTTGACGGAGAGCTCCCACCGTTTAGGAACTTGGAAGGCAACGCCGTTCCAGGCGAAAAGGGCTAGATTGGAATCAGAGGTACTCAAGTGACTGTGTCCGTTGGAGTTGGAGGCGGGCGGCGTCAAGGGTGGATGGACAGCGACGGGACATCTTGGAAGGCATTTGCGAAAGCGTCGCGAATGTCGTGGCGGTTCTGCGGCAGGAGGGCGAAGAGCGACGATCCGCTGCCGGAAACGTGAACGCAGATGGCACCGTCCTGCATGAGGCGATCACGCATCATGGCGATTAGGGGAAATTTGTCGAAGATAGCGTATTCCAAATCGTTATGGCAGAGCTTGGCGATGGCTTCCACTTCATTCGCGGCGCAAGCCTGCTGGAATTCTGCCAATGTGACGGCGGGCTGTGGACGGCAGTGGTCGTAGGCCCATTTCACGGGAATCGGAATGCCTGGAGAAACGACGAGCACGTCCAATTTGGCGGAAAGATCAATTGGCGACAGGATGTCGCCGATTCCAGTCGCAGCGGACGGCGTTGGATTTAGAAAGAACGGAACATCCGCTCCGATGGACGCGGCGAGTTTGATAAGTTCGCTTTGCGACAACGGTTTATCGAGAAAACTGTTCAATTGAAGCAATGTGGCGGCCGCGTCCGATGAGCCGCCGCCAAGGCCGGCGGCGACGGGAATGCGTTTGACGAGTTCCACATGGAAGGCCTGCGGCAGTCCAGTCTGATTGCAAAAAGCGCGAGCCGCCTTCAGGCAGAGGTTCTTTTCCGTTTCCAACTCATGGTCGTTGCAGGAAATGGAAAGCCCTTGTTTTTCCGAAGACGTGACGGTCACATCATCGTAAAGGCCTGGTATCGGCAGAAAAACGGTTTCCAATTCATGGTATCCGTCTGCCCGCGTACCAAGTACTTTTAAGAAGAGGTTGATTTTCGCGCAAGTTTTCATGACTTTTACAAGCTAAAAGCTTAAAGCTAAAAGCTTAAAGCAAATACAGATTTATGAAAGCTAAAAGCTAAAAGCCGAAAGCTTAAAGCAAATGCTTTTTTTAGCTATAAACTAAAAGCAAACACAAGTTTTGGGAAGCTTAATAAACAAAAGCTAAAAGCTAAAGTAAAAAGTTTATACAAAACACATCTATTCAAAGAACAAATGTCTGTATTTGCTTTTAGCTTTAAGCTTTTAGCTTTAGGCTCTTAGGCTTTATTCTTCGCGGATCTTGTCCCACGCCTTGGTGTACTTTTCGTTGTCGGCGCCGAGGTCGAGCAGCGGTTTGCAACGATCGCGTTCTTCGGGCGGGAGATTGAAGACGGGATTGTTCTTCATCTCTTCGTCCACAAGCTTTACAGCTTCCGTGTTGGGGGAGACATAGCCAATTTCGTTCATGTTTTCGGCGGAGATTTCCGGACGGTACATGAAATTGATGAAATCATGGGCGAGCTTGTTGTTTTGGCTGCTGGAGGTGATGGCGAAGCAGTCGAACGTGACGGTGCCGCCTTCCTTAGGAATGATGAATTTGATGGCGGGTTTTTCCATGGAGACTTGGATCATGTCGCCGCTGTAGTTGTGGATGAGATAGAATTCGCCAGTGGCGAGGGCGCGTTTGGCGTCATCGACTTCGAATTTGGCGATGTTCTTCTTCCAGACGTTGACGAGCGCGACGGCTTCGTCGATCTGCTTCTGGTCGGTGGAGTTGACGTCATAGCCGAGCGTCAGGAGGGCGGCGCCGATGGTTTCACGCTGGTCGTTGAGGAGGCTGCAACGCTTCGCGATTTCGGGCTTCTCGAACATGCGCCATGACGGCTCGAAATTCTTCACCTTTTCCGGATCATAACCAATGCCGGTGAAGCTGACGAAATAGGGGACGGTGTACTGCATCTCTTTGTCAATGACCAGACTTTCGTATGATTTGTCGAAGTTGGCTTTGACGTTGGGCAGAAGCGTCATATCGATGTCGGCGAGCATGCCTTGTTCGTACATGGTTTTGGCCATGTAAGAGGAGGGAACGATGATGTCATAGCCGCCGGCGCCGGCCTTCAGTTTGGCGTACATGGCTTCATTGGAGTCGAAAACATCGATTTTAACCTTGCAGTTGAATTCTTTCTCGAATTCTTCAACAACGCTATCAGCAAGATAGTCGCCCCAATTGTAGATATGCAACGTCTGCTGCGGTTTGCTGCAGGAGACGAGGCAGATGACGGCGATCAGGGCGAATGCGCAAGAGACAAGGGTGTGCTTCATTTGTGTTCCTCCGTTTTCATGGTTAGAAGTTTCTGGCCTGAGAAGACAATAATAAAGGTAAGAATAAGAAAGACAACGGACAGTGCGTTGAGCACGGCGGTGTTTTTGCCGTGGCGGATGGCGCTCTGGATATAGACGGGCAGAGTGGTGTCGCCTGCGCCTTTGACGAAGAACGTGATGACGAAATCGTCGAAGGAAAGCATGAACGCGAAAAGCGCTCCTGCGACGATGCCCGGCAGGATGAGCGGGAGGGTGACGCGGAAGAACGTGTAGAGTCCAGATGCGCCGAGATCCTGCGCGGCTTCGATCAGCGAGTTGTCGAACTCATGCAAACGTTCGAGCACGACCATCGTTACATAGCTCATGCAGAACGTGATATGCGCGATGATGATGGTCGTCAGGCCGAGTTCCATCTTGATGCCAAGCGGAGCGAGCAACGGACTGCAGACCGAAAAGATCGTGACGAACAGCAACAGAAGGCTGATGCCTTGCAGGATGTCCGGAACGACAAGCGGCGTGTGGACGAGCGCGTAGTAGATGGCCTTCAGCTTGCTTGTGGAACGATGGAGCGCAAGGGCGCTGAGCGTGCCGAGAATCGTGGAAATCGCGGTGGAGATGACGGCGATGACAAGTGTCTTGACGAGCGCGTTCCAGATGTCCGGTTCATGGAACAGTTTGATGTACCATTTCATGGAGAAACCGGCCCACGAACCGCCATATTTGCTGGCGTTGAACGACGCGATGGCGACGATCACGAGCGGCGTGTAGAGAAACACGAGCGTGAACAGCGTGACAATGAAGGGGATGCGGCTATGGCGAATGACTTTCATGGCGGCTTTTCTCCTTCTTATTCTGCTTTCTTGTTTTTCTGCTGCAGCTTCTTGATCCAGCTGGTCAGCATGAGCGGCAGGAAGACAACGAACATCAGCAGGGCGGACAACGCACTGGCGTGCGGGAGGTTACGATCTGTGAACACACGCTGTGCGATCTTGTCACCGATGAGTTCGGAAGTCGGTCCACCGACCAAATCCGGAATCAGATAGGCGCCGAGCGCGGGGATGAGCACGACCATGACGGCCGTTCCGATGCCTTTGCTGATGGCAGGAAGGAAGACGCGGCGGAACGCGTAGAAAGAACTGGCGCCCAAGTCTTTAGCGGCGTCCAGCAACGAGAAGTCGAACTTTTCCGCAGCCGTGTAGATGGGGAGGACGGCGAACGGCAGATAGGTGTAGATCATGACGACGAGCACGGCCCACTGGTTGTAGAGAAGCGTCGTGGATTCGTCCGCAAGTCCAACGAACACAAGGAGATGCTTAAATGCGCCGTCCGGATGGAGGAACATCTTCCATGCGTAGATGCGGATAAGGAAGTTCGTCCAGAACGGGACGATGATCAACAGCAGAAATGCGTTTTTCAGCTTGCTGGTCATGCGCGACAGCTGGTAGCTGATGGGAATGGAGAGGGCGACGCAGACAGCCGTGGAAACGACGCCCTGCCAAAGCGTCCGCCAAATGATGGACGGATAGCTTGGGTTTCGCAGATCGAACCACGTTTTCATCGTCCAGCCGTCGCCGATGCCGCCGTAGGGATCGACGGGCTTGAACGCGATCAGAAACACAAGGAGCATGGGGATGGCGTAGAAGACGACCAACCAGACAAAAGAGGGCGCTCCAATAATCCAGTTGACGAATTTACGTATTTTCATTCTTCTTGCTTCTCAGTTTTATCGGGTTCAGGGGCTTCGGAGGGAATTGCTTCAGTGGTTTCCGGCTCATCGATGTCCGGCAGGGCCAGTAGCTGTTCGTCGTCTTCCGCATAATGTTCAAGCATGTATGCGTTGTCGGCTTCGAATTTCAGCCAGACGTCGTCATCCCATTTGATGCGGCGTTCGTCCAATGCGAAGCCGAAATGCTGTTGGACGACGGAGACGCGCCAATCATCGACGCGCACCCAATATCGTGTGTGTGGTCCGAGATAGACGACCTCTTCGACCTTGCCGTGCAAGATGTTAGTATTCGCGTCCGTCTTCTCCGGCTTGTTCAGGGAGATCATGAATTTCTCCGGCCTGATGGAGACGTGGATTTTTTCACCGCGATGGACTTTCTTGTCGTTGTAGAGGTTGATGGTCGGGAAGCCGTCGATTTTGAGTTTGCAGTAATCGCCTTCAACTGATTCGACATGGCCTTCGAAGAAGTTGGTGTCACCGATGAAGGCGGCGACGAAACTTGTACGGGGGGCCTCATAGAGTTCGGGCGGCGTGCCGATTTGCTCAAGCTTGCCTGCGCGGAAGACGGCGATGTGGTCGCTAATGCTCATGGCTTCCTGCTGGTCATGCGTCACGAAAATGAACGTGATACCGACGTCATCATGAATGGTGTCCAGTTCGATGAGCATCCGCTGGCGGAGCTTAAGATCCAATGCGGCGAGCGGTTCGTCCAGAAGGAGGACTTTCGGCTTGTTGATGAGGGCGCGGGCGATGGCGACACGCTGCCGTTGGCCGCCGGAGAGCTGGCCGGGCTTGCGGTTTTCATAACCAGTAAGTTGCACAAGTTCAAGATATTTAGGAACTTCCTCTTTGATCGTCTTAGCATCGACGCCTGTGGCTTTGAGGCCGAACGCGATGTTCTCCCACACGCTCATGTGCGGAAAAAGAGCATAGTTCTGGAAAACGGTGCGGACGGCACGCTGATTCGCCGGCAAGTCGGAAATATCGACGCCATCGAGAATTACGCGTCCTTCATCTGGAACTTCAAAACCACCGCAGATTCTGAGGAGGGTTGTTTTCCCGCAACCGCTGGGCCCCAAAAGGGAAAACACTTCGCCTTCATTTATGGAAAGTGACACATTGTCGAGCACGGTATTCTGGCCGTAGCGTTTCGTAATATTCTCAAAGCGCAGAATTTCCTTCATCGTTCAATGCGCACTCCTATAAGTTTAAAGGTGGATGGGAGGGGGTTTCATAAAAAAGGGGGTTAGGGCCTTGAAAATGTTATTGATAATAAAATAATGCCCCCCCCCTTATATTCAAATAAAAAGGGGGGAGGAAATAGCATTTTTTCAATTTTTGAGGGGATGCTGTGTTACTGCTGTCTTGTCGTGGAGAAATTGGTGAAGGAATCCATGATTTCACGATATTCATTAATGGACTTGTGGGCTCCCTTGGTGGCGGCGACTTTGCGGCCGCGTTCGGCATCGCCGTAGAGAAGGTCTATCGCCATGATTGCGAGGATCTTAGAGTTGACGATGTAAGCGTGTTCGGGATCGATGATGCGGTAGTCCGTTCCATGGCCCGTTCCTGCGGCGCCAGGACAGTATCCATGGATGGCAGGCATGATGACGGAAAGGTCGCCCATGTCCGTGGAGCCCATGGAGAAACCGTTCTTGCAAACGGGACGTGTGGCGGCGGGATCGGCGATGACGACGGCGTCTGCGAAGCAGTTGCAGAGTTCGTCATCGTTGTCCAACGGCATGTAACCCGCTGTGGTTGTGATATCAACAGTACATCCAATGGCCATGGCGCAACCGCGCATGCATTGGTCGAATTTGTCTGAAAGGACGCGGATTTTGTCCAATTTTTCCGCGCGGAGCTGATATTCGATGGTGACGCTGTCTGGAATGATGTTGACGGATTCGCCGCCGTGGGTAAGAATGCCGTGGGTACGGATGAAGCGATCACCGGAATAGGTTTCACGGAGGAGGGCGAGGGCGTGGAGCGCGAGATTAGCGGCGCTGAGGGCGTTGATGGAATGCTGCGGGCCGCCGGCAGCGTGGGCGCTTTTGCCGTGGAACGTGACGACTTTCATACAGAAGCCGTTGTGATCCGTCGCGCCGTATCCGCCGCCGCTCAGATGGTTCATGATGGACATGTCGATGTCGTCGAAAACGCCTTCCAAAATCAGCGATGCCTTGCCGCCTAATGCCTTGATTTTTCCTTCTTTAATGAGCTTGTTGCGCCATTCGATTTCGATGCATTCCTCCGCTGGGCAGGGAATGAAGGCGATTTTGCCGGAGATGTCGTTTTTGGCGTTGGCTTGAGTAAGACCGATGGCGGCGCCGAGCATGGAGGCAATGTGGGAGTTATGGCCGCAGGCGTGGGCGGCACCCGTAGCGGGATCGCATTCGGGATGCGTCGGAATGATGAGCGAGTCCATTTCGCCGCAAATGGCGAGGGCTGGGCCGGGCTTGGCACCATTCAAATCCGCCCGCATGCCTGTGATGGAGAGATTGCGTTTCGGCGGAAGGCCGATTTCCGTCAACGTTTTGGCGGCGAGTTCAGATGTCTTGAACTCCTTGTAACCGGGCTCCGGATTCTTCCAGACGGTTGTGCCGATGTTGATGATTTTGTCACGGTTGGCGTCGATGGCCGCCAGAACGTCTTTGATGAGTTGTTGCTTTGATCTCATGGTGAAAGCCTCTGTTGAAGAATGGTTGAATGGAAATGCGACAATGAAAC